>Ga0308419_1000463_pt1 | contig 29649 bp, 26 predicted proteins | sample HotsprSampleMS50_FD_203674 | JGI IMG/M metagenome (GOLD analysis project Ga0308419, IMG submission 203674) | Hot spring phototrophic mat microbial communities from Mushroom Spring, Yellowstone National Park, Wyoming, United States - 20090730_MS50 ... | reverse complement strand
CCGGCAGTGGCACCTGCAGCAGCACCGCCCGCCGCACCACGCCGGTGGTGTCCACGTACACCGCAGCGGTGGAACGAAACACCGAGTCCAGCTTCTCCACCATGGGGGAAGCAACGACGGCGGGGGCCGCCTCCAGGGGTGTGGCGAAAGGGTTGGTGGGGGGCACCGCCGGTAGCTCTACGGGTACTGGCACCGGTAGGTTGACCTTCATCTCCCAGGGCTTTTGAGCGGGGGCGAAGGCGACAACCAGGAGGGAGAGCACGGCGGCGAGGGGTACGGCTGCGCGACGCATGGGGGTATCTTACCCTTTTGCGTCGGCCCAGGTGTTTCCCACGCCCACGTCCACCTGCAACGGCACCGCCAGGGGGGCGGCGGCGGCCATCACCTGCTGGGCCAGAGTTGCCACCTCCGCCACCTGATCTTCCCGGACTTCCAAGACCAGCTCGTCGTGCACCTGTAGGAGGAGATGGGCGACAGCCGCCCGCCGGCGCAGCTGGGCGGCCAGGCGGACCATGGCCAGCTTGATGAGATCGGCGGCGGTTCCCTGGATGGGAGCGTTGCAGGCCTGGCGCTCGGCGTTGGCCCGCACCGCCTGGTTGGCGGAGTCCAGGCCGGCGATATAACGGTGGCGGCCCAACAGGGTGCTGACCTTGCCGTCGTGACGAGCGCGCTGGCGCACCTCCTCCATGTAGCTGCGCACCCGGGGGAACTGCTGAAAGTAGGCATCGATAAAGCCTTGCGCCTGCCGTGGGGTGAGGCCCAGCTCGCGCGCCAGCGCCTGCGCTCCCATCCCATAGATCAGGCCAAAGTTGATGGTCTTAGCGGCGCGCCGCTGCTCCGGCGTCACCAACTCCGGCGCCACGTTGAAGACGCGGGCGGCGGTGGCGCGGTGGATGTCCTCCCCGGCGGTAAAGGCGGCGACCAGGCCGGGGTCCTGGGAGAAGTGCGCCAGCACCCGCAGCTCGATCTGGGAGTAGTCGGCCACCACCAAGCGGTACCCCGGCGCGGCCATAAAGGCGCGCCGCACCTCCCGTCCCAATTCGCTGCGCACCGGGATGTTCTGCAGGTTGGGGTCGGAGGAGGAAAGCCTGCCGGTGGCGGTGACTGCCTGGTTGAAGCGGGTGTGCACCCGGCCCGTCTCGTCCGCCTGGCGCGGCAGGGCATCCACGTAGGTGGATTTGAGTTTGGCCTGCTCGCGATACTCCAGGATCAGCGCCGGTAGCCGGTGGCCTCGCCGCGCCAGCTCCGCCAGTACGTCGGCGTCGGTGGAGGGAGCCCGGGTCTTGGCGGTGCGCCGCAGCACCGGCAACCCGCGCCGGGCGAAGAGCACCTCGGCCAGCTGCTGGGGGGAGTTGAGATTGAAGGGTTGGCCAGCTTCGCCGTGCACCTCCCGTTCCAACTCCGCCAGGGACAACTCCAGGCGGCGGGAGAGATCCGCCAGCGCCGCGAGGTCCAGGAGGATACCCCGTCGCTCCATGGCTTCCAGCACCGGCACGAGGGGAAGCTCCAACTGGTAGAGCACCGAGGTTAGCTCCTCCTGCGCCAGTGCGCGGGCCAGCGCCGGCGCAACCCGTGCCACCGCCGCGGCACACTCTCCCGCCTCCTCGTGGCTGGGCGGAGGCACTTTGACCCGGGCACATAGGTTGGACAGGTCCACCGCCTCGCCCGGGGCCAGCAGGTACCCCGCCAGCATGGTATCCCACGGCACCACCTCCCCGGTGATCTCCGTACCGCCCAGGGCGGCGATGAGCGCCTTGGCGTCGTGGCAGCGCAGACGCCCCAGGTGAGGCACCAGTACCTGGGCCGCCACCTCCTGAGGACAGGGGGCCACCCACACCTGGGCGTCCCCGGCCAGCGCCAGCACTCCCCCCGAAAACGCCACCGCCATTTCGCTGCCGCCAGCCAGGTGTTGGCGCAGCTGGTCCACCCCCACCTCCCAGCGGCTGGCGGCGGCGCGGGCGGGAACGGCCGGTGGGGCCTCACCCTCCAGCTCAGCGAGGAGCGTGGTGAACCCTAGGCGGCGGTAGAGCACGGCCAGTCGGTCACGGTCCGGTACCGCCCGCACCAAGGAGGCGGGGTCCAGCTCCAAGGGCACGTCGGCGCGGATGCGCACCAACTCCCGGGACAGCAGCACCTCGTCCCGGTGCTCCGCCAGCGCCCGCTGGGTACGGGGGGGGGTGATCTGGTCCAGGTGGGCGTACACCTCGTCCACACTCCCCCAGCGTCGGATCAGCTCCCGTGCACCCTTCTCGCCGATGCCTCGGCAGCCGGGCACGTTGTCCGAGGCATCCCCCTGCAGCGCTAGCACGTCCACCACCTGGCGGGGCGGCACTCCGAACACCTCCTCCACCCCACGCTCATCCAGCCGCCGCTCCAGGCGGGTGTGCCACAGGCTCACGGCGGGGTCGCGCACCAACTGCATGAGGTCCTTGTCGGAGGTGGCGAGAATCACCTCCAGGCCAGTCTCGGCGGCGCGCGCTGCCACCGTACCCATGACGTCGTCCGCCTCCACCTCGGGCACGGCCAGCACGGGGACGCCCAGATAGCGCAGGGCCTCCTGGACGAGGGGGATCTGCACCGCCAGGTCCTCGGGGATGGGGGGCCTTTGCGCCTTGTAGCGTTGGTCCAGGCGGGAGCGGAAGGTCTCCCCACCCACGTCGAACACCACCCCTACGTGGGTGGGTTGCAGCTCCTTGAGGAGCTTGCCCAGCATGCGCAGGAAGCCGTACGCGGCGTTGGTGGGGGTACCATCGCCGGCGCGCAGGTCGCGGATGGCAAAGAACGCCCGGTACAGGTTGGAGTGCCCGTCCACCAGGAGGAGCCGTGTCATGGGGGGAAGGTAGCACGGGTGGCGGGGTGGTGGGTGGCAGAAGGGGACGAGGGGGAAGCGGCGCGGCCCACACGCGTTATCTTCGAAGGGTGTTGAGTAACGCCGCGCTGGCCGAAGGATTGTTCGCGCTGGCCGAATCCCACCCTCCCGGGGACGAACGGCTGGCGCTGCTGCGCGCCGCCTACGCGGTGTGGGATCACCCGCGAGAGCTGGCGGGGGCCCGGCGGCTGCCCGACACCATCCCGCTGGAAGCCCTCCCCACCGTGGCGCTGCTGCGCGGGGCACGCTGTCCGGACGCCTTGGCCGCGGTGGTGGCCCGCCTGGCCGGCCCACGGCGTGCAGGTCACGGGTCGGCCAGGGCTGGGTTCCTCTCGGCGGCCCAGGTGGGCGAGATTCTGGCGGCTTCCCCCCTCGACCCCCGCCACCTGCGGGGCGCGGCCCACTTTCACACTCGCGCCTCCGACGGTGCGGCCACCGTGGAGGTCATGGCCCGGGCGTGCGGGCGCCGCGGCGCGGCGTGGGCGGTGGTGGCCGATCACACCCGCGGCCTGGCTTGCGTCAACGGCTTGGACGCCGAGGGCCTGGCGATCCAGCGCCGCGCCGTGGCGCAGTGGAACCGGCGCCACGGCCACGACACCTGGCTGGTGCAGGGGGTGGAGGCGGAGATCTTGGCCGACGGCTCCCTGGATCTACCCCGGCGGGCGCGGGGCGAGGTGGCGGTGATCGCCGCGGTGCACACGGCGCTGGATGACCCTCGCGACCAGACCGCCAGGTTGCTGCGCGCTCTCGAAGAGCCGGGGGTGTGGGCGCTGGCCCACCCCCGCGGCCGGCTGTTCGCCCGCCGCGGCGGGGTGCGCGCTAACTGGGAGGCGGTGTTCGCCGCTGCCGCCGCCGCCGGCGTGTTGGTGGAAATCAACGGTTTCCCCCGCCGGCAGGACCTAGACGCCACCCTGGTGCGCTTGGCGCTGGCCGCGGGCTGCCATTTTCTGCTCGCCTCCGACGCCCACCACCCCCGCCATCTGGTTTTCGACCAGTGGGCGGTGGCCATCGCCGCCGCGGCGGGGGTGCCGGCTGAGCGCATCGTGAACTTCGCCCCCCGCCATCGCCTGGCCGAGCTCCTTCCCCTCGCCGCCCTCCCCGGCTGGGAGGCCATCGCTGGCTGAGGGCGGCCGCAGCAGTGCCGGGGCTCCCGCCGCTTCGTCCAGGGCGGGGGCTTGACACGGCTGCGGGGGGGGGTAGAGTCCTGCTCCAAGCACCCAGACCGGCCGGGACGGGGCAGGCTAAGATCAAGGAGGAGTGTGCCATGAGTGTGTTGCGTCGCACCTGGGTTGTACCGCTGGCGGTGGCGATCGCCCTGACGCTGCTGCCCACCCCCCTCACCGGGGACTACCCTCCGCCTCCCGACCCTCCGCCTCCGGACTACGATGACCCGGGAGGCCCCGGGGACGGTTTCGGTGGGGCTGGGTGCTATCGCCTAGCCTTTATTGACCCGGGCTGTCCCAGCAACTACCGCTGGCATCTGGTATGCCCGGGCTGGTTTCCGATACCCCTCGGATGCGTGTAAACCCCATTGGTTGCCGTCCCCTGTGGGTGGGCCTTGTCGTCCTCGCAGGGGGAGCTGCCCTGGCGGCTCCCCCTCCCCGCGAGGCGCTCACCCCTACCGCGGTGATCGGCCAGCTGCCCAGCGGGGAGGTGCTGCTGTTGGACCCCCAGGGGATGCGCCTGTCCCGCTGGGACGGCAGCGCCCTCCAGGAAATCGCCACGTTTCGCTCTGCCCCCTGCCCCCCGCACACCTTCGCGTGGGACGAGGCGGCGCGCCGTCTGGCGGTGCTGTGCCCTTTTCGCCAGGACGCCGTATCGGTTCGTTTTCAGGAGCTGTACGTATTCACCGGCGGGCGGCGGGTGCGGTCCTTGGCCCCACCCCCACTCAGCCACGTCTGGGCGCTGGCGTGGGTGGCGGGGGAGCTGCACGCCGCCGGCATGGCGGCTCCGTCCCTGCGCCGCGCCCTCTGGAGCGACTCCGCCTCTTGGAAAGGCAGACATCTGGAGGCACCCCGGCCGCTGTGGTGGCGACTGGGCTCGGGGCGCAGCCGCTGGCAGGTGGTGCGCGCCATGGAACCGCCGGTGCAGTGGCGGGTAAGGCTCCAGCGGGCCGCTGCGGAGGCCGGAAAGCGTTCCGTTGACCCATTCGAAATCGACTACGTGTTTGAGGCTGGGGCAGCGGTTTTTTCGGCCACCGCGTCGGGCCGCTGGTGGTTCTTCACCGGTGCCAGCGACACCGTGCAACTCCTCTCCCCCGACCTCCGGCTCAGCGCCACGTACCCTTCGCCCCTGCCGCCGCCGTCGACTAGGCAGGTGCCTTCTCTGCACCCCCGTCGCGCGCCCCTTGAGCTTTGGGAGCGCTCCTTTGCTGGTGTGCTTGCAGCGGGGGAAAGCCTCTTCGTGGTGGTGGCGGGTGAGCAGCACCGAGAGCTGATCCGTCTGGATCCCACCGGCGAGGTGAAACGGTTTGCACTTCCTCCCGGGGAGTGCCAGTGGCTGTGGAGGTTCCAGCGCCTGGGGCGGCCCCAGCCGTGCCAGCTGGCAGTGGGGGAGGACTGGGTGCTGGTGGGGCCGCCCTGGGCGGTCTACCCGCTGTCGCCGACGGGTGAGGGGGGCCGGTGAGCCCCGCCATCCTCGCCGGGTGGGACCTCGCCACCCCATGAGGGCGGCCGCAGCAGTGCCGGGGCTCCCGCCGCTTCGTCCGGGGCGGGGGCTTGAGGCGGCTGCGGGGGGGGGGTAGAGTCCTGCTCCAAGCACCCAGACCGGCCGGGACGGGGCAGGTTAAGATCAAGGAGGAGTGTGCCATGAGTGTGTTGCGTCGCACCTGGGTTGTACCGCTGGCGGTGGCGGCCGCCCTGACGCTCCTGCCCACCCCCGCCACCTCCGACGAACCCTCGGGTGATGAACCCCTTATTCAAGATCCGGGGTCGCCCATCGATGTACCTGGGAGTGGGTGTAGGGTGGAGACCCGCCAGGTGCACCAAACATACTGTCCGAGCGGCTGGGCGCAATTCCTGTATTGCTACGGGTTACCGATCGCAGCATGGTGCGTGTGAACGTCATCACTGCGCGGCGTCTGGCCGCGTCGCTGCTCGTCGTCATCGCGGGGGGAGCCGCCCTGGCGGCTCCCCCTCCCCGCGAGCCGCTCCGCCCTGGGATCCTCCTCCGCCAGCTGCCCAGCGGGGAGGTGCTGCTGTTGGACCCCGAGGTGATGCGCCTGTCCCGCTGGGCGGGGGGTGTGCCCGAGGAGGTGGCCACCTTCCGCCCCGCCCCCTGCCCGCCCCACGCCTTCGCCTGGGACGCCGCGGGCCAGCGCCTGGCGCTGCTGTGCGCGTTCCGCTTGGGAGAGACCGTGGTGCGTGTCGGCCTGCAGGGGAGAGCGGTACGCAACCAAGAACTGTACCTGGTGCACGCGGGACGCCAGCCCCGCTCCCTGCGCCCACCGCCGCTGGAATTCACCTGGGCGCTGGAGTTTATGGGCGACGAGCTGCACGCCGCCGGGGTGCCCTGCCCGACCGGACCGTGCACCCAGTTCCTTGACACCGGCAGTTGGCGGGAGAAGCACCTGCTGGAGCCCCAGCCGGCGTGGTGGCGCCTGCCGCTCGCCACGGGTCGTTGGGTGCCGGTGCGGGCGGTGGAGCCGTTGCCTTCTTGGCGGACCTTTGTGCCGCCGGGCGGCAGGCGGGACAAGCTGATCCAGCAGGCAGTGACGGGAGCCATCTTCGAAGTCTCGCCCGCGCTGTTCGCCCCCACGGCGTCCGGGCGTCGCTGGTTCTTCACCGCCGCCGGACCCCACGTGGAGCTCCTCTCCAGGGAAGGGGTGGCGGTGGCGCGGCACCTCTCGCCGCTGCCGCCGCCCGCCAAGACCACGCTGAGGGGGCCGCGGGGCGGCCCCCCCAGTGAGATCCCGGTGCGGCGGCTGGTGGGGGCGACGGTGGTGGGGGAGGAGCTCTACCTGCTGGTGGAGGCCGAGCAAGGGCAGGAGCTGCTGCGCCTCACCCCGGAGGGGGAGGTGGCCCGCCAGAGCTTGCCCGGAGCGCAAGGGTGCGCACAGGAAGGCCTGCTCACCTGCGGGCTACCCTGGCCCTGTCAGGTGGCGGTGCGGGAGCAGGCGGTGGTGGTGAACCCGCCGTGGCAGGAGCACCCCCTGGCGCCCGAAATGCGGCCGCCCTCACTCCAGGCTGGCGAAGAGGTCGGTGGAGATGTAGCGCTCGGAGGTGGAGGGGACGACGAAGACCACCAGCTGGCCGGCGTGCTCCGGGCAAGCCGCCACGGTGACGGCGGCGTGGGCCGCCGCCCCTGAAGAGCCTGGGGTGTGGGCGCTGGCCCACCCCCGTGGCCGCCTGTTCGCCCGCCGCGGCGGGGGTGCCCGCCCACCGCATCGTCAACTTCGCCCCCCGCCATCGCCTAGCCGAGCTCCTCACGCCTACGGCCCTCCCCGGGTGGGACCTCGCCACCCCATGAGGGCGGCCGCAGCAGTGCCGGGGCTCCCGCCGCTTCGTCCGGGGCGGGGGCTTGAGGCGGCTGCGGGGGGGGTTGAGTCCTGCTCCCAGCACCCAGACCGGCCGGGACGGGGCAGGCGAAAGGAGGACTGTGGCATGAGTGGGTTGCGTCGCACCTGGGTTGTACCCGTGGCGGTGGCGGACGCCTGGACGCTGCTGCCGACCCCAGGCACCTCGGACGAACCCCCTCTTTATCAAGGCCCTTGGTCGCCCGGCGGGGGACAGGGGATTGGGGACAGGTGTTCCTACGGCCAGCGGTCCGACCGTAGCCGTACCAGCGCCTGGCGCTTGGCACTGATATGCCCCTGGGGTATTCAGCCTCTCTGGTGTTTATGAGCGAGAGTGCTCGACTACTTCTGTGCGTGGGGCTGATCGTGGTCGCGGGGGGAGCCGCCCTGGCGGCTCCCCCTCCCCGCGAGCCGCTCCGCCCTGGGATCCTCCTCCGCCAGCTGCCCAGCGGGGAGGTGCTGCTGTTGGACCCCCAGGTGATGCGCCTGTCCCGCTGGGCGGGGGGGTGCCCGAGGAGGTGGCCACCTTCCGCCCCGCCCCCTGCCCCCCCCACGCCTTCGCCTGGGACGCCGCGGGCCAGCGGCTGGCGCTGCTGTGCCCGTTCCGCTGGGGGGCGATGGTGGAAGGTCATAGGGTACGCAGGTGGGTGGGCCGCGACCAGGAGCTGTACCGGGTGCACCCTGGACGTCAGCCCCGCTCCCTGCGCCCGCCGCCCCTGGCGTTCACCTGGGCCTTGGAGTTTACCGGGGAGGAGTTGCACGCCGCCGGGGTGGCGTGCCCGCCGGGGCCGTGCACCCGCTTTTACTTTGACACCGACAGGCGGCGGGAGAAGCACCTGGCTGTACCCCACCCGGTTTGGTGGCGCCTGGCGGAGCCCGCGGGTCACTGGACGCCGGTGCGGGCGGTGGAGCCGTTCCCTCTCTGGCGGGACTTTCTGGCCCACGGCGCCCGGCGGGACGCGCTGCTCCAGAACGCAGTGACGGCAGCCATCTTCGAAGCCTCGCCGGCGGTCCTCGCCCCCACGGCGTCGGGGCGCCGTTGGTTTTTCACTGGCGCCGGACCCCAGGTGGAGCTGCTCTCCGGGGAAGGGGCGGTGGTGGGGAGGCACCTCTCGCCGCTGCCGCCGCCAGGGACGAAGAGGTTCGGCCGGGAGCCGCGGGGCCAGTGGGAAGCTCCGGTGCAGCGGCTGGTGGGGGCGACGGTGGTGGGGGAGGAGCTCTACCTGCTGGTGGACGCCGAGCAGGGGCAGGAGCGGCCGCGCCTCACCCCGGCCGGCCAGCGGGCGACCCCGGCCCTGGGCGCTGGCAGTTCAGGAGTGGGCGGTGGTGGTGAGCTCCCCTGGCGGAGCACCGACCGGCGTCCCAGATGCGTCCCGGGGCGCTACTCCAACCCGGCGAAGAGGTCGGTGGAGATGTACCGCTCGGAGGTGGAGGGGACAACGAACACCACCAGCTGCCCGGCGTACTCGGGGCGGGACGCCACGCTTATGGCGGCGTGGGCCGCCGCCCCTGCGGAGATCCCCGCCAAGATCCCCTCCTCGGCGGCCAGGCGGCGGGCCATGGTGAAGGCGTCGTCGTTGGTGACGGCGATGACCTCGTCGATGAAACGGGTGTCCAGGTTGGCGGGGATGAAGCCGGCGCCGATCCCCTGAATCTTGTGGGGACCCGGCTGGCCGCCGCCAATTACCGGCGAAGCGGCGGGCTCCACCGCCACGATGCGCAGGGAGGGCTTGCGCGGCTTCCACACCCGCCCGACGCCGGTGAGGGTGCCACCGGTGCCCACCCCGGCCACGAAGACGTCCATCTGCCCATCGGTGTCGCGCCACAGCTCCTCGGCGGTGGTACGCTCGTGAATGGCCGGATTGGCCGGATTTTCGAATTGTTGCGGCATCACCGCGCCGGGGATTTCGGCCAGCAGCTCGGTGGCGCGGCGGATGGCACCGCGCATCCCTTCGCTGGCCGGGGTGAGCACCAGCTCGGCCCCTAAGAGGCGCAGCACCCGCCGCCGCTCCAGGGACATGGATTCGGGCATCACCAGCACACAGCGGTATCCTCGGGCGGCGGCCACCATGGCCAGGGCCACGCCGGTGTTGCCGGAGGTGGGCTCGACGATCACCGAACGGCCGGGAACCAGCCGGCCGTCGGCTTCCATGGCCTCCACCATGGCCACGCCGATGCGATCTTTCACCGAGTGGGCGGGGTTGTAGAACTCCAGCTTAGCTACCACCGTGGCCACGCAGCCGGCGGTCACGCGGTTCAAGCGCACCAGGGGGGTGTTGCCGATGAGCTGGGTCACGTCGTCAGCGATCCGCATCGTGGAGTCTCCTAGATCTCGAAGTCGGCGACGCCGGTGGCGCGCCGCTCCTCCTCGGCCAGGGCCGCCAAAGTGAGGCTGGCGAGGGCTTGCTCCCGGGCCTGCCCCAAGAGGGTGGCCACGTGTTGCACCGCTGCGCCGCCAAAGGCGGGAGCGGGTTCAGGGGTCACGATCTCCTTGAGGGACACCTGCGCCGGCGGCCGGGCCAGGGACACCCCGCCGGCCGGCCCCCGCACGGTGACCACCACCCCGGCGTGGGCCAGCTCGGTGAGCAGGCGCGCCAGGAAGGGCCGCGGAATGCGCCGGCGCCGGGCCAGCTCCGCCACCCGCACGGGGGCGGGGTGGGCGTGGGCCAGCTCCAGCAGCGCTTCGATACGGTACGCGGTCTGCCTATTCACAACATTTATAATAGGCATTATATTCAAAAAAATCAATTCGGCTTCTGAAGCCTCATACAGGCCATGTGGCCCGTGGCTCACCGCGGCGAGAGAAAGGACAATCAGGAGGGTACGCTATTTGCCGGTCCAGCGGAAAAAGAGCCCGTACCGGTCAGCATCGAAGTACGCTTGGGGCAGGGCCTTCTCGTCGTACTCACGGCACTCCACCTCGGCGTATACCCCGAGCTGCTCGGTGAGGCCAATGTCGAAGCGGGTGAAGAAGCGCTCCAGCTCGAAGGGCAGATTGCCGCGATTGCGGTAGCGGTTAATCCCCAAATCCCAGGTCAGGGTGTCAAAGCGAGCGGACACGCCCGCCTCGGCCCCTTCCCCATCCTCGGTGTAGAGGGAGAACTCTCGCCCCAGATCGTGGGGCCGCACGATGAGAAGTTGCGAATCGCCGCGGTAGCTGTCGTAGACGGTGTAAAAAGTGAGCGGTTGGAGGGGCTGCCATTCCACCCTGGTGGTCCAATGGGTGAAGTCGGCCGCGTACGCAATCGTCGGGTCGGGGTTGGAGGACTCGGCCTTCTCGGCGGTGGCCACCACCTTGAGGAACTGCGAGAGGGTGAGGGATAGGTGGCCACGCAGGCGGGTGCGCTCAACGAAGTCGGTGCGCACCACAGGACGGTCGGCATCCTCGGCGATCCACTCGCCGCCCAGTAGCAGGGCCCCCAGGCGCGCCTCGCCACCTCCAGCGAGACGGCGGAGGTCCCGTCGGAAGGAGCCGCCTTGCCCGCCCGGCACCACCACTTCAGCTAGGGCAGGGAGCACGACCGCCTCCTCGTCGCTGATACCGCGCGCCGCCCAGAGACGGAGCCAGGGCAACGGGCGAGCTGTCAGCTTGGCCTCGGCCAAGTTTTCGTCCCGCTCCCAGGCGGTGTCAGCCTGTAATACAGTGCTCACGTCGCCCGGAAACGCGCCCGAAAAGTTCAACGTATCGAAGTACTTGGTGGTAATAAACGAATGCCCGTCCAGTTCCCGGTGGCTGGATCGGTACCTCACAGTGGCGTCCAGACCTGGAACGACCTCCACCTCGATTCGGCCCTCGCCGCGCCAGTGGAGCAGGTTAGCCCGGCCAGTGGCCGCTTGCTGCGCGCTGCCGAAGAAGCGTTGCAGGGCAAAGGAGGCAAAGCGACCGACCATGTCGCCGGTTTCCGCCGAGTCGCTGTCCGCGTCCGCGCGGCTAAAGGTGGTTACCAGTCGTACGCGTTTCCCCAGCTGGCCGCTAAGGTTCGCGCTGGTAAAGGGGGTACCCACTTGTGCGCGGGTGTGGAGGTCGATGCGTTCAGCGGCGATTTCCCGCCCCAAAAGCGGTCGCAGGTTATTCCCCGAGCCGGCGCCGGCGGCGAGCCCCATGGTGTTGCTGGACTCCAGACGCCGCCACCCTTGAATGATCGCCCCCCTAAAGCCGCCAGCCGAAAAGCCGACGCCGAGGCGGTATTCGCTGACCTCTGCCGTTGCGAAGCTGCGGTCGGGCCTGGCGCCCGGGACCTGCCTGCCGATGACGGCTCGCGTCTCGTGCCCGCCAATCCTTCAAATACCCTGCCCACGCCCATGGGAGCTCGAGCCGCGGTCGCGGTAGCGCCTCGAATCCAGGCGCGCCCCGTTGCTTTGCGGGCCGACCGGCAGAAATCACGCCACCGAGGTTGGTTGCCCCCCAGGTCATCGAGATCGCGCGCGGCCAACCCACCACACCCGAGGGCAGCCCGCACCGGCGCCGCCGCGCTGTCCCCCCGGCCTTCTAACGCCGGTCAGGAGGGGCTTCCACGATGACCACGGCGCGCAGGTCGCCGAGGGCAAAGGCCTGCTTGACGGTGCCCTTGACCCGCACCTTGTCCCCCTCGCGGGGCAGCGATCCTTCCGTAACCACGGTGATCTCGCCGCTCTCGTCCCGCAGCCGGAAGAACTTGACCAGAGCCAGGTTGACGCGCCCGGTGACCTCCCCGGCCACGGTCACGGTGCGGCCGTCGAAGGCCCCCGGCTCGGCGGTGATGCGGCCGATCTTGGTGGCGAAGGGGTTGCCACAGGCGGTCACGATCAGGAGCGCCACGAGCGCCCCCGCAGCCCCCAAGAGTCGTCGTCCCATAGGACCTCCTTTGCAGGTGCCAGGGCGGTTGTAGCACACACCCAGCGGCCGGTGCGGCATACAATGGCTGAGCCAGGCGAGAACGTATTGGCGAGCGGCCGGCGCCGCCGTCGAGGAAGGGTACGAGAGGAGCCAGGGCATGGACATGGATCGCCGTAACCGCATCGCGCAGTGGGCCTTTGACACGCGCGCCATCCTTGGGCGCTTCCACCTGTGGCTGGAGGACGTGGAGGAGGAGTGGCTCCGCGGCGGGGTGCGTCCCGGTGAGCCCATGTCCTTCGCTGGCACGTCGCTGGAGGCGTCGTTTGTCATGACCGCGGCGGTGACGGCCCTGGGGACCCGCCTATTCGGACGGTTCGGCGAGGGCAAGGGCTTGGACAAGGCGGGCTTCAACCGCGTCAAGAAGGACGCCGATGCCGTGTCCGCCTACGCCATGTCCGAGGCGCTGTGGTATCTCACCCGCGCCCTGCCGGAAAACCACGCCCTCATGGTGAGCCTGGGTGAGGGGCTGATGCCCAAAGTGGGGGAGACTCCGGAGATGGGCTCCAACCCGCTGCTGGGGTTCGGCCGCGTGTACGCCCGCCCGCAGGTGGCGCGTTTTTTGGACCGGCGCGTGCACCGACTCATCAACGACCCCAGCTACGGGTGGGACGGCTTCTGGGCGGATCTGCAGAACGCCGGCATCGTTGTGTGGGGCGCCGCCATCGACACGCTGGAGAACACCTCCCGGTTCGCCAAGGGTAGCCCCACCGGTCCCATGGCGGTGCTGCACGTCTTCGATCAGCCACTGAAGGTATCGTTGCCCTACGAGGGGTACATGGGCACGCTGGTGCTGCCCCGGGCGGTGGTGACGGCGGCGGCGGAGCGCTCGCTGCTGGTGGATTTCTTTACCCCCCGCGACAAGGTTTTAGAGGCCATCCGCTTCACCTACCCCGGGGTCGCCCCTGAGCGCGTGCACGTGTGGACGCTGGGGGGCAAGGCGCGGGAACCGCGCATCGGGTCGCTGTGGCAAGAGTGGCGGCAGCTGGGCGTGCACGTGGTGGAGGATGGGTGGGTCATGCCCACGGGGCACGAGGCGTTTACCGAGTCGGGCACTTACGCGCCGGCGTTTATGGTGGGCCCCTTCACCGACGCCAATGGCGCCCAACACCTGTTCCTGGTGGACGGCTACGCCGCCTCCGCCGAGGCGATCCAGGCGGCCTCCCTGGACCCGGTGCTGGACACCGTCACTTCCATGGCGCTGTTCACCCCCAAATTCGATGTCTCGTGGGAGAGGGAACGGGAGATCATGCGCCTGGATCCCGCTGACCCGGCCTTTGCAGCGCGCCTGGGGGCGGTGCTGGGGGGCGAGGTGAGCGAAATCACGGCGCAGGAGTATGCGGACATCTTGCGGCACGCCCGCGCCGCCTGTATGTGGTTCCCTAAGCGGTCGGTGACGGTGGAGGATTTCTTCCCCAAGAAGGAGTGGGACCCCCTGGCCTTGGTTGGGTGCATGCTTCCCGACCCGTATACCGGTTCCGATGGGGTGGAACAGCTGGAGGACGGCGTCTACCGCGTCACCACCTTGGCGGGATCCCGCAAAGGGTTGCGGCGAGTGGCCTTCACGCTTCGCCTGATGGAAACGCTGGAGGAGAGCCGCCTGGTGTTTTCGCCCTTGCTGGACCGCTTCTACGCCGGCCAGGACTACCGCACCCGGCCGGTGAAGATCTCCGATTCGGGGAGGATTCGCAACGAGCTGCAGACGTGGTGTTCGGAGGGGCTGGAGTATCTGCCGGACGATCGCATCCGGGTGCACTTCGAGAGGGTGGACGACGCTGTGCTACCCCCCGCCAAGAAGGCGTTCATCGCCGAGGTGCTGGCTTGGTACAAGGCCAACCACCCCATCTGGTTCCGGTGGCTCGAGCTAGCGTGAAGGGGATGTTTGGCGGCAGCTGTCAGCGCTCCAATCCTCCAGCTCCTCGTTGGTGGGGCACGTCACCGCCAGCGCCGTGGCGGTGACCACGAAGCCCACCGCAGTGACGGCGACAAACCACCAGGGCACCAGGGAACCCACCGCCAGGCGACTCAGAAACTCTTCCAGGGACGATGGCCCCGCCGGGTGGATGTACAGCTTCGTGACCCATACCGCCGTGATGAAGTAAAAGAGCAACAAATAATTGCGTCGTAACCGGGCGCGCATGCAGGTGAACGCCGGAAGCCGATAGCGGGGACGTCGTAAGTCCTCGGCAAGGGCCTCCCGCCACCCCGCGAGGTGCTCGGGCGCCTGCCCCCGCAGCAGCTCGGCGAAGTACCCGCACTCCATTACGTAGGCGCGCCACTTGGAGTGGTGGAGGTGCCGGTAGCGGCGTCCCTCCAGGACGATGGAGATGCCCACCAGGGCCAGGCCGAGGAGCAACGTGTAGTGGGGCACCTGGGGCGAGCCCAGCGTGAAGGTGGTAAGACCCACAGAGAGCAGGATCGCCCAATTGGAGGTCACGTCGAGACGCTGGCGCCATACCGTGAGGCGGTTCATCTCGCCGCGGTAGAGGTGCACCATGGCGGTGTGAAACCCTTCCAGGGCATGGGGCCCACCGCCAGGGAGGGGGTCTTGCTCGCTACCCTGCCGCACAAGGGCACTCTACTACAGCGGTTACGAAACCCCGAAGGGTGAGGGCGGGTACTCGCCCTCACCCAGAGGCGCGGCCCTCACGCCGCCTGGCGCAGACGGGCGATACGCACCTCCAGCGGGGGGTGGGTGGCGAACAGCATGCGCAGTCCACCCCGCCGGGGGTTGGAGATCTTCAGGGTGGCCAAAGCCTCACCCCGCGGGTCGATGCGCCCGGCGGTGCGGCGCAGCGCCTCCAGCGCCGAGATCATGGCGCTGCGGCCGGCCAGGCGGGCGCCACCGGCGTCGGCGCGAAACTCCCGCCAGCGCGAAAACGCTGCCACCACCAACGCTCCCAGGATCGACAGGATGATCTCCATGACGATGGTGACCAGGAACTGGATCATGTACGACGGGCCTTCGTCGTCGCCCCGGCGCAGCAGCTGCGCCACTGCGAAGGCGATCACCCGGGCGAAGAACATGACGAAGGCGTTGATCACCCCTTGCAGGAGCGTCATGGTGACCATGTCGCCGTTGGCGATGTGGGCGACCTCGTGCGCCAGCACCCCTTCCACTTGCTCTCGGTCCATGGACTGCAGCAAACCGGTGGACACCGCTACCAGGGCCCGGCTTCGCGTCGGCCCGGTGGCGAAGGCGTTCACCTCCGGGCTGTTGTAGATGCCCACCTGGGGCATCTTGGGCAGGCCGGCGGCCTTGGCCAGGCCGTGCACGGTCTGAACCAGCTGCGCCAAGCGGGGATCGCGCACGTCGGGGGGGATGATCTGGACACCCATGGACCAACGGGCAATCACCCGGGACAGGCCCAACGAGATAAACGCGCCGCCCAGCCCCCAGATCAGACAAAAGACCATCAGGGCGCGGTAGTCAATCCCCCGCGCCGAGAGGTACGGACGCACCCCCAGGACGCTCAAGGTGATGGAGATGGTCACCAGGATGAGGATGTTCACGATGACGAACAACAGCACCCTCTTGGCCACCGCCATAACTACCTCCCCCGGCCACCCTATCGGCCGGCACACTGTCGCCCAATTCTAACGTGCCCACTCGCTGCTGCGGCGGGCCTCCGTGAGATGACAACGCCGGCGGGCGGCGGCCATTCCCGCTCGCGGCAAGGGCAAGTCGAGCTATGCTACAGCTGCTGGAGCTCGGCTGGCGCTACCTCCCCCCGGCAGGCGCCAGGGAGGGCCTATGGACCCCGAACGTTTGCTGGCGTCGTTGGTCAAGTCCACCCTCTTAGGTCGTCGCATGCCGGCGGCCAGCAAGGTCGCCCTCGGCGTAGGCGCCCTGGGGATTGCCCTGGCGGCCATCGAGCACGTCACCGAGAAGAAAGCGTCGCGAGGGACCACTCCCGGTGCTGTCCCCCCGCCTCCCCCCGGGCCGCCCCCGCCCCCCTGCCCACCCCAAGAGCCTCGCGCCGGGGAAGCCATGCTGCTGGTGCGGGCGATGATTGCCGCCGCCCACGCCGACGGCGTCCTCGACCAGGAAGAGCGCCGCGCCATCCTGGATCGTGTCGCTGGTGAGAATCTCAACGCCGAAGATCGGGACGCCGTGGCGCGGGAGCTGCAGGCGCCCTGGACCGGGGAGCAACTGGCCGCCCAGGTCACCTCTCGACGGCTCGCCGAAGAGGTGTACGCCGCCTCACTGCTCGCCATCCGCGTCGATGCCCCGGCGGAGCATGGGTATCTGGCCCGTCTGGCGGCGCTGCTGGGCCTCGACCGCGAGACCGTGGCCCGCCTCCACCGCCTGCTGGGAGCGCCGCCTCCGGCGTAGGAGGTACAGCGCCGCTGGCGGCGTCGCGTATACTTCGGTCCCCAGGTAAGGGAGGTGGACCTTGGCTCAGTGGTACTTGTCCTACGACAATCAGCGCCTCGGCCCCTTCGACGACGCCGAGGCCCGCAGTCGCGCCGCCGCCAACCCCAACGGTTGGGCGTGGCGCGAAGGGTTTGCCAACTGGATGCCGATCCGCCAGGTGCCGGAGCTGCTGCGCCCAGGCGCGCCGGCGATGACCGCCCCGCCACCACCCAGGCGGGGTGCTGCCGACGAGATCGACTACAAGATCGTGGGCGCCGAGATGCAGTTCGTGGAGATCGAGCTGGACCCGGGCGAGAGCGCGGTGGCCGAAGCCGGTGCCATGATGTACAAGGACCCCGCGGTCATTATGAACACGGTGTTCGGTGACGGAACCCAGCAGGGCTCGTTCCTGGACAAGCTGGTGGGCGCCGGCAAGCGGCTACTCACCGGCGAAAGCCTCTTCACCACCGTGTTTACCCACCAAGGCTCGGGCAAGGGGCATGTGGCCTTCGCCGCTCCGTTTCCAGGCAACATCCTGCCCATGAACCTGGCCCAACTGGGGGGGCGTCTGATCTGCCAGAAGGACTCCTTCCTCTGCGCCGCCAAGGGGGTCTCCATCGGCATCCACTTCCAGCGCAAAATCTTGACCGGGCTATTTGGGGGCGAGGGGTTCATCATGCAAAAGCTGGAGGGGGACGGGATGGTGTTCGTGCACGCCGGGGGTACCGTGGTGGAACGTCAGCTGGCGGCGGGCGAGACACTGCACGTGGACACCGGGTGTGTGGTGGCCTTCCAGGATGGGGTGGACTTCGACATCCAGCAGGTAGGCGGCATCAAGTCCATGCTGTTCGGCGGCGAGGGCGTGTTTTTCGCGGTGCTGCGCGGGCCCGGCAAAGTGTGGCTGCAGTCGCTGCCGTTTTCCCGGCTCGCCGGCCGCATGCTGGCTGGGGCGCTGCGCAAGGGGCGGGAAGAGGGATCGGTCCTCGGCCCCCTGGGGGGGCTGCTGGACGGCGACAACCGCTTCTGAGGCTCCGGCCCTGGGGCGCGCGTCCCCTGGACGGCGCCGCTTAACCTAGCCGCACGCGTTTGCGTACGTACTCGCCAATGACGTCGCGGGCGAAGGCCAGCACCTGCTCGGGGGGATCGTCCTGGTGGCAGAGGTTGGGGGTCTCCAGGATATCGGCCACCATATCGTCCCACCAGGGGGCGCCGCGCACCTGGGCGATCCCTTCCGGGTGCAGGCCAGCCGCCGCCATGTCGGCGGCGCTGGGGACGGGGAAGGCGATGTGGCGGGACCCGGCGGGGCCGAGGGTAACGCGGCTTTCCAGCCAGGTAATGATGCGGCGCACATCGTCGGCGCGCATGGTGCATTCCTCCGCGGCCATTTCACCACAGCTGCTACCATGCGGCCACCAAAAAAAGGAGGTTGCCATGGCGGCACGGGAGAGAAGCCGGTGGTCGAGCCTTGGAGTGGCAGTTGCTTTCGCCACGTCGGTGGGCGTGGCTTGGGCTGACCTGGAAGAGGACCTGGAGCGCGCCTGGGTCGGTGCCTGGTCGGTGGTCCGGGTGGAGGTAGCCTCCGACTGCTCGGGGTTTTACACCAACAACGAGGTGCGAGGTCGCCTGACGTCCAGCAAGGGCAACCGGCGCTTGTCCGAAGGTGAGCTTGCCCGCGTCGACAAACTCAACCTCCGCTCCGACCGCGTGGACCTCTACCTGTCGCTGGCCGCCCCCGTCCTCGTGCCTCGCCAGGACGGTCCCTTCACCCTCTACGACGAGCGCTCCTGCCGCGTCCAGCTCATGGTGGAGATGCCTCGCTCCCTCCTCAAGGAGAAGGACTGGCGCAAGGTGGATGCCGCGCTGCTAGAGGTGTTGGAACGGCACGAAAGCGCCGCCCTCGCCCGCCAGTCAGGGGGGTGGAACCGGCGGGAGGGGGACCCACTGCCCGAGAACTACCAGGAGACGCTGGCGCGACACGCGGTGTGGAGAGCCGAAGAGACCAACCGGGCGCTGGCGAGAGCCCGCCAAGATAGTTTGGAGCAACTGACCGCCGCTGTCGCCCGCATCGTCGAGGACGCCGACTACCTGGCGGGATTTGCCGCCGGGGTGGAGGCGCAGCGCCGGCGCGCGGCGCCATCCTGTGGGATGCTGGCCACGGCCCGCTTCGAGGGCGACGAGCAACGCCCGCCCCGCGACCGGCAGGGCGAAACCGCCGCCGACCGCTCCTTCCGACGGGGGTTCCGGGACGGCCAGCTGGTCGCCTGGTCCGCCCGCCTGGCCCGCGCCGTGGACGACTGCTTCGTGCCTGTGCCCCCGCTACCTCGCTAGCGTTGCCCAAAAAGCGGCAAACATCCGCGCCAGGACCTTCGCCGAGGCGGGGTGGTAGGCGCCGCCCCCCGGGGCTGCCGCTATCTGGCGCTGCCGCCACGCCTCCCGGCTGAGGGGCGCCAACGGTTCCAGTTTCTCTTGCTGGAGCGCCCGGTTGAGCGCCCCAACTTCGCGGCTTTGCACGCTGTGGAATCGCTGCCGGGCGGCGGCCAGCTGCCCCGTGAGCACCTCCAGGCGTGCCAGCTGCGAGGCGGTGGGTCGCCCTTCGTACCCGGTGACGGCGCTGTACAGGCTCGCCAGCTTCTCGCGCAGCTGCTCGTCACCGGAAAGCCAGCCGGCTTCGCTGGTGGACACCAGCGTGGGGCGCATGGCCTCTAGTTCGTCGGCGAAGCGTTGCAGCCGGCGGCCCAGAGAATTGCGGGCGGACAAACGCGCTGCCCGCTCTCGCGCCTGGTCGCGCAGGTCGGTCAGGGAGTCTACCAGGTACGTCAGCTCCTCAAGCTCCTTATACAGGCGCATGGCCGTGCGCTGCTGCAAGGCACGATCCTCCGCAGGGTGAGGGGTGCGCGGGTCGGCCACCAAGGTGACGGCCCCCTCCACCGTGCCGGACCCCTTCACCAGCTTGAGGGTGTACGTGCCTTCCCTCACCCGTGGGCCCAGGAAGGCCGGCGCCAGCGCCGAGGCGGGGGGGAGCTTGGGGGGTGGCAGGCGCATGGGCCAGGGCACCCGGTTGAGGCCGGCGCGCTTGCTGCCCGGCACGGTGGACACCAAGTTCCCCTCGGCATCCCAAACCTCGATCTTGAGGTCCCCAAAAATGTGGCGCTTTTTGAGCCAGTACGTGATCATCGCCGCTTCGGGGAGGGTAGGGCCGACGAACTCGTCGTCGCCGTTGAATTCCTGCCGGCTCGCGGGGATGGTCATCTCCGCTGCCCGCCCAGGCAGCAGGGCCACCTCCTGGGTCAGCAGTTCAGCGGACAGGGCGCGCAGCGGGGTGAGGTCGTCGAGGATAAAAATGCCGCGGCCGTGGGTGGCGATGACCAGGTCCCCCTCGCGGGGGTGGACCACCAGGTCGTGCACCGCTACCTTGGGTATGCCGCCGGTAAAACGCGCCCAGCGGCGGCCGCCGTCGAGGCTGAGGTACAAGCCAAGTTCGGTGCCTAAGAACAGCAGGTTGGGGGAAACGGTGTCTTCTTTGATGACCCAGGCGTACCCCTCCACCCCCTCGGTGGCCAGGCGGGTCCAACTGGCGCCGTAGTCGTCGGTGCGGAACACATAGGTGGTGAAGTCGCCGCTGCGGTGGCCGTCGAAGGTGACCCACGCGCGGCCGCGGGCGTGCGTGCTGGCGGTGACGCTGGACACCCAGGTCCCCGGCGGCACGCCGGGAACGTTGGCGATGAGGTTGGTCCAGGTGCGCCCCCCGTCCCGGGTGAGCTGCAGGTAGCCGTCGTCGGTCCCCACCCAGATCACTCCCGGCTCACCGGGAGCCTCGCTGATGCAGTAAATGGTGGTGTTGTTCTCGGCCGTGGAGTTGTCGATCGTCAACCCCCCCGATTGCTTTTGGCGCTGGCGGCGAGGGTCGTTGGTGGTGAGATCGGGGGAGATGCGCGTCCACGACTCGCCCCGGTCGGTGGAGCGGAACAGGTACTGGGCGCCCACGTACACCGTACCCGGTTCGTTGGGGGAGAGGTGGATGGGGGTGTTCCAGTTGAAGCGCAGTTCGGGCTCGCCCTCGCCGGCGTAGGGTTTGATGTCCCTCACCTCGCGCAGCACCGTGTCCACGCGCAGGATGTTGCCGCCCTGGTACTCCACGTAGAGAAAGCGAGAATCCTCGGGGTCGGGGAAGGCCCAAAACCCGTCGCCGTACCCCACGTTGTCCCAGTGCTTATTCTGAATACCCCCCGGTGCCCGGGAGGGGCCCTTCCACGTGCCGTTGTCCTGGAGACCGCCGTACACGTTGTAGGGCCGCTCCAGGTCCACGGCCACGTGGTAGAACTGGGAGACCGGCAGGGAACGGACGAAGCGCCAGTGGCGTCCGCGATCGGCGGAGGCGTACACGCCGCCGTCCGTACCAACGAACATCTCATTGCGGTTGTTAGGGTTGATCCACAAGGCGTGGAGATCCGGGTGAATGCTGCCGCCACCGATGATTGGCGACGTGAACGACGCGCCGCCGTCGCTGGACACGGCTAGGGTCAGCCCCGGCTTGTACACCGTACGGTGGTCAGTGGGATCGACAACCAGGTGGGCGAAGTAGAAAGGGCGCACGGTGACGCTCGCCGAGGAGTTCACCAGGGTGAAGCTCTCGCCCAAATCCTCCGAGCGGTACAGCGCCGTCTTGGCCGCCTCCACCAGGGCGTACACCACGCTGGGGCGGGAGGGTGCTACCGCCACGGCGATGCGGCCCTTTTCGCCGCTGGGCAGACCCTTGGTGAGTTCCCGCCAGGTTTCGCCGCCGTCCACCGACTTGTACAGGCCCGACCCGGGCCCGCCGGAGGCGAAGAAGTCAGGCCAGCGGCGGAACTGCCACATGCCGGCGTAGAGGATGTGCGGCTCCTGGGGGTCGATGGCGAGGTCGGAACATCCGGTGGAGTCATTGACGTACAGCACCTTGCGCCACGTGGCGCCGCCGTCGGAGGTCTTGAACACGCCCCGCTCTTCCCCGGCGCTCCACAACGGCCCGGTAGCGCAAACCCAGACCGTCTTGCCGTCCTTGGGGTGGACGGCGATGGCGGCGATACGTTCGCTGGCCTTAAGCCCCATATGCTGCCAGGTCTCCCCGCCGTCCCGGGAACGGTAGACCCCGTCGCCGATGGATACGGAGTTGCGCACGCAGCTCTCACCGGTGCCCACCCAGATGGTCTTGGGATCGGAAGGGTCCACCCGCAGGGCGCCGATGGACTGGGTGTGCTCGTCGAAGATAGGCTTGAAGGTAGTACCGGCGTCGGTGGACTTCCACACCCCGCCGCTGGCGGAGCCCACGTACACGGTGAGCGGGTGGGTGGGCACCGCGTCGATGGCGGTGATGCGGCCGCTCATGACGGCGGGGCCAATGGCACGGGCCGCGAGCCCCCCAAAGGTGTCACTGGTGATGGTCACATCGTCCGCCGCCGCGAGGGCGGCGGTGCACATCCACGCGCAGCCAAGCAGGAGGCCGGGGCGGATTTTCATGGTGTCGTCTCCCCTGGGCGGGTGGTGCTCATCGCGACGACGGCGCGTCCTTCTTGGCCGCCGTGGGCATGGTGAAGAGCGAGTCATCCAGGGGCACGTCCAGCTCCACCTTGGTGAAAGTGATGGTCTGGCCGGCCGGCGCACCTTTGGCCCGCGACGACATGGAGTGAGGGATCATGAGGCCACCCACCTCCTTGTAGTCGCCGATGGAGGTTTCGAACTCCAGCTCCTGGCCGCGCACCGTCCGCTTGCCTTCCCCTTTGATCTCCAGGAAGTACTCGGCGTCCAGGTAGACGAAGGCCACGTCACCGTTGCTCTTGACCACCTTGAGCTTGAAGGCGTCGGTGCCCTCCACTTTTTCTTTGCCCACCAGTTGCACCTGGTGGCCCTTCGCCTTCCAGTTCACCAACTCACCCTCAAAGTCCGCCTGCTCCCTGATGTCGGCGAGCTGGTCTTCGGGCATCTTCTCCGGCTCCGAGCTGCCCATAAACGGCATGATCATCCAACCGGTCTGGCCGTCGTAGGCCTGCACGCCGGTCATCCCCTGCACGGTGAACTCCAGGCGCAGCTTGTTGGGGCGCTTCCACTGCCAGACGAAGGGCGCCTCCATGCCGCCGCCCATGCTCATGGTGCCGGTGATGCGGGCGGACGATACCGCCGTGATGCGCGGGAGCCCCCCGCGCGCCTCGTAGTTCTTGGCCAACACCTCGTCCAAGGTCTGGGCAGGGGCGGCCGCGGAGAATAGCGCCGCCCACACCCCCATCACCATCACGCCTGTGCGCATCTTCATCGTCATCCTCCTCCCGGTTGGCCACCCTCCCAGGTGGCCACCTCGGCAAAGTCGAAGATTCTACGTGGGCGGCTCCGCCCAGGTTCTCACCATCCCCGGCAGGGGTGCCACAGGTCGACCACGTGCTCACCGTCCACCACGTGGTAGGTGTCGAAACAGGCGGCCGCCAAACAGGCATGGTTGGGAATGATGCGCAGGCGGGTGCCGGGGGGGTGAGCGGCGGCCAGCGCCCCGGCGGCCGCCAGCACCGTGCCGTGCTCCTGGGTCAGCGCCACCAGAGTCAAGCCGGCGATGGGTTGGCATCCGTGCACCGTGCACACCACCCCGAAGCCGCAGTCAGGTCGCAGGTGGGTGGGGCCGGGGTCCCGGGAGAGGGCCAACGCCCCGGCGTCCAGCACCAGCATCTGCCGCTCCGGGTAGCAGCCGATCACCGTGGCCAGCACGGTGAAGGCGCACTGGCTGAGCGAGCAGGAACCGATAACCGCCTGGTGGGCGTCAAAGAAGGCGTAATTGCCTGGCCGCACCTCGGTGACCCCGGCGAGATGATCCACCGCGCTGAGGGTCGGCGTGGAGCCGACGCTGACCTCGGGCACGGCGATGTCGGCCTGCCGCAGCCGCTGCGCGAAGCCGCAGATGACGTCCCGCTCGTGGGCAGCCACGCGGGCCAGCTCCGCGGCGGTGCGGCAGGCGTAGGCGTGCCCGGCGTGGGTGAGGACGCCGCGAAAGTCGAGGTGGGGCGAGCGCGCCAGGTGCGCCGCCAGCGCCACGCTGTCGGGGTGGGAGGGATCGACCCCGCAGCGGTGGGCACCGCAGTCCACCTCCAAGAGCACCGACAGGCGCACCCCCGCCGCCGCCGCGGCGGCGGCCACCTGGCGGGCGGTGTGTGGGTGGTCCACCAGGATGGTGAAGCGACGGATCCGCTGGGCGAGGTGAATAGCTGCGGCCAAGCGTTGGGGGGCGATGGGCACCGCGTAGGTGATGTCGTCAAAGCCAGCGTCGGCGAAGGCGTTGGCCTCGGCCAGGGTGGACACGGTTATCCGCGGTGGCAGGCCGGCAAGCTGCAAGCGCGCCGCTGGCACCGTCTTGTGGGTCTTCACGTGGGGTCGCAGGCTCACGCCCAGCTGCCGCACGCGCTCCGCCATCCGCCGGCAGTTCGCCTCCAGCCGCGACACTTCCACCAGGGCGCTGGGGGTCGGCAAGGCCTCCAGGGAGGATAGGGGCTGGGGCACGGGGTCGCGCCGGCGCCCTTATAGCCACTCGGGAGCGGCAGTAAACGCCGGATGCATGACGTTGCCGGTGTTGCGAGTGCCGGCGGGCTCGAACACCAGCACCTCCGCCTCTTCGTCGGCGGCGGTGCGGTGCTCCACGCCCCGCGGCACCACCGCCAACTCCCCGGCCGCGAGCTCCACCACCCCGTCGCGCAACTCGATCCGCATGCGGCCTTTGAGACACAGGAAGAGTTCGTCTTCGGTGGGGTGCTTATGCCAAACGAACTGCCCGGCCAATTTGACCAGTTTGACCTCCTGGCCGTTGAGGGCCGCCACGATCCCCGGCCGCCAGTACTGGTGGATGCGCGCAAACTTCTCCGTGAGGTTGATCTTGGCGATCATGACCAGCTCCTCTGTCCAGCCCGTCGGTCGGCGCCAGGTGCAAATACTGATACAGGGCACCGTCGCCAAAGCCTAGTCTACGATAGTACGTGCGCGTTCCGGGTGCCGAGATAACCGCCAGGCGGGGATAGCCGGCGACGCGGGCCAGGGTCGCTGCCCCGACGACCAACTGCCGCCCCACCCCCCGGTGCTGGGCGTTGCCATCCCGCCGACCCAGCGTCGCCACGTCGCCGTACACGTGTACCTCCCGCAGCAGGGCCGCGCCCTGGAGCTGCTCCAGGGGGGCCGGGCGGCTCGGCAAGGTGAGGCGCGCAAACCCCACCAACCAACCGGAAGGCGTGGTAGCTTCCAAGAACTCCTCGCGCCCTGCCGAGGTTTCGTAGGTGCGGGAGGAAAGGACCACCTCCGCCCCCGCCAGGGGAGCGTGGCGCAGTTCGCGGGCACGGATCTCCCGGGGGGGAGTGCCGCGCTCCTTCAACTGCCGCTCCACGTCTTGGCGTAGGTTGCCCCGACGATTGCCGGCGAGCACCAAGGGAGCGGGCACGTCGCGCACCACCCGAGCCACCCGGCACCAGGGGGGCACGGCGGCCAGGCAGTCGGCTAAGAGCTCCACCAGAACGTCGTGGGGGTACGGGCGCCACGCGCCCCGCCGCCAGTCCTCCACCAGCGCCGCGCCCGGCAGCAGCGTGCAGGGGTAAATCTTGAGCTCGTCCGGACGCAGCCAGGGATCGTCGAACAGGCGGGCGAAGTCGGCGCGGTCGCTGTCGGGGGTGGCGCCGGGGAGGTTGGGCATCCAGTGGGCGAGAATCTTGAAGCCGGCGCGGCGCAGAAGATCGGTGGCCCGGCGACTCTCAACCACCGTGTGGCCGCGGCTAGCCAGCTGGAGAATGCCGTCGTCGAGACTCTGATAGCCCAGCTGCACCCGCGTCACCCCCAGTCGGCGCAGGGAGGCCAGGCCGGCCGCCGTCACCAAATCGGGGCGGGTCTCCACCGTGAGCCCGACGCAGCGGCTGGCGGCCCGGTCGTTGCTGGCCAGCGCCTCCTCCACTTCGCCCCAGCCGGCCCGCCCGTCGGCGGTGGGGTGGTCGGCGGAGCAAAGCTGCGGCCAGTGGTTGAGGGCGGTCAGGCAGCGGCTGACGAACCAGCGCCGGTAGGCCTCCGGGTAGGCGTGCCAGCTGCCGCCCAGAATGGACAGCTCCACTTTGTCCACCCCATGACCGTTGGCCGCCAGGGCCTGGAGGCGGATCGCCACCTGCCGGTACGGGTCGAACCCCTGCTGCACCGCCCGCTGCGCCCCCGGCTCCTCGGGCAGGTAGCTGCGGGGCATGCCCGCCGGCTCCGGGCAGAAACGGCAGGTGCCGGGGCACGGGTGCGGCCGGGTGAGCACGGCCACCACCGCCACGCCGCTGGCGGTGCGCACCGGGCGCCGGCGCAGCAGGCGGGCAATCTCCTCGGCGGGGCGCCGCCACCCTTGGCGGGGTGCCAGCGCCCGGTACGCGGCAATGAGCTGACTCGAGGAGAAAAAGCCGCCGTCGGCGCGCGGGTGGCGGCGGCGCAGCTGCGCCACCTGCTGCCGGGTTGGCTCCTCCAGAGCGGCTAAGGCCTCCAGCAGCGGCAGCAGGCGCGCGGCGTGCCGGCCCAGGTCGAGGTGGTACGCTGCTCGTCCCACGGGGTAAGGGTACCTCATGGATCGCGCCACTGCTCGCCGTCTCACCGCCCTCAACCGGTGTTTCTACCGGCGCTTCGCGGCGCCGTTCGCCGCCACCCGGGGAGCGCCGTGGCCGGGGTGGCGGCGTCTCGTGGCCCGCGTACGCCCACCCGCCGAGGGGGGGGCGCTGCGGGTGCTCGATGTGGGGTGCGGCAACGGCCGCTTCGCCGCCTTTTGCGCCGCCACCTTCCCCTTCCCGGTGGACTATATCGGGGTGGACGGCAGTTCTGCCATGCTTGCGCTGGCCCGCGAGCGCGGGGGAGGTCTGGCCCGCGCCCGCTGGCTGCGGTGCACCCTGGGAGCCGACGCCGACCAACGGCTCCCCGGGGGACCTTTTCACCTCGTGGTGCTGCTCGGGGTGCTGCACCACCTGCCCGGGGCGGCGGCGCGCCGCCAGGTGCTCCGTGCCGCCGCCGCGCGCCTGGCCCCCGGGGGCGTGCTGGCCTTCACCCTGTGGCGCCTTTTCTCCATGCCGCGCTTGGCGGAGCGGGTGGTTGCCTGGGAGGAGTTCAATCGCTCCCTGCGCCGCCCCCTGGATCTGCGGCAGCTGGAGCCGGGCGATGTCTTGCTTTCTTTTGGAGGACATAAAAACGCGGTGCGCTACTGTCACGGCGTGAGTGACGGCGAGCTGGCGGAGTGGCTCGGCCAACTACCGCCGGTGATCGACGATTACCTGGCCGACGGCGCCAGCGGTGACCTCAACCGCTACCTGCTGCTGGGCGACCTCAGCGCGCCACGGCGGTCATGAGGATCTCGACACGGGCGTTGCGGGGTAAGTCACCCACCTCAAAGGCGGCGCGGGCAGGTGGGTGGTGGGGGAAGAACTCGGCGTAAACCCGATTCATCGCCTCGTAGTCGTCCATATCTTCGAGGAAAACCTGCACCTGGACCACGTCATCCAGGCCCAGACCGGCCGCTTGCAAAATGCTGCGGCAGTTCTCCAGCGCTTTGCGGGTTTCCCGTTCGATGCCGCCGAGGACCAACTCCCCGGTGGCCGGATCGATGCCCAGCTGTCCCGACAGGTACACGGCGCTGCCTGCCTGCACCGCCTGGGAGTAGGGGCCGATGGCCTTGGGTGCGGCGGTGGTGGTGATGACCCGCCGGTGGGGACTGGCGTTGCAGCCCAGAAACGTCACCGCAAGCAGCGTGGCGAAAGCATGTCTCATGAGGGCAGTCCTTTCTCGGCGATCTCCTCCAAGATGCCGGCAACCCGATCGATCTCGTCCACCGTGGTGTACACCGACGGCGCGACGCGAATCCCCTGCACATGGGGGTGGGTGATGGCGGCCACGATAATGCGGTGGCAGGACCACAAGTGTTCGGCCAGGGCCGCCGGCTCGATGCCGGTGATCTCCACGGTGGCCATGGCGCCAGGGCGGCCGGGGAGCAGGGAGGTGTGGAGACGCACCCGGGGGTGGGCAGCCAGGCGTTTCGCCCAGCGATCCCGCAGGTAGCACAGGCGAGCAAGTTTGCGCTCCGCTCCCAGCCCGTGATGGAAGGCCAGCGCTTCGCCGATGGCGAGGGCGTTGGCCGCGGGGTGGGTGCCGATCTCTTCGAACTTGCGAATGTTCTCATCCAGCTCTTCGGGTGCCGCCATGAGCGGCCAGATGCTGCCGATGCGCTCGCGGCGCACCACCAGCAGGCCGGTGCCGTGGGGCGCACAGAGCCACTTGTGGAGGCTGGAGGCGTAGACGTCGCACTGCAGCTGGGCGACCGAAAAGGGAAGATGGGCGAAGGCGTGGGCACCGTCCACCAGCACCCAGATCCCGTGTCGGCGGCCGACGGCAGCAATTTCCCGCACCGGCAGAACGCGCCCGCTCAGGTACACCATGTGGGAGACCAGAATCACCCGGGTGCGCTGGGTGAGCTGGGCGGCAAAGGCGTCCACGATGGTTTGGGCGTCGGCCTCCGGGGGAGGGAGGGGAAACTGACGCAGCACGATACCATCCCGCCGGCTGCGCTGGCGGAAGGTGGTGATCATGCGCGGGTATTCCTGGTCGCATGCCAGCACCTCGTCGCCGGGCGCCAGCTGGATGCCCAGCTGGCAGGCCTCCAACCCTTCGGAGGTGTTGCGGGTGATGGCCACCTCTTCGGGCTCGCAGCCGGCAGTGCGGGCCAGCTCCCGGCGCACGCTTTCCCGCTGCGGCTCCAGCACCCGCCACATGGTGTGTACCGGCGCCAGGTTGGAGAACTCCAGGTAGCGGCGCATGGCGTCCTGCACGGGGGCGGGCGACGGGCTGACGCCACCGTTGTTGAGGTTGATGAGGGAACGGTCGACGGCGAAAGCGCGCTGCACGCCGGCCCACAAACTCTCCTCGCAGGCCAATTCCTCTGCTCCGCCCCGTACCCCGGCGAGCTCGCGCAGGCACGCCAAGGCCTGCCGCGGGCGCAAGCTCGCCGTAGCGGCGGCCAGCGCCGCCGTGGGGGCGGCGAGGGTCAGCAGCTGGCGTCGGGTGTACATGGTGACCTCCGCGCGTGTGCTGTCCGAGTGTACTCCCTCTCGTTGGCTGGTCTCCGCCCCCGACTTCGGGTAGCATCGCCGGTGGGGAGGGGTCCCGCGGTGCGGGTGGCACTGTCCCACGTGGGGTGCAAGCTCAATCAGGCGGAGCTGGAGGCTTTGGCCAGGGAGTTCGAGGCGGCTGGCCACAGCCTCGTGGCCACGCCCGAGGAGGCCGACGTCCACGTGGTCAACACCTGTTCGGTCACCGCGGAAGCGGCGCGGGACTCCCGCCGCCTGGCGCGGCGGGGGGATGACCGTCGCCTCCCTCTCCACACTGTGGTCACCGGTTGCCACGCCACCACTCAGCCGGAGGATTTCCGAACCATTCCGGGCGTGCACCTAGTGGTGGGCAACCCGGACAAGCATCGCTTGGTCCAGCTGGTGGAAGGGAGGTTCGGCCGCGGAGAGACGAGCCAGCCACCGACGCCTCCGGTGGGGCGACGACGCATCCGCGCCGCGGTGAAGATCCAGGACGGCTGCTCGGTGGGCTGCGCCTTCTGTATCGTGCCGCTGGCTCGCGGCGTACAACGTGCCCGCCCCCCCGCCGAGGTCCTCGCGGAGGTGGGTCGGTTGTTGCAAACGGGCGCCCAAGAGATCATTCTCACCGGGCCGCAGATTTCGTCCTACGCAGCGGCTGGACTGCAGCTGCCGGACTTGGTGGAAAGGGTCTTAGGTTTGCCGGGGCTGCGACGTTTGCGGCTGTCGTCCCTGGCGCCTTGGCGAGTGGACCAGCGTACCCTGGCCCTGTGGCGCGACCAGCGCCTGTGTCGCCACGTGCACCTGTCGCTCCAGAGCGGCAGCGCCGTCACCCTGGCGCGCATGGGCCGCCCCATCACCCCCGCGGGGTTTGCCGACGCCGTGGCCCCCCTGCGCGCCGCCGTGCCCGGCCTGGCGGTGACCACCGACATCATCGTCGGCTTCCCCGGGGAGGAC
>Ga0308419_1000460_pt1 | contig 29701 bp, 20 predicted proteins | sample HotsprSampleMS50_FD_203674 | JGI IMG/M metagenome (GOLD analysis project Ga0308419, IMG submission 203674) | Hot spring phototrophic mat microbial communities from Mushroom Spring, Yellowstone National Park, Wyoming, United States - 20090730_MS50 ... | reverse complement strand
TGGCAAGCTATGCTGTTGCATGAGGAGGCGATGATGCGGCGGGGCGCTTCAAAGCGCAAAGCGCAAAGCGCAAAGCGATCGGGCGGTGACAAGGCACGAAGGCGCGTTCTGATGGAGGGGCGCAGCAGCGGCAGACGGCGATCGGTGGCCGTGACATAGCACGCCGCTGCTGCGCCGACCGGTACGTGGCGGGGCGCGAGGCGCTTCGAAGCGGAAAGCGCAAAGCGGAAAGCGCAAAAGTGATCAGGCGGTGACAAAGCACGAGGCGCGAGGCGGCGAGGTGCGTTCTGAGGTAGTAGGGGCGCAGCAGCGGCAGATGACGATCGGTGGCAAGGCGGGGAGAGCGTACTAGTACACGATGACGGAAATAGCTCCAGGGTTTGGTCATGCTGAGCGGAGCGCAGCATCGTGCGGAGCGCAGCATCGTGCGGAGCGCAGCATCTGGCCTTCTGATGGAAGATCCTTCGCTTCGCTCAGGATGCCATGCGCGGCGCACGATCCTTCGCTTCGCTCAGGATGCCATACGCTCCGACCACGCCTCCGCTCAGGATGACAGACAACGAGGGAGGTATGTAGGCCCACTTGTACCAGTCAGATGTAACGGTTGCTCCGGTTCCGTCGCACCCCTGACAGCGGATAGTTGAACCGCTACCCCGCTGAAGGGGATGGCACTATTATGGCGATCAAGGATAGGGGTAATGCCCAGTCGCTATCAGGTGCCGTCGTTCCTGGACACGATCAGGATCATTAAATTGCAGAATACGCACAGTGACACGCCCTTCTGCAGTACGCGGTAGGATGTACCCTTGTGTGTCGAGACTAAAGTGTTCGTGCCATAGCTGTGTGCGGGGATTAAAAAATGGCGTTAGTTGACCCGTTTTTGGATCTAATGATCCCAGATCGGTACCCTTCGCACGATTGCAGCATGGGCAGGCCAGCGCAAGATTTTCGGCCGTCGTCGGGCCACCATGTTTTTCAGAAATAATATGTTCTATCTCGAAGGCAAAAAAAGCGACCTCTTCTGTATAACGGCAGTATTCACAACGCCCGGCAGCTCGTTCACTCACCAGATGGCGGAGTACAGCCGGTACATACGTTCCCATCAGGACCGATCCATCAGAGATTTCGTAGCATGGACTTTCGCCAGTCGTACCAGATGTTCCAGTGTGAAGTAGCGATCCAGTTCTTTCTCTTCCGAGGGAGCCAGTTGCCCTTGTTTACTGCGTGCCAGCAAATCGCTCACCCGTGCTTGCAGTTCGGGCGTAGGGGTCAGCGCCAGCACTTGCTCTGGCGTAGGTTGGCTCACGAGCAGGGCCATAATGTGTTCCTCGTCAGCAAAAATGGCATTGCGTTCAGCCAGCATGACCTGGAGGCCGCGCTCAATAACTTCGGGCAGACGGTCTTGAAATGTCTGCAATTGTTGCCCGATGCCGTCGGGCAATTCAATCGTTATTTCCATCGCAAGGTTGCTCCTCATCTTCTATCTCTCGCAGCAAAAGAGTTGCAAGTTTGACCATTGTCAGGTGATAGACAACTGTATCAGTCCATCATCCTGATCACGGATTGCGTTGTATATCTACAGTATAACGCACCCTGGCGAACGTGCTTGTTTGAATGCACAGAGGTGCGAGGTGCGAGGCGTGAGGCGTGAGGCGACGAGGCGACGAGGCGACGAGGCGCGGTAGCCGTCCACGAATAGGGCCACGCATGCGACCACGAATGAACACATTTCATGCACGAATGGATCGGTAGCAGGGCGGAGGCAGGTGGCGCACGGCGTGGCGCGTGCATGTAGGGGCGCAGCCGTGGCAAACGGATACCTGCGGCCGTGCCATGTGTACCCACGGCTGCGCCCATCAGCGGTTCAACGTGCATCGAGGCCAGGCGCGAGGCGCGAGGCGACGAGGCGTGCGGCGACGAGGCGACGAGGCGACGAGGCGACGAGGCGGTGAGCAGTATCATTTATCCCACTACTCGTTTACGCCTTTGCGCCTCTACTGCTTTGCGCCTTTGCGTTAAACAAGCGGTCGTGGGGTGGCGTGAGACGTGCAGCGCCGAGGCGCGGTAGCCGTCCACAAAACCTCGTCGTTATACTAGCCAATCTCGGCCTGGAGCGCCGCCGGATCGAGGATCACCACCGCACCATGCTGAATAGCGATCAGGCCGCGCTCGGCGAAGTCACGCAAGGCATAGTTCACCGACTCGCGGGAGGTGCAGACCAGTCCCGCCAGATCGTGTTGCGTTATTTTGATGTGGAGTGGCGACGATTGCAGATCGCTGTGGGCCAGCTGCAGCAGTTGTGTCGCCACCCGCGCCGGGGCACTCAAAAAGGCCAGTTGTTGCGAGTAGGCCGTGGTATAGCGCAGGCGCTCGGTGAGCATACTCAACACCGCCTGCACCAGCGTGAAGTAGGTGCGCAACAGATCGAGAAAATCATCGCGGTAGAGTACCAGCGTCGTGACACTGGTCAGTGCCGACGCACTGGCCGAGCGGGGAGCCTCATCAAAGACCGAAAACTCCCCAAAATGGCTACCCATTCCATAGATCCGTATCGTCGCCTCGCGGCCATCGTCGTTCGAGAGATACACGCGCACACGTCCGTGTGCAATAATATGCAGGCAACTACCGGGATCGCCCTGCTGAAAAATAATATCACCCTTGCGATAATGCTGCTCCTTAAGGCGCAGCGCAACCTGCTGTAACTGCTCCATCTCCAGGTCGCGAAAGAGCGTGACCTGCTGCAATACGACCATTTTGTCCTCAGCCTGCGCAATCATGTGTACCTCCCACGGTCGATGAGGTGCTGGATTTATACCACGTTCTGGCGCGCCTATTGTAGCACAACTTCTATAAACACTGCGACAACTATTAGTATATCTTTCGATATTTTCATCAACGAACCTGGTAGATTACTGAACCCAACAATCGGTGTATTCTATAGCGTGTTTTTACAAATTTTTTACCCCGGTCTGTGTGAACCAGTTCATAGTCTATTGCGCTCAACTACGCTAGACTGGTGATAGACGCTAGATGAAGATCGGATTAACGCAAAGGAGCAACGGATGAAACGTCCTGGCCTTGTACTATGCACGCTTTTGTGTGCCCTGACGCTGCTGGCCCTGCCTGTTCCGGTACTTGCCGCGAATAACCTGCTCATTGAGCAGGTTAGTAACATTGAGGGCATAGGCGTGTTTGCAATAGATGGAAACTATGCCTATGCCATTGATGATGGTGATCTCATCGTCTTTGACGGACGTAACCCGACGCAGCCGGTGCGAGGGGGGAACATGCGATGCGGGGAGGGCCCTATGCAGATAGTGGGAAGCACCGCGTACTTTGTGAATGAGAATTGTGGGTTCGTCATCATTGATATAAGGAACATCGAAACGCCCACCGAAATGAGTTCTCTTACCATTAAGCCCTTCTCCGACAGGTCTATCAAGCCCACAGATATGCAGGTAGTGGGGAGCCTGGTCTATATTACGGATCTTTGGGGGTTCTTGTACATCGTTGATGTGAGCAACCCGGCCATCCCTGTCGAAGTTGGCCGCTTTAATGGAGAAGGCGGCTTCATTCGACTTCATATCGTAGGGAACCTGGCCTATGTGACAGAAGAGTTTGGGCCATTGCGCATCATTGATGTGAGCAACCCGGCTGCGCCTACCGAAGTCGGTTCTTTCGATGCGCTGGAATATCCCCGAGGCGTGTATGTGCAAGGGCATCTAGCCTTTATTGGAGCTTACGATGAAGGATTACGCATCATTGATGTGAGCAACCCGGCTGCGCCTGTCGAGGTTGGTGTCTTCGACACACCGGGCAAGGTCGAGGACGTGCAGGTGGTAGACACCCTGGTTTATATAACTGATCATGAGGAAGGGTTACGGATCATTGATGTAAGTAACCCGGCTGTTCCTGTCGAGGTTGGCTTCTTTGATCCGCCGGGCAATGTCTGGGGTGTGCTGGTGACAGGTGATCTGGTCTACGTAACATATTATGTGAGAGATGACCAGACGGAACCATTCACCTGGGGAACGTTCATCCTGCGTGTAGGTGACACAACACCATCTCCCGCTCCTGTCCCCGACGCGCTACTCTTCCCCGAAACCGGCTACAGCATCGATGGGCGCATCCGCAGTTACTGGGAGAAGCATGGCGGCCTACCGGTCTTTGGTTACCCGATCACCGCTCAGCAGGAGGAACGGATTGAGGGCCGTCCGGTGCCGGCGCAGTGGTTCGAGCGCAATCGGCTGGAACTGCACCCCGAAAACGCCGCGCCCTACGATGTGCTGCTTGGTCGCCTGGGCGCGGATCGGCTGGCGCAGCAGGGCTACGATTGGCAGGCAGTGCCCGCCGAAGCGCCGCAGGCCGGTTGTCGCTTCTTTGCCGAGACCGGGCGCAACGTCTGTGGCGACATCCTGGCGGCGTGGCGGGCGAACGGGCTGGAACTGGATGGGCAGGGCGGCTTTAGCGAGAACGAGAATCTGGCGCTGTTCGGCCTGCCGCTGACCGGGCTGATCACCATGACCATCCCGGACGGTAGCGAGCGCCAGGTACAATACTTCGAGCGGGCGCGCTTTGAGCTGCACCCGGAGAACGCGCCACCCTTTAACGTGCTGCTGGGACTGTTGGGGCAAGAGGTGCGCGGGGTGCAGTAGGTACTGGCTGAATGTTGGGCGGGAGCCGGCAGGCGACGTGGGAATGCCTTTAGATAGTGCAGAGCGCCAGAACCGCCGAATGAACGTTGAAAAAACAGTCGAATGCACAAATGACCGGAGGCCTGGCTTGAGTCAGGCCTCCGGTGCTACGCAAGGCATAGCAAACTACTCCGCATCCAACACCGCATCCACATCGACTGCGAACCCCGCCAGCAGCGGCGAAGTGGCGGTCGTGCCGCGCCCGAAGACGCCGTGTTCGCGGTAGGCGTCACCGTCGAGCGTTAACACCGTGATCGTCGCCGCGTCCGGGTTGACGATCCAGTACTCCGGGATGCGGCCCTCAGCATAGTCGTCCCGTTTCTCAATCGTATCGCGCTCCGGCTTGTCCGGACTGACCACCTCGACCACCAGGTCGGCCCCCAGCCAGTAGCGGTTCTGGCGACGTGGGTCGCGGGCATCGAGCAGGAGCAGCAGATCGGGTTCGCGGTATTTGCCGGGGCGAATCTGGAGCCGGAGTGGGGCATAGACCACGGTGCCGCCAGTTGGGTGGATAAAAGCAAATAGCGCAAACAGCAGAAAGCGCGAGATGATCTGATGTTTATCGGTCGGCATTGGCAGCACCTCCAGTTCGCCATCACTAAACTCAATCAACCGCCGCGCATGGTCGGTCAGCTTCAGGTATTGCTCTTCCGTCCAGGTGCCCTGGAGCGGTGCGAGATCGACGGGTGCCGTGCCGTCGTTCCAGGTCAGTTGCAATTCCGGGGGGCAGGTTGTGGTCATCATTGCGTCCTCCTATTCGGCTTCCAGCACCGCATCCACAGCGACCGCGAACCCCGCCAGCAGCGGCGAGGTGGCGGTCGTGCCGCGCCCGAAGACGCCGTGTTCGCGGTAGGCGTCACCGTCGAGCGTTAACACCGTGATCGTCGCCGCGTCCGGGTTGACGATCCAGTACTCCGGGATGTGGCCCTCGGCATAGTCGTCCCGCTTCGCAACTGTATCGCGCTCCGGGTTGTCGGGACTGACGATTTCGACCACCAGGTCGGCCCCCAACCAGTAGCGGTTCTGGTTACGCGGATCACCCGCATCACGCAGCAACAGCAGATCTGGCTCACGAAAGCAGCCCTCACGGATGCGGAGTCGTAACGGGGCAAAAAGAACAATGCCACCAGCCGGTCGAACAAATCTGACAAATAGTTCGTACAGCAGGGCCAGGATAACTTGATGGTTGCGGGTCGGCATTGGCAGCACCTCCAGTTCGCCGTCACTAAACTCAATCAACCGCCGCGTATGGTCGGTCAGCTTCAAGTATTGCTCTTCCGTCCAGGTGCCCTGGAGCGGTGCGAGATCGACGGGTGCCGTGCCGTCGTTCCAGGTCAGTTGCAACTCCGGGAGACAGGTTGTGGTCATCATTGCGTCCTCCTATTCGGCTTCCAGCACCGCATCCACAGCGACCGCGAACCCCGCCAGCAGCGGCGAGGTGGCGGTCGTGCCGCGCCCGAAGACGCCGTGTTCGCGGTAGGCGTCACCGTCGAGCGTTAACACCGTGATCGTCGCCGCGTCCGGGTTGACGATCCAGTACTCCGGGATGTGGCCCTCGGCATAGTCGTCCCGCTTCGCAACTGTATCGCGCTCCGGGTTGTCGGGACTGACGATTTCGACCACCAGGTCGGCCCCCAACCAGTAACGGTTCTGGCGGCGTGGGTCGCGGGCATTGAGCAAGAGCAGCAGATCGGGTTCACGGTATTTGCCGGGGCGAATCTGGAGCCGGAGCGGGGCAAATAGAACTTTACCACCCGCTGGACGGATATAGGTGACAAACAGTTCGTACAACAACGCCAGGATTGCTTGATGCTTATCGGTTGGCATTGGCAGCACCTCCAGTTCGCCATCACTAAACTCAATCAACCGCCGCGTATGGTCGGTCAGCTTCAGGTATTGCTCTTCCGTCCAGGTGCCCTGCAAGAGAGCCAGATCGACGGGTACCGTGCCGTCATTCCAGGTCAGTTGCAACTCCGGGAGACAGGTTGTGGTCATCATTGTGTCCTCCTACATTAAAGAAGTGTAGAGGTGCAGCAGTGGTAGATCGAGGGCCATGTGGAAACACCGCGCTGCTGCGCTCCTACGTCTGAGTATACGCCGGAATACTGGTGACAGCAAGCATTCCAGAGTAGAAGGGTGTGACGAAGAGTTCTGCATGCTCTCTCTGGCCAGCGAAAGCCGCAGACTATTGTCGGCGCAACGAGCCTGCGCTGGCGCCAACCGGCTGTGCAAGCGGCCTTTGGAACACGAGCCGGAGCCTTCAGGCTCTGAGCGGGTGGTAGCATGAGATAATACTTATGGTTGACAAACCAAACAATGATCAGCAACTACGCCACTGGTTGCCCTCAATGGTCTGGCGTCGGTTGGTATCCGGGTTATCCTAAAGAAGTGATGCTGTTGGGATGACGTTTTTCAGCCTGGCGTTTATCGCCAGTGTCCTGCAGGCCTGGAGCGCTTCGCGGCTCACCGTACGCGACGTGCTGGTGTATGAATAATCCCGACCGGTGTGATGAGGATATTCTGCTAATAAGGAATAACTGAAATGAATGAGTTCCCGGCCCTGTCACCATGGTGGCTAGCTGCGCTGGCAGCCACCACACTGTTTCATGCGATCTTCCCGATTGCCCTGGCAATTTTGTTAATCCAGCGACTCGGTGAGAAACTCAAGTTCGTACTGTATGGCGCGATCATCTTCTTGCTGTTCCAACTACTGACCCGTGTTCCGCTGGTGATTATTGCCGGGCAGCTTCTGGGGCCGATTCTGCAGGAATCGCTCGCTTTGCGCTGGGTATGGGTGGCACTGTTGGCATTGACGGCTGGCCTGGCCGAGGAGATCGGACGCTATATCGGCTATCGCTGGCTGATGCCCAACGAGGCGCGTACCTGGGAGCAGGGGGTGCTGTATGGTGTTGGTCATGGCGGATTTGAGGCGGTGATTCTGGTTGGCTTTCTGGGCAACTTCGTGTCACTGATCAACCTGTTACTGTTGCGATATATTGACCCGGCACTGATGGGAGTGACTACTGAACAACAGCAACTGGTCGTGCAACAACTGACCGCTCTGGCAGCCCAACCCTGGTGGTTTCCGCTGCTGGGAGCCTGGGAGCGCCTGTGGGCGATTCCCTTCCATGTGGCTCTATCACTGCTGGTACTCCAGGTTTTCTGGCGGAGTCAGCAACGCTGGCTCTGGTACGCCGTTGCCTTGCATACCATCGTCAATTTTATAGCAGCAGGTGCGCTGCCACTACTGAGCGTGGATATGCTCTGGATCGAAGGGCTGATCGCGCTGGTGGGTCTGGGATCGCTGTGGATGATTCGAAGGTTTCGCCAGGTCACACCGTCGGCACCTGCCTATCGTGCTGCATAGAAGCAGCACTGACAGGTGCTACTCTTACGTTCAGGCTATGATGTTGGAACGACCGTGTACCTCGTATTCCTGAATAACCCTTTGTAGCACTGCCGTGCAGTTGGCCCGCATATGCATAAGTGCACCTCTGCCTTAAAAATATATGCACATTATGCCGCGATCCTCCGTTTGGTATCATGGATCATGATACAATGTTCGCAGAATCTGTCTGAAAAGGAGGAAGGTGCAGATCGGCACCCTGTATAGTCCCTTCCCACCACTATGTGGTTGGCAGCACAAGGATACGAGAGAACACCCCGCCACGTCACCATGGTGGTAGCTAAACTGCTGTATTTTATACATTTTTCAGATAAGTTATTATACCGATTTTTACTATGTAAAACCATTACATATATGAGCAAGAAAGAACAGCAGATGAACGCAGATACCTCTGATGCCAGCACATATCCTTTTTTTCTGGCCGGGGAATGGCTGGTCGGTCAGGATTACTACGCGGTACGCAGTCCCTACAACCAGGCCATTGTCGGGTACGTCAGTCGTGCTACCCCCGCCGATCTGGAGCGAGCGATTCAGGCTGCAGAACGAGCGCTGGCCGAGACACGCCACCTGTCGGCCTATCGACGCTCCAGTATCTTGCGCACTATCTCGGCCAGCATCGAGGCGCAGAGCGAGGATCTGGCCTGGAGCATTGCACGGGAAGCAGCCAAGCCGATCAAGCAGGCGCGGGCCGAGGTGCAACGCAGTATTTTTACTTTTGCCCAGGCCGCCGAAGAAGCCAACCGTATTCCCGGCGAAATGCTCAATCTGGATGCCGCCGCCAGTGGTACTCATCGCCAGGGACTGGTGCGACGCTTTCCAATCGGGCCAGTAGCCGCTATCACCCCGTTCAATTTTCCGCTTAATCTGGTGGCCCACAAACTGGCACCAGCTATCGCCGCCGGTTGCCCCGTGGTACTCAAGCCCGCCTCGCAAACACCGATGACCGCGCTCAAACTGGCGGCACTCATTCACGAGGCAGGTTGGCCGGCGGGTGCCCTGAGTGTGCTGCCCCTGCGCAGTGCGGACGCCGCCCCACTGGTGGAGGATGAGCGCTTCAAGTTGCTGACGTTCACCGGTAGTCCGGATGTAGGCTGGGCGATGAAAGCGCGCGCCGGGCGCAAGCGTGTCACATTGGAACTGGGTGGGAATGCAGGCCTCATTGTGCATCACGATGCCGATCTGCACCTGGCAGCAACCCGTGCCGTTGTGGGCGGCTTTGCCTATGCCGGTCAGTCATGCATCAGCGTGCAACGCATCTTTGTCCATACAACCGTCTACGACGCTTTTATGGAACAGTTTGTGCCTGCCGTGCGTGCGCTCAAGTCCGGTGATCCGCTCGATGAGACGAGCGACCTGTCGGCACTGATCACGCCCAATGACGGTGAGCGGGTAGCGCAGTGGCTGGCCGAAGCGTGTGCAGCCGGGGCCGAGGTGGTGGTCGGTGGCGGCGTGCAGGGCGGCCTTGTGGAGCCAACTATTCTGGTCAATGCCGGCCCGGAATTGCGCGTGAACTGTCAGGAAATTTTTGCCCCTGTGGTGACGGTACAGACCTATGAGGAATTTGCTACCGCAATTCAGGCTGTAAACAATAGTGACTATGGACTTCAGGCCGGCGTTTTCACCAACGATCTACGGCTGGTGTGGTATGCCTATGAGACACTGGATGTAGGCGGGGTAATCGTCAACGATATTCCCTCGTGGCGCGTCGATCATATGCCCTATGGTGGCGTCAAACACAGTGGTTTTGGGCGAGAGGGCCTCAAATATGCCATTGAGGAAATGACCGAGCCGCGATTGCTGGTGCTAAACCTGGAGCCAGGCGAGCGCCCACCTGTGCGTACCAATATTCCGATTTAATTGAGAACACAAGTGTACTTGCCCCTGTTAGCATGGGCATTCTGCACTCATTACGGGTCGCTGTGGCAGTGTGAACAATGGGGGCAGGACGGTGTGATGCCCCATTGCAGGCATTGCATCCCATTGCAAAACATCCGTAGGGGTACCCCTTATGGGTGCCCACATTGCCCGACATTGCCAGGCAACGAGTGACAAAATGACCATAGTATGATCGTTGCGAGACTATGCGGGCAATGCATTGCACTGCAGGCAATGCAAAGTAATGCTACAATGTGTGTGATGTGTTGATCAGATCATATTGTTTACCTACTCTTGAAGAAATATAAACATATTTATGTTTAAATCAGAACACGTACGAATCACGTTATTATTGACGGTTCTGCTGATGATCACCGTGCATATACCCGCATCGGTTCAGGCCCGCTCCACCACCGAAGCACTGGAGTTCTTTCTCCAGGAGCAGCGCCAGGCCCAGCGTATTCCAGGCCTGGCCTTCGCCCTCGTTCAAGACGGAGAAGTGCTGTTCACCGGTGCCTATGGCGTTGATGGTTATGGCAACCCGCTCACCACCGAGACCCCCTTTATGCTCGGCTCGCTCAGTAAATCATTCACTGCACTGGCGGTTATGACTCTGGTCGAAGATCAGCAGCTGGAACTGGACGCGCCCGTGCAACAATACCTGCCAGAGTTCACCCTGGCGGATCAGGCGGCGGCAACCATTACCGTGCGGCACCTGCTCAATCAGGTCAGTGGTCTGAGCGATAGCTCCGCCCCGGCTGCGGCAACCGCTGATCCGACCGATCTGCAACAGGCGGTCGCCAGTCTGCACACAGCCACGACTGCGACTGCGGTGGGCACCGAATTTGCCTATTTTAACCATAACTATGTGTTGTTGGGTCGCCTGATCGAGGTCGTATCTGGCCAGGCTTATGCCGATTATCTGCGCGATGCAGTCTTGACGCCGCTCGCACTGCGCAATACGACCGTTTCGGCCACCTCAGCAGATTGGCCTCAGACGGCTCCCAATCTGCCCCCTGGTCATGTCACCCTGTTTGTGTTTCCGCTGGCACTGCCAGAACCTCTGCCTTATGGTGCGCCCGCAGGCGGGATTATCTCGACGCCACAGGACATGGCCCGTTATCTGGCGTTCTACACCGATCCGACACCGTCACTCGTCACACCTGAGACGATCACGCTCATGGTGACCCGGCGGGCTGACCTGGACAGTATGTACGCGATGGGTTGGTATGAAGTCGATCCACAGGCGGTACCACGGGTCATCGAACATAGCGGCGATGTCAGTACCTATCACGCCGACATGGTGTTTTTACCAGAAACGAAAACAGCTTTCGTGTTGCTGTATAACCGCAATCACCTGTTCTCAACGCTGACTGGCTTTCCTGAACTGCGCCAGGGCGTGCTATCCATTTTGGCGGGTAACAATGCCCGACCAGGGGTGCTGAATACCACGAATGTCGGGAGCGTGCTGGGAATTATTGTTGTTCTCTCGGTACTCAAAGACCTGAGTGGCATCTTGAGCGCCCGACGCTGGGCACAGAACCAGCGGCGTAAACCGCGAGCATGCCTGCTGGCACTGAGCCTGGATCTGGTGGTGCCGTTGTTACTGCTGCTGTTGCTCCCAACGCTGATCGGGTGGTTGACCGGGCGGGTCGTCACGTTTGCTACTGCATTCTATCTCGCACCGGATCTGGTGGGCTGGCTGATTATTACCGCCATCCTCGCCGTTGGGCGCAGCCTGGTGCGCATGGTGGCGCTAGTGCCGGTGATCCGGATCACCGGCAACCATCTGCGTTATAATGAGGGGTATGAAACTACCGAATGCTGAAAATGCGGTCATTGCCGCCGACAAACGCATCCACTATCTCCTCAATACCGAGCATAAACGGGGTGGGAGCAAGGCGATCGTGCTTCAGGCATTTGGGTATTCAGCCGATACATGGCAACGACTTACCACTGATCTCCACACCTATCACTTGCTGGTTGATGTCCTTTCCATTCGGCAGACAGCCTATGGAGAGCGATTTGACATCCGCGCCGAACTCCAAACACCCGTTGGCCGTCCGCTTATGGTGCGTAGCATCCGGCAAATAGATAGCGGTACAGACTATCCACGCCGCATCACGCTTTTTCCTGATTCGTGCGAAGGGAACAGATGTGGATCTAGCATTTCCGTTCGATGAAGACATTATGCTCCGCATTGACCTACCGGATGTCGGCCTGGTAGCCGGCGATGTTGGAACAGTCGTGGAATGCCACGCCGTTCCAGGCATGGAGATGGGCTATAGCGTCGAGTTTTTTGATATACTGGGCAATACGGTTGCGGTGGTGACCCTCCCCGCCAGCGCCCTGCGACGTCCGATGATGGCCGATCGTCCGTTTGTCCGCCAGGTCAACTCGATCGTGGAACCATAAGCTCATAGGGCAACCACCAGACTCAGCGTCACAACCGCACCATTATACCATCTGCTGGACTCCAGAGCATGTCCGCACGGTGTTCACGACCGCGAGCCGCCAGAAGGCGCGCGATCGGTTGCTCCAGACCCCTCGCCTGTTTCGGCATATTCGCGTGGATGTTTGTAACGCGCGACATGCGGGTCAGACGTTTGTGACGGAAGAAGCGGTACGCGCCATCATCCAGGCCGGGCCGCTAGATGCGGATAACCGGCTCTGCTTTAGCGTGGCAACCTGCGCGAGTTTAGCGAGAAGATTTTGCTCGACCGGGTCTTTCGTGGACTGCGCTCCAAGAACAATAGTGACTATTTTAACAAGATGTATAGCCGCACTGACCTCACATCGCCCCGATCATTGCTCGACCGATTAGGCTATACCGACAGTCTACTGCTGGCCATACTGCTTCAACCCGGTGAGTTTTCGGAACCATGGGAAATCAGCAAGTATCACGGATTAAACCAGGGCAAACTGTCGTTGCCAGGAGAGTCCTGGCAACGTGACGTCAACTTTATCCCGTTGCGGTCGGATAGGATCGGGTTCCTGCCCGTTCAGAGTTGCTACGTCCATGTTTCTGAAACGACCGAGCCGGTGCGGGTTGAAGTGTTTCGTGAACTTGGCGCAGATCAGGTAACGGAGGCCGTGCGCCGGGTGTATCTCTACTCCCGGCTACTTCCGGGGTATGGCTTCCCAGTTGGGCTAGATATTGTGGACAAGCATGCTCATGTCCCGGCCTGGATGACCGATGCCTACAGTACGTGGTTGAGCGGGCGACACGCTTGAACGCTCCAACACTTGCAGATACCTGGCATACCCTGCCCTTTCGCTTGTACTGGTTAGCAGACTGTGTGTAAAAACAAAAATGGTACCCCCAGCGGGATTCGAACCCGCGATCTTCACCTTGAAAGGGTGACGTCCTGGGCCACTAGACTATGGGGGCACGCACGTTGGCTATTATAACAGGGAATGCCGGTTTTTGGCAAGTATGTGTACAGTTGGCACGCGCTTGACGCCAGGCAATCGCTGACCTATACTGGGATTATCAGGCGTGTCTGAGCACAATTGTGCCAGCACACATAATAGACGTAGCGCCACTCTCCCTGAACGCGCTACTCAACACTTTCTCAGCAGCGTCGATAGTGAGACAAAACGCGATACGTCCTGAACACACTTGCTCGGAGGTGCCAACAACACTATGCCCACACTCAACGAGCGGATCGGCGAGGTGATCAAACGCCAGCGCGACCGACGAACGCAGAATACGCTCGGAGCGCGTATTGGGGTTAGCGGCTCCTATATCAGTAGTGTTGAGTCTGGTCAGACCCGGGTGCGCATTACCGAACTGGAAAGTCTGGCGACTCAATTTCGTACCACGGCGATCGAGTTGATCAACGAGGCGGCTGGGCGCGATGCGTATACCTTTACCGCCGCGAACCGCAAACGTGATGCCTTTTTGTCATTGTATGATGCCCTGACGCCAGAGCAACGCACGCTGGCGCGAACATTCCTGCTCTTTCTACGGGAGCACCAGGAGCGTGAGCGCTACGAAGCAGCGGAGTAGCCTATGTTGCCAGTACATATCGTGATCGTCGGCGGTGCTGACACTGGTCGTGCACCGGTAACGGCGGCGCTTTTGCGGCGATTGCTGGCAACCCGCAATCTGGACTGGGTCGTTGAGTCGGCGGGTGTGCTGGGCCACGATAATGATGTAGCCCAACCTGAAGCCCGTGACGCACTGGCGGTGATCGGGCTGGATCTCAGTGATCACCGGGCGCGTTCGCTGACGGACGAACTGGTTGCAAGCGCCACTGTGTTGCTCGCTGTGGATAGCGGTATTGCTCGTGTGTTGCACCTGCGCTATCCTGCTGCTCTGCCGCGCATTACCACACTGGGCGCACTGGCCGGCCGCCAGCGTGATATTCCTGACCCTTTCCGAATGCAGGTAGGGGTGTGGCTGGGTTATGCGCGTGAAATCGAAGCGCTGCTCGAGGCTGGTCTGGAGTCCCTGCTGGCACTCGTTGGATCGCCGGATCTATTGCAGGCGGCATCGAAGGACGATAGCAGTCAACCACAGCCCATCGGTTCGGGTGCCGATGATGAACCAGGTATGGCGGTCACAACGCCGCCGGATACCGCCAGTGCTGCTGACGTTACCGTGCCGCCCCTCACTACCCCGTTGCCAGCCGGCGAGCCAGCGCCCGCTCCTGATCGCAGTCAGGCCGTCGCCCGCTGTGAGCGTCTGCTGGCGCTGCTGGCCGAGATTCCCGATCTGATGAGTTGGGATAATGTGCGCCGCCAGCTTGAAGCTGAGATCCGTAGCATTGGTATGATACCCCAACCAGCAAATGACCTGAGTCAGCCCTATACGGCTATGCTGCTAGCGTTGCTGGGCATCAGTACCACGATGCCTGGTGCTGCGCAGCGCGCGCTGCTCAGCACGGCCATCGGACGGCTTCAAGGAATTATCGACGCGCAGGCGATTGCGGCTCTGTCAGCAGAAATGGTGCGATGGGCTGATGGATAAATAGTGTGTGTATATCGGCTAAAGAGAGCGGTTTGTTTATGCCAGATGAGCGGCACAACCTGCTGCGTGAGATACTATAGCCAATCTGCATACGTTGTGAACCACTGGAGTCCCGGCTCTGGTCAGGACGGATCTCGCCTCAACAATTGTTCAGGGGGGTTGGAGCCTGTGTATCCCTCCCGGCGTTTCTTTTTGGGCCTGTTGTGGCGACTTTGCCGCCATAACGGGCCCAAAAGAGGGATACGTGAGGCCCTGTGTACCTTCGGCTGGCGAACGTTTCCCCGGGATGGGGGAGGTACGTCACACGATAGTACTAGTATTATCCTCAACAAGAAGTCCTTTTTCCATCCATTGACGCCTGTTACTCCATCGTGTACAATAAGAGCCAGTAGAATGCATTACTTTTTACAATCAGTGTAATCCCTGTGTAATCTCAGATGGTTGTGCTACCTTATCCCTATGGTGTATAGTAGATTTAAGCTCAATAAAGAAGAATATGAGTGAAGTTTTTGAGTATTTCTGGTCTAAAGAAAGGGATGTATTATAATGAAACGGGTAATTATTCGTGAGCCTACTCATATTCCTCCCTTTGGCGAACCAGCGCGTGATCTGCGCATTCTTAACAAGCCACTCTGGTTATGGCAACGTGATTTATTGATGCGGTACTGTAAGGGTACGATAGAAGTAGATGCTCTCGATGATATCCCAGAAACAACAGATGAAGAACTGTTAGTCTATAAGGATAACCTTTTTTTTAACAAAGATCTTATTGACACGTTTATTTCTCATGCTCAAGCCAGAAAAACTCCGGCGCAGATTGCCTTCAAAAAAGGTGATCGCACGATTGAAGCCCATGCCCTTCGTTTACAATCAGGTATTCGTGATGTGGGAGATGTATATGTAGCCGATCTGTATTATTATCCTGCCGGAACATGTTGTGTGAATCCACAACCGCTGATTATCGACACCGCAGGCAGTGAAATGGGCTATTATCATATCCCTCGTTATATGGCTCCTGTTCAGGGTGATCTGGTCTTTCAAGTACCACTGCGGGTCTTCCTCTCGATTGAGAACTGGGTGCATGTTTTTCTGGCAAATATTCCTCTCGGTGTTTTTCACTGGGCACGTTCACGTGAAGAAGTGATGAACAAAGGTCGTATCAAGCATATACGGCGCTGGCGAAAGGAAGATCTGCACGCGTTCTGGGTTAAAATAGGGTTTGTCCTCAATACATTCTGGGAGCGACTCAATCCGTTTGAGGATCACTGGCGTAACCATTTTCTCGCTTCCAGACAGATGGTCAGGGTAGGGAAAAATTGTTCGATCGATCCCACGGCAATTATTCATGGCCCCACCGAGATCGGGGATAATGTCTATATTGGGCCTGGAACCGTGATTACCAACAGTTTGATAGGGAGTAACGTGAATATTATGCAAGGGAGCCAGGTCATGCTGAGTGTGATCAGCGATCGCTGCTTCTTGCCCTTCAATGCTGCGCTGTTTATGAGCAGTATGATGGAAAATTGTATGGTCGCGCAAAATACCACGTTACAACTTTGCGTCATTGGTCGTAATACGTTTATTGGTGCCAATAACGTTTTTACCGATTTTCATCTATGCACCGAACTCGGTCATGAGATAAAAACCTATCATAAAGGTCAATTAGAAGCGGTTGGCCTGTCAGTACTTGGATCGGCAGTCGGGCATAACTGTAAAATAGGCAGCGGCTTTGTGATCTACCCGGCACGCATCATTGGTTCTAACACAACCTTAATTTTTAATGAAGATGATCACTTGATCCGTCGCAACATTCCTGGTCTCAGTCCCGATGATGTGGATGAGGAGACGGGAGAGGCGCGCCGTATTATTTATCGTTGGCCACACATCTATGATCCTGATGGGAGTATGACTCGCTCACTTTCGCAAGAAATCGCAGGGATTGATTCGAAATGTCCCCAGGCTTTACAGATGTCATCGGCTAATCATGCCACTAACCATGTTGTACCTTGATAGGAGGAGAGAGCTGTGAGCAAGGAAAGGATCCTTGTCGTTGAAGACGCTCCTGATATTTCGAGCCTTTTGAAAATTTATTTTACATCGCAGGGCTATGAGGTACTCACAGCAATGCGCGGTCAGGTGGCTCTGGACATTTGCCGCAAGACCCCCCCCAACCTCGCGCTTCTGGATGTGAATCTGCCTGATATGGAAGGCTATGATATTGGTAAGGCACTCCGTGCCAGTCCCCGTACACGCCATATCCCGATAATTTTTCTCACCGCTCGTGGTGAACGTCGGGATCGATTGATCGGTCTGGGTGAAGTACAGGCCCAGTATTATATCGTGAAACCCTTTGATATTGAAGAAGTCCATACCATTGTCAAGAATCAGCTTGATGATGCTCGCCGCAAAAATCAGTCACATCCTGTGACTAATTTACCGACCGCAGAGATTATCAATGAGGAATTGCGTAAGTTGCTGACCAGCGAAGGGTGGGCAATAGCGCTGGTACATATTAATGGGTTTGAAATCTTTACACAATCGTATGGTTCAGTCGTTGGTGAAGATGTTCTTAAATTTACAGCTTTACTACTAAGTGAGGTTGTAAATGAATTAGGTGGCCCGGAAGATTTTGTCGGCCATATGGTCGTTGGGCCTGATTTTGTTATAACTTCTACACCGGAAAAGGCAAAGGTTATCTGTGAGCAATTGATAGCCCGCTTTGATAACGAGATCGGATTGCACTATAACTATAAACATCGTAAGCAAGGCTATCTTGAGGTTCTAGATGATCAGGGTGTTATGCGCCAGGTTCCACTAATGTCTATTTCGATCGGGGTTTTGAGTAGTTACGATGGGCCTTTCTACGATATCCGCGAATTGAGTGAGACGGTCGAAGAAACTCGCCAGAAGGCCGTGATACTGGCGCGCGAACAAAACAGGCGCAGTATGGTCTACTATGGTCGTGCACGTTAAAGTGTCGCGCAGCGAGTGGTCACTCGATAAAGTTCCAAAAGCATGGTAGACTGGTAGCCTTGGATTGTCGGCTGGAACGTGATGACGAACCGTAGTATTATGTGCGTTTGATATGACGTGCTGTCAACGAAGTTATGGGCAGGTAGGGAGGAGGGACGTATGGCGTGCTTTGATGCATCCGCAACACCTCCTCCCTATGTGTCATTACCCGCTGTCTCGTCCATCCGACCTCGCATTTCCTCCGCGTTCTGTAGCGTCGCCGGATAGCAGAGCTTAAGATACGAAAGAACAATCGCCTGCTACGTTTATAAAGCACAGGACAGTCGGGGTTCGGTGGTAGATCAAGTTATAGACATGCAATGACGTAAATGCTGGCTTCAAGTAGTACCTGTATGAACGCTATTTTATAGATTATCATGGACGTTACAACCACCTCGCAACAGACCCATGAATATGACTTACTCGCACAACTTGCACTCTGTGGGCAGAATGGTGTTACCGATCTGGATCTGGCGTTGTTTACCCAATATGTGGTTGATCTGTTACAACGCTATGTCCCCTGTCCCTGGGGTCTCTTTGTGGTGGTCGAAAACGGAACCGTCCATACGCAGGCCAGCTGGGGGTTGAGCCACGAAGAAGAGGCGCAACTCCTTCAAGGTAATGGCAGCAAATCGTATACCGACGAGCAGTACTATCTGCTTCGAGTGGGAACCGAGGAGCTTGGTTATTTGCTGCTGGCAACGAACAACGAGCTGCCAGGAACGTTTTATAATGCACTGGCGGCGCAACTGAGTTTGTTGTTGTTTACCCAGCGCCACAGTGCAAAACGTCGCCAGGTTGCCGCTCCCATTGGTGCTCCGCCAGCCCGTCGCCAGGTTGATCTGAAACACCTCCTCGTGATGAGCCAGCAGTTGAGTACGAAGGTCTCGCTCTATGAGATTTTCGATACGCTGGTGGGTGTCGTCCAGAATCTGGTGGATTGTACGGGGATACAAATATGTACCTATGATCCATCGTCACAGGTGTTGTCGATGGTTCGCCAATTCGGCATGTATCGCACGGGGGAATGGTCTGGTCATACCCTGACTGCCTGGCTTGTGCAAGAACGCCACGTGTTACGTCTGAACGATGTTCACCACGATCATCTTCCCGGCTTTGACCTTCAGATGACCTTTTCTAAAGCTCCGGCAATCCGATCATACCTCGGATTGCCTTTCAGTGTCGATAATGAGCTTGCTTGTACCCTCGAACTGGTTAGTGATCAGCCGGATGTATTCTCGGCAGAACATGAGCAACTGCTGCTGATTGCCGGGTTCCTGGCCACACGAGTATTCGTCGGTACCCAACAGACCAGGCAAGCTGAGGAGCAACTACAGTTGCGTATTCAGCAACTCCGGGCGTTACAGCGGGTGAGTAGCCAGTTGACGATGACCCTATATCGGGATGAGATCCTGGCTTTTGTGCTGGAACAGGCGCTCCGCGCTACGCAGGCCAGCCACGGATTGATTGTCCTGCGTGAACTCGACTCCTCCCATGATAGCATCTGGCTCCAATCCTATATGATTGTTACGGCCGCTGGCTATAATGATGCAGACAGGGATCATCTGCTACATCGTCGGATTGATGAGCGCTTCATGACGATCCGTGCAGCGTTACAGCGTGGTGAACCAGAGGTAAGCACAACCCTATCCGGTGCAGAGCGAGCCGCAACCCGCTGTGTTGATGCCCAGACTGCTCTGTCCATGCCTATCTTCTATGAAGGTGGTGTCTTTGGAGCGGTTCTCTTACTGGCTCCCCAATCACCCGCATTTGATCCCGAGGTCATCGAGTTTATGCGTGCGCTGGCAAATCAGACAGCGCTGGCGATTGGTAATGCTCAACGCTATACTGAGCAGGTCAACCAGTTACGGCTGCTCCAGCAACGTGAGTCGATGCTGCGCAGTGTGTTGGAGATTGGTCAGGCCTTGCGGGCGGATCGTTCGCTGGGCGATTTGCTGGAGCAGATCGGCTATAGTGTGATTGAGACTGCGAATTTCCGCTCGGTTATCTTCCGGCTGATCGACCGTGAAAATCCGGAGGTACTCCACGTGGTGGCTGGCGCCGGTATACCGCTCAATGAACTGGATCGGATTGCTCAGACCACCTGTCCCATAGCGTTTGTGCAGCGCTGTCAAGATCCACGCTTTCGGATTGGCCGTAGCTTTTTTGTACCAACCGAAGTGGCTCCTCTGGTTGAGCAGGGCTTTGATGTCTCCGCCTTTAGCTATACCGGCTATGATCTGAGCCGAACGGTCGATGTCTCCGCCGCAACTGTTCCGGACATGATCGATCTCGATACCTACGATACCGAGTTGATCACCCGGAAAGACTGGCAACCGAAAGATCGCCTGCTGGTGCCGCTGAATAGCACGGACGATCGGCTCCTGGGCCTTATGGAAGTCAGTGACCCGATTAACCGCCAGCGGCCAACCATGCGCACCACCGAGTTGCTGGAAATCCTGGCGGATCAGGCTGCGATTGCGATTGAAAATAACTATCTGTTACGTGAGGCGCGTTCAACTGCCGAGCAAATGACCATTCTGTTCCAGGTGGGAGTGGCGGCGGCATCAACCGTTGATCTGGATATCCTGCTCAAGCGCGTCTATCAGCAGATAGTTAACTATAAGGGCACGCCCAGTTATTTTTTTGTGACGTCGTATCTGCCCCAACGTGATCAGATGCGGTTTGAGTTGTTTATGGAACACGGGAAAGTTGTCCAGCGTTTGCACAAGACCGTTGTTCCGAAAACTGGTATGACCGGCTGGATTATTGATCACAGGCAACCATTGCTGATCCGCGATCTAAACGTCGAGCAAGCAACTTTGCCAGTTACGCCCGTTTTTCGTGGGAAGCAAGAGATACGCTCATGGCTTGGAGTGCCGTTGCGTATCCAGAATCGGGTACTGGGTGTTCTCTCTGTTCAGGAAGTCGTTCCGAATGCTTTTTCCGAACGTGATACGCAGTTCTTTACTGTCCTGGCAAACCAGCTTGCGATTGCTATCGAAAACCTGGGCTTATTCCAGGAACGGGAACGACGCCTGGCAGAACTGGATGTGATCAATCAGATCGGAAGTATTACCAGTTCAACGCTGGATCTGACACAGATGTTGCGTCAGATTTATGATTGTCTCACAGCCTTTTTGCCTATCGACATTTTTCATGCCTATATCTATCACGCGGTGTCGAATGAAATTAGTCTGTTTCTGGAGGGATACCATGGTACCCATACCATTCATACCCGATCCCATCCACCAGTACCTAACAGCCTGGTCGAGCGCATTATCCAGATGCGCCAACCGCTGGTGTTCGAGAATCTCGTGGCTGAACAGCTGGATGCTGGCCTCAATCCATATCCGCTCGTTGGCAGTATTGAAATCCAGCCAGCGTCCTGGATGGGTGTGCCGCTCCTGGTTGGTGATGGCGAAGTCGTAGGCGCGATTGTCATCCAGAACTGTCTGCCGGATCTGTATGGTGAACGTGAGTTGGCATTCTTGAATACCGTGGCCAATCAGATAGCCCTGGGGGTACATAATGCGCGCCTGTTTGCTGAGAGCGAACAACAGGTATTAAAGCTCAAGTTGCTCAATCGAGTGTCATCGGTGGCAGCGGCTACATTGGAAATGGAGCGAATCCATGCGGCAATGATCGATGCGATGGTGCAAGTGACGGGTGCCGATCAGGCACGTATGGTGCTCTATGACCGCCAGCGTGGGGTGGCCTCGATCGTGGCTGAATACCAGCCCACGGACATACCCGCTTCGCTGACGATTCCGCTGGTCGATAATCCAGTGATAGACTGGCTCGATCAGCATCTCTGCCCACTGATGGCATTTGATGCCCAGGTTGATCCTCTATTTGTCCGCTCGCATGCGGTGTTCCGGGAACTTAATATCGTCTCGATTGCGTTAATTCCGTTGATCATGGGCGGTGAGGTAATTGGATGTGTCGGGTTGGATTTTGTGCAACAGCAGACCCATCTTAGCCCCCAGAATCTAGAATTGTGCCAGACGATTGCCAATCAGACGGTCACAGCCATCGAAAATGCACGCCTGTTTGCCGAAGCCCAGGCAAATGCTCGCGCGCTACAGGTGAAAGTTGGTGAACTTTCAACCCTGCTCGAAGCAGCACGTATTCTCAGTTCGCTCTTGCGACCGGATGAGGTGCTGCAAAACCTGATGGATCTGGTGCGGCGTCAACTCGATGTCACCACGGCTGCATTATGGTCTATTAGCAGTGATAATGTGTTAACGCCGACGGCTATGGATGGTATTCCGGCCGAGGTTGGGTATGTGATGCAGGTACCCATAGGTATGGGTATGACAGGGCAGGTCGCCGCAACAAAGATGCCGCTGGTGATCAATGACGTTGAAGCCTATGGGCATTCACTCTATCCTGAGTTCAATCGCAGTCACGGTTTGACCTCGTATATGGGTGTTCCGGTTGTCTCGCGTGAGCAGACGATCGGCGTGTTGAGTGTGATGACGACTGCCCATCGTACCTTTAGTGCCGATGAGGTGCGGTTGCTGTCTGGTCTGGCCGATCAAGCCGCCATTGCCCTGGAGAATGCGCGGCTGTTCCAGGATCGCGAGCGGCGCATTAGCGAGTTGATGTCGATTAATAAAACGAGTGCCGCCGTTACCGCCACGCTCAATCTCGATGACCTGTTGCTGGAACTCCATCGGGGTATTAGCGAGATTATTGATGTCAGCACCTCTTTTGTCGGCTTGTACGACGAGCAAACCCACATGCTGTCCTATCCGATAGCCTATGATCGCGGCTCTCAAGTTTATCTTGAGTCGATGCCGTTATCGCATGACCTGAGTGGCTGGGTTATTCGTCATCACCAGTCCCTCCTGCTGCATTCGGTTGAACAGGTGCGCACTATGGGCCTGGATGTGGAACGTGAGCGTATTGGTGGGGACAGCACGGGCCAATCGTTCTTGATCGTACCGATTATTTCCAGTGATCGGGTGCTGGGCGTGATTAACATTCAGAGTTATGAACCGCACGCCTTTGACGAGGATGATCTCCGCTTTGTGCATACCATTGCCAACCAGGCTGCCGTTGCCATTAATAATGCGCGGCTGTTCTCTGAGCGTGGACGGCGCATTCAGGAACTGGCAACCTTCAACGAAATCGGCCAGGCATTGAGTGCAACGGTGAGTTTTGAGGAATTGACTACGCTGATCTATCGTCAAACCAGTCGCTTGCTCGATACGACTAATTTCTATATGGCCTTGCTTGATGAAGTCCATCATGAAATTACGTTTCCGTTGTTCTACGAAGAGGGACAGAGTCGCCAGATTCCTCCCAGTCGGGATGACAACAGCCTTACCCGCTATGTTATTCGTACGCGTGAGACCCTGTTACTGCAAGAGCCGGGGTTGCATGCCCAGTTAGCGGCTCTCAATATCGATCCGCTGGATACCGAGCGGATACCACGAGCCTGGCTGGGGGTGCCGATGATTGTGGCTGACAAGGTCGTGGGGGTTATTAGTATCCAGGATTATGAACACGAGCATGCCTATGGCCCGGAGGATATCCGCCTGCTGGCGACCATTGCGTCATGGGCCGCGATTGCGATCGAGAATGCGCGCCTGATTGCCGAATCGCGCCAGAATGTACGTGAGTTGACGGCGCTGTATGATGTCAGTGTCAAGCTGTCGGGTACCCTGGACGCCGAGACGATCCAGCACATGGTAGCTCAGGCGGCACTGGATCTGCTCGATGTTGAGGTATCGGCGGTGGTGAGCTATGATACTATGGGGCGGATTCTCGATCCAGTCCTGGCGTATCGGACAATGCCCGATACGTCCTGGTATCAGACGGTCATTCATGATCACCTGACAATGCAGTTGCTCCAGACCGAGCAACCGCTGGCGATCAGCGATCTCGGCCAAACGGATCTGCGCCTGGTTGCGGAGCAATGTGATATTCGGGGCGTGTTAGGTGTGGCGCTGGGCACCCGTGATATACGGATTGGGGCGATCTGGGTGGGTACCCGTATGCCGCATGAATGGATCGATCATCAGATATCGCTGTTGTTGATACTGGCTAATCAGGCCGGGCAGGCGCTGAAGAGTGCCCAGCTTTTTGATCAGGTCAGCAACCTAGCAGCGGATCTGGAGCGGCGCGTGGTAGAGCGTACGGCTGCGCTTGAAGCTGCGAACAATCAGATTATTCAAGAAAAAGAGCGTCTGGAAGTTGTTCACGAAATTACCCTGGCACTCACGGAAACGCTCGACCTGACCGAAATTATTAATCGTGCGCTGGAGATGTCCTCGATCTACCTGGGCGTGTCTCGCGGCTCAATTATGCTGCGCGAGCAGCAGAGTGGCGATCTGGTGTGCCGGGCTGTCCTCCAGGATCAAGGTGTTGTGCGGAGTGCGAGTCAGCTTATTACGTTTACAATGGGCGGCGGTCTTGCAGGGTGGGTGATGCGCAACCAGGAACCGGCCCATATTGATGATGTACGCCTGGATAAGCGCTGGATCGTTGAAGAAGGACGGGCCGATGATGTGCGCTCGGTCGTCGCTGTACCACTGATGACCCGCGATGTGACCCTGGGGGTGCTTATTCTGACCAGTCCGGTGATTGGCTATTTTACCGAAGGCCAGGTGCGCCTGTTGGGAACGATTGCCAACGAGGTGGCGATTGCGATTAACAATGCCACGTTGTATGGCTATATTACCGAAATGGCATCGCGCCTGGCTGATCTGTTAGAACAACAGCGTGAAGAGACCAGCAAGAGCCGTGCTATTCTCCAGAGTGTCAGTGAAGGAGTGATTGTCCTGGATGAAGATCAGCGGATTGCGCTCTTTAATCCAGCGGCCGAAAATGTGCTGGGGATTCCGGCCAGAGATGTCCTGGATCGCCCGATGGTGTTGTTGATGTCACACGGGCAGTCGGACGTCAAGCGCAAGCGTGCGCGTATGATTTACCAGGGATTGCAGGAAGGGTTGGCCAGGGCTGCCGAGCAGAAACAAGGTCTTTATAGTATGTCGCTGGAGTTGTCCGATCCCCAACAGACGATCGCAGTCAATTTTGCACCGGTCATCGGGCCAGATGAGCGGCGCTATGGCGATGTCGCCGTGTTACGCGATGTTACCCGCGAGATAGAAGCTGATCGTGCCAAGCGTGAATTTATCTCAAAGGTATCGCACGAGTTGCGCACGCCGCTTACGGCGATTAAAGGTCATGTAGATCTGTTGCTGCTAGGCACACTGGGCACATTAAATGAAAACCAGATAAGTTGTTTGACGGTTGCAAAAAATAACTCCAATCGCCTGCGTGATCTGATTGAAGATATTCTGGATATATCGCGCATTGAGTCAGGGAAGATTAAACTGCACTTCAAGCAGGTTGATCTCCGCCTGGTGATCAATGATGTGGTGCAATCCTTACAACTGGAGACAGAACGCCAGCAGATGACCGTGAAGATAGAGATCGAGGATCGGGTACCACTGGTGACAGCTGATCAGAAACGGTTGACACAGGTGGTATTCAATCTCTTCTCGAACGCGGTGAAGTACACCTATGCCCAGGGACAGATCTGGATTCGTGTCTTTCTGAACCCGGCCAATATGGTGCAGGTTGAGGTGGAGGATACCGGGGTCGGAATGTCCCCCGAACAGTGCGCCAAACTGTTCCGGCCATTCTACCGTGCCGATAATCCTCTACGCGATGCAGTCGGTGGTACCGGGTTGGGCCTCTCGATTGCCAAATCGCTGGTTGAGCAGCATGGTGGTCAGATGTGGGTGACGAGTGCGTTGGGGAAGGGCAGCACCTTTAGTTTCATCATTCCTCTTGAACAGCCCGAAATCGCTGACACCGGTGATGGAGATGACGTGTGAGCGCAATACATCTTGACAACCGGTTGGTTCACTATGAAGTCTTTGGCCGCGGCCAACCAATCATTTTTCTCCATAGCTGGCTAGGCTCTTGGCGCTATTGGGTACCAACTATGGATCTGGTATCGGAGCGGTATCGGGCGTATGCGCTCGATTTCTGGGGGTTTGGTGAGTCTGAGCGTAAAAATGCCAGTTTCACCATTCCCGCCTACGTGGATATGCTGTACCATTTTATGGACTTTATGGGGATTCAACGCGCCAGTCTGGTGGGCCATGGGATGGGGGGTATGGTAGCGATTCGCGCAGCGAAGGAACATCCAGAACGGTTTTTGCGCCTGATGGTTGTTTCCACTCCCCTGGAGGGGATCATCTTACATGAGTGGATCAAACCCGGTGCATTGTCCCGTCTCATAGGGCGTAACCATCCCACCAATATCTGGGCCAGATGGGTGCGTAGCATTCCGATTGATGATCCCGTAGTACAGCAGGAACTCTTTGAAGATACTGATAATTTGAGCGAGCAGGTGGTACAGAATATTCACCAGTCGATTCTCACGATGGATCTGCGTACCGATCTCGATGAACTCGAATGCATGCCGCTGCTGACCGTGTATGGCAAGAAAGATATGATTGTGCCGGCTGAACATGCCAGCCATTTTTTAAGCCGTGACACAGATCGTCCACATCAACTGATCGAATTACCACAGGCCAACCATTTTCCTTTCCTGGAGAAAACCAGTAGTTTTAATCGGTTGTTACTCGATTTTATGGTGAGTAAAGGCACCCCGGTCGAAATCAAAGAGGAATGGCGGCGACGGGTCACCCAGCGTGAGTACTTATGAAGAACGATCAGGCCAGCACAGCTACATCATGATACCCTGCTCGCTGTATGGCCTGAATGAGCCAGCTTACATGAGTGCCACCATCGTGGAGTACCCGTACCGTCCGGGCGCTCAGATTGATTTGTACAGCCTGCACTCCCGGTACGCGCTTGATAGCTTCCTCAATCGCCGGTAAACAGTGCACGCCGGTCATATCAGGCACATACAGTTGCTCTATAACCACCTGCGGTCTCCCTGGCTAGTATTCCGGATTACGTCTCGTGCGTTCACGTTCGGCCCACCACTGGGTAAAGGTCTGCCTGGCAATTGGCGGAAAGTCGCGCTGATGCGTCCAGGCGTTCAGTGGCGGTGGCAGATGGTGAAAGTTGCCAGACCCTCGCATGATCGTACTAAGTGCTGCCAGTTTGCCACTGGCCTGATAGAAGGTCGGATTGGACATCATTGTCTGCCAGATGCGGATGGCGAACGCTTCGGTACGGGTGGACTTGCCGGCTTTGACTGCATCGGCACGCAGGCGTAGCAGCATATCGGGAATGGCAATGCGTACCGGGCAAACGTCCTGACAGGCTCCACACAGGCTGCTGGCGTAGGGTAACTGATGTGAATCTGGCAGATCGGGTTGCAGCAGCGGCGTCAGTACCGCGCCGATCGGCCCGGAGTAGACCCCACCATATGCGTGTCCACCAATTGACTGGTACACCGGGCAAATATTGAGACAGGCACCACAGCGAATGCACATGAGCGACTCAACATGCTGGCTGCCCAGAATCTTCGAGCGTCCATTGTCAAGCAGTATCAGGTGAAATTCTTCCGGGCCATCTGGTTCACCAGGGCGAGCCGGGCCACTGACCATCGTCGTGTAGACCGAGAGCTTCTGTCCAGTGGCCGAACGTGCCAGCACCTGTAGGAGCACGGCCAGGTCATCGAGTGACTCCACGACGCGCTCAATACCCATAACGGCAACGTGAATGCGCGGTGTAGTGGTTGTCAACCGCCCGTTACCCTCGTTCGTTACCAGCACGATCGCACCACTGTTGGCAATGCCAAAGTTGACTCCACTGATGCCCATATCGGCCTGGAGAAAACGCTGACGCAGGGCCGTGCGGGCCGTGCGGGTCATGGTCGGGATGTCATCAGTGGGGGGCATACCCAGGTGCTGGTGAAACAGTTCGCTGACTTGCTCGCGGGTTTTGTGAATGGCGGGCGCGATGATGTGTGAGGGTGTTTCGCCAGCCAGCTGGATAATGTATTCACCCAGATCGGTTTCGGCAATCGTCAGCCCCGCTGCCTCTAGTGCCTGGTTGAGGTGGATTTCCTCGGAGGCCATCGACTTCGATTTGACAATGAGTTGGACAGCACGGGTGCGAGCCAGTTCAGCAATATAGCGACTAACGGCGTTGCCATCTTCGGCCCAGCACACATGGCCACCCCGGGCCTCCACATTGTCAGCCAGGCGGCACAATAGCTCATCGAGACGTGCCAGCGCATTGGCACGAATGGCACGCGCCTGATCGCGCAGCGCCGCTTCATCGGTGAGGGCACCTAGAGCATTGGTGCGATTCGCAATAAATCGTGCGGTCGAACGGCTGATCGCTGTCTGGAGCATATCATCATGGAGAGCAGCGGCTACGCGCTCGGCAAAAGGGGGTATCTGTGGCTGCATTATGTACCTCTTTAACTACGTGCTTCAACCATATTGGCCAGCACTTCAGCAATATGGCGTACCCGCGTTGGCGAGTTGATGCGGCTCAATCCACCAGCCATTTGCATCATACAACTGGCGTCGCCAGTAACGACGAGATCGGCCTGTGTGGCAGCAATGGCAGCTAATTTGCGGGTGAGCATTGCCTCGGAAAGTAACGATTGCTTGATAGCAAAGAGACCACCAAATCCACAACATTCTTCACAACCCGAAAGCGGCACAACCTCAGCCCCGTTGACCTGGTTGAGCAGGATGCGCCCCTGTTGCTTCAGGCCCAGGAACCGCAGGCCATGACATGCATCATGGAATGTCATTCGTCCAGCATAATGCGCACCCGTATCCGCCACTCCCAGCACATCAACCAGATATTCGGTCAGTTCATAGGTACGGCCGATCAGTTCCTCGGCTGCCGCTTGATGGGGGGTTCCATGGAATAATTCGGGATACAGATGGCGGATCATCGCACTACAGGAGCCAGAAGGCAAAACGACATCACCCTGCCCGCGTAGCACCTCGATGGTGCGTCCGGCTACTATATACGCTTCATCACGGTAGCCAGCATTAAAGGCCATTTGACCACAACAGGTCAGGCCATAGGGGACATGCACATGTACATGTTGTTGCTCAAGCAACACCACCGCCGCTTGCCCAATGGTAGGAAACAGGTTGTCAACCAGACAGGTGACAAAAAAGGCCACACGCCGACTGCTTTGTCGGTTTATCAATGGTGTCTCCTTCCAGTCAAAAGGTGGAATATCGAATATTATACCCCATTTTTGCATTGAAAATAGTCCGGTGCTTGAATGTCCGCAAACTGGTGAACCACGCCGGGCAGTCTGGAAGTGGACATATCTGGATCCATGGTATGATGTTTCGGTGATCCCACCCTGCAAAGCGGAAAGCGGAAAGCGGAAAGCGGGTGTGCCGCGCCCGCGTCCCGGAGGGACGCGGGCGACCATTGGGAACGTGGCGGGCGGAGATGGGAGGCCACCGGGCGGCGCCCCGCGTCCCGATCGGGCGGGGTACCCGGCACGACCGTGGGCACGCCGGAGCCGTGCCCTACAGCGGGCCGCGGGGCGCGGCGCGGTAGCGCGTCCCTCCGGGGCGCGGGCCGCGGGCGGGGAGGCATCCTCCTGACGGACGGCGTCTCCGCGTGCGGGGTACCCGGCCTGACCGTGGGCACGCCGGAGCCGTGCCCTACAGCGGGCGGCGCGGCGCGCGGGGCGCGGGCGCAAGACGACGGAGCGCGTCCCTCCGGGGCGCGGGCGGGGAGGCATCCTCGCGACGGACGGCGTCTCCGCGTGCGGGGTACCCGGCCTGACCGTGGGCACGCCGGAGCCGTGCC
>Ga0308419_1000458_pt1 | contig 29786 bp, 20 predicted proteins | sample HotsprSampleMS50_FD_203674 | JGI IMG/M metagenome (GOLD analysis project Ga0308419, IMG submission 203674) | Hot spring phototrophic mat microbial communities from Mushroom Spring, Yellowstone National Park, Wyoming, United States - 20090730_MS50 ... | reverse complement strand
ATATCCATTTAAAGTATCATGAGCGGATGTTTGATCAGTAACAACATCAGGTATTATACCTCTTGATAAAATTTCCGGAAGAATTTCTCCAGCATTTCCAACTAATCCAACTGACAAAGCTTGTTTACTATTTTTTGCATTAAGAACAAAATTTAACGCTTCATCTAAATCTTTAGCAATAATATCCAGATATCCAGTATCAACTCTTTTTTGTAATCGAGTAAAATCAACATCAACGCCTAAGAAAGCAGCTCCATTCATAGTAGCTGCTAAAGGTTGAGCGCCTCCCATTCCACCAATTCCACAAGTCAATAAGAATTTACCACTGAGGTTAGAATTAAAGTGTTTTCGTGCGCATTCCGCAAAAGTTTCATAAGTGCCTTGCAGTATACCTTGAGTTCCAATATATATCCAGCTACCTGCAGTCATCTGTCCATACATTATGAGCCCAAGTTCCTCGAGTCTTCTGAATTCGTCCCAGGTTGCCCATCGAGGAACTAAGTTTGAATTAGCCAGAATAACTCTTGGTGCATTAAGGTGAGTTCTAAATATTGCTACAGGCTTACCAGATTGAATTAAAAGAGTTTCATCATTTTCAAGATTTTTTAATGAATTAACAATTACATCGAAACTTTCCCAGTTTCTTGCTGCCTTACCCTTGCCTCCATAAACTATAAGCTCAGTTGGATTCTCAGCTACTTCGGGATCAAGATTGTTTAACAACATTCTTAATGCTGCCTCCTGTATCCATCCTTTACAGGATAATGTTTTTCCTCTTGGTGCTGAAATTGTTTTTTCTTCTATCATAGTTAGTTTTTGAAATGTTTGTTGAATAAATTGTTATATTGTTTGTATAAAGATTTATAAATCCATTTTTTAATGAACCAACCTTTCTTCATTTCTTTTGATATAAAATCAATATTTTGTTTAAGCTGATAAGTAAGTTTAATTTTCTCATCTTTTGTGAACTTAATTAAATTTTCATTACTATTTAGTTTATCTAAAATTGAATTAAATGCTTTTTCTTCGGCAAAAAATTTTGGATTTCCTGAAATTTGTTTTAGAACCTGTGAACAATAGGTCTTAAGTAATTTTTTTTCAGTTTTATCAAATTCAAAACTATAATTGTTAAAAAGCTTTTTCATTTCATACATCAACACTGTTGAATGATAAAATTTGCTCTCTAATTTTTTGATAACCAGGCTTAATAACATTATATATATAATGTAATCTTTCTTTATAAGGAATAAATGCTGACTTCATTGCATTTATAGTAATTTTTTCAAAGTCATCGAAGTTTAGATTAAAATATTTAACTGCAGTCATAAACTCTTTTGTCATTGTAGTATCACTCATAAGTCTGTCATCTGTATTAAGAGTAACACGAAATTTTTCTTTGAACAAAATACCGAAAGGATGATTCTCAAGGCTCTCAACAGCACCAGTATGTAAATTACTTAAAAGACAACATTCTAAAGGGATTCTTTTATCTAAAACATATTGAGCTAAATCGCCAAAGGCAATAACATTTCTGTTAGAGTCTAAAATAATATCTTCAATTAAACGAGTGGCATGACCAATTCTATGAGCACCACACCATTGAATTGCTTGCCAGATAGACTCTTTACCAAATGCTTCACCAGCGTGAATAGTTATATTAAAATTTGCCCTTTGAATAAATTGAAAGGCTTCTATATGTTTTTTAGGAGGATAACCACCTTCTTCTCCAGCTAAATCAAATCCAACTACACCATCTCTTCTAAAATTTACTGCTAATTCAGCAATTTCAAGAGTATTTTTCATATTTCTCATTCCACATAAAATTAGTCCAAATCCAACACCGAAATCTCTTTTACCCTTTTCAAGACCCTCTAAAACGGCAATTACAGTATCTTCGAGATAAAGACCTTTGTTTGTATGAAATACAGGTGCAAAACGAGTTTCAACATAGACTACGTTGTCGTTTTTCATATCTTCCATCATTTCGTATGCTACTCTTGATAAAGCCTCTTTTGATTGCATAACAGCGCAGGTATGTTCAAATCCTTCAAGGTATTCAACAAGATTTCCTTTATTAGCACCTCTATGGAACCAAATAGCTAATTCTGCAGGGTCTGTTGTAGGCAATTTGTTGTATTTAAATTCTTTGGCCAAATCTATTAAAGTTTGTGGTCTCAAACCGCCATCAAGGTGATCGTGCAACAACACCTTTGGAATTGAACGAAGAATATTCTCTGTTGTCATAAAATTTTAAAACTTCTTTTCCAAAAATACAATTCAAATTTTTCTTAAAACAACTAAAATAATTTTAGGATAAAGTTTTTTAAGTTAGTATATTAAGATTAAAAGTTTTCCTTCAATCAGTAATGAAGTTTTATCCAATGGCCATTTTTTTGCTTTTTTTAATTTTTATGACTTTTAAGACGGTTAAATGTCAGGAAAATATAAACTATAAGGTTCAAACAGAACTACATAAAATTTATAAAACTAAATCTGCTGATATAGTAATGTTAGGAAATTCATTGACACGTGGAGTTGATTGGAATGAACTTCTTGGCAGGGAAAATATAGTTAATAGAGGTATTCCATCTGATAATTTAATTGGTTATAAAAAAAGGCTTGATCTTATTTTCAAGCTTAATCCAAAGGTTGTTTTTATAATGGGTGGAATTAATGATATTTACAATTGGACACCTGTAGAAGAGATTTTTAATAAATTTAAGGAGGTAGTATCGTCATTATTAGCTCGTAACATAAAAGTAGTAATTCAATCTGTCATTTATGCTGGAGAAAACTGGGGAGAGGAATGGTTAAAAGTTAATAACCCAGAATTACAGCCTTATGATGTTAATCTCGGTAGAAATAAAGAAGTTGATAAATTAAATACCTTGCTTAAAAATCTTGCTTTCTCCAATAATATATTATTTTTGGATATAAATTCTAAATTAAAAGAGGGTAGCTTTCTTAAGAAAGAATATCACTATGATGGATTACATCTTAATGCAAAGGGATATAAAATATGGGGGGAAGAAGTGGAAAAAGCACTTAAAAAATTAGGATTTTAACTATCTTAAAATTAAAAAGGTGTAAAATGAAAAAGAATTATAACGATTATCCACTTATTCTGACTGTATTGGTTTTTATTTTTGTTTCATTTCTTTCTTTGATCCCATTTGAATTTGATTTGAAAGGTTTTACTATAAAAAATGTTGACATTTTTTCCGATTTAAAAAATAAGCCTAAAGTTCAACCAATCGAAAAACCAGTTGAAGATGATTTCTTCACTCCACAGTATGAGATAGAGAATAATAGTTTTGAGTCAGATGAGGTCAAAAAGAATCTTAATGATAAGATCAGGTCCTCAATATTTAACCTGCTTTTTAAGAATCAAAACCAGATGGATACTATTTTCGTGAAAGGTAATCGAATAGTTTTGAAAAATCAACCGATTGTTGGAAATGTTCAGCAATTAAAATTTTTCTTTGATGGTTTAAATAGAGCAAAAACAGAAGTAGTAAGAATTGCTCACTTTGGGGACTCAATGATAGAAGGAGATTTAGTAACAGCTGATTTAAGAGAAGATTTACAAAAAAGATTTGGTGGAAATGGAGTTGGTTTAATTCCAATAACAACTCAAGATGTAAACTTTAGACAAACGACTAAAATCTCTTTTTCTTCTGATTGGAAAGTAGGAACTATATATTCGGGAAATTCTAATAGATACCCTATAGGATTTAATGGTGAAACCTTTGTGCCTAAAGCAGGAAGTTGGGTAGAATACTCTACTCCTCATCTCTATAGTTATTTGAAGAATTTTAATACTGTAAAATTGCTTTATTCGAATGCTAAGGCATCCAATGTTAATTTTACTTTTGGAGGCAACGAGAAAAGAACTGAGAAATTAGTACCATCTCAATCATTAAATATTTTAACAGTTAGACCATCTTCACCATCTTCAAAGGTAAGAATAGAATTTCCAATGGAAGATCAAGCACACATATATGGTGTAAGTCTTGAAAATGGTAATGGAGTTTATGTTGATAATTTTGCAATGCGTGGAAATTCTGGAGTTGATTTAATTAAGATGGATGATAAGTTATTAAAAGAATTCGCTCAAAAAATGAATTATAGATTAATTATATTCGAATTTGGACTCAATGCAATTGATGCTGCTAAAGGAAATTTTGATTCTTATGAAAAAAATATGGTTAAAGCTATTGAAAAACTTAAATCAGCATTCCCAAATACTTCATTTTTGATTGTAAGTGTATATGATAAAGGTATCAAAACAGAACCAACAATTAAGCAGTTATTGGAAGCTCAAAAAAATATTGCAAAATCTACAAACATTGCATTCTGGAATTTTTATGAAGTTATGGGTGGAGAAAATTCTATGGCTAACTGGGTTGATGCTAATCCACCTCTGGCAGCGAAAGATTACACACATCTAAATGAAAGAGGAGCTAAAAAATTAGCAACATTACTGTCTGAAGCACTTGTTCAAGCATATAATAAATTAAAGTAAAAATGACTTTTCTTGAAAATCTTTTAACAGTTTTAACATATAATCAGAAAGAACCCCTGTTGTTTAACTCGGGGTTCTTTCTTTACTTCTTCCTTTTTGTTTTAATATTTAATAAAGCGTTTACAAATTATAAGAGAGGTAAAGTTATCTTTCTTACAGTCAGTTCGATATATTTCTATTACAAGTCGAGCGGTATCTTTTTTATTCTTGTAATTATAAGTTCATTGGTTGACTACGTTGCTGGAATGGTAATCTACAATACACAATTTAATCTAAGAAAAAGAATATTCTTAATTTTAAGTGTAATTACTAATCTAGGTATATTAGGATATTTTAAGTACACTAATTTTTTTATTGATAATGTTAATGCAATTTTTTCTGCAGGATGGGAACTACAGGATATTTTCCTTCCAGTAGGAGTTTCATTCTTCACTTTTCAGTCAATGAGTTACACCATTGACATTTACAGAAATAAAATAAAGCCAGAAAAAAATTTTACTGACTTTTTATTTTTCGTTTCATTTTTCCCACAATTGGTAGCCGGTCCAATAGTAAGAGCATCAGATTTCCTTCCTCAGGTTAATACTAAATTAGAAATTTCAAAAGTAGATATTGGAAAGGCTCTCTTTTTAATAATGGCTGGTTTATTAAAAAAAGCTGTTATTGCTGATTATATAAGTATAAATTTTGTTGATAGAGTATTTGATTGGCCTTCAAGATATACTGGCGTTGAAAATCTTTTAGCCCTTTATGGATATTGTCTTCAAATTTATTGTGACTTCTCGGGTTACTCTGATATGGCAATTGGATTGGCTTTGTTTTTAGGATTCAGACTTCCTGATAATTTTAATTCTCCTTATAAAGCTGTAACAATTACTGAATTCTGGAGAAGATGGCACCTTTCTTTATCATCTTGGCTGAGAGATTATCTCTATATTTCGCTCGGTGGGAATAGATTAGGGAAAATCAGAACTTATATAAATTTAATGCTAACTATGTTATTAGGTGGTTTATGGCATGGTGCCTCTTGGAATTTTGTTATTTGGGGTGGGATTCATGGGACTGCCCTAGCTATAGAGAGATTCTTAAATCTACCAGAAAAAATTTCTAAAAATAAGTTTACAAGAATTATAGGTGTTTTTATTACTTTTCATATTTGGGCTTTCTCAATGCTATTTTTCAGAGCTCAAACAACTCAGCACGGAATTGATATGGTTAATCAAATTTTATATTACTTTAAGCCTGAGGTATTTTTTCAATTTATATCAGGATATTCATTAGTTTTTGCATTGTTTGTTATTGGCTTTTTAAGCCATTATACTCCAAGAAAAATAGAAGATTATCTTAAAAAAAAATTAACCAATGCTTCTATTATTACTCAAGCTTTAATTTTAACTTTAGTTATATGGATAGTTGTTCAGTTTAAAGCTTTAGACGTTCATCCATTTATTTATTTTCAATTTTAATTTATTTTAGAATTATTAGTTTAAAGAAATTTAATTTTTTATGCGAACATTTTTGATTATTATTTTATTTTTTGCTTTAGTTTCAAGTGCTTTCAATCAAACCGACAGAAAAAATGAAGAGTTGAAATTAAAAGCACAAGAGTTAATGAAAGCAGGAAGATATGGCGAGGCTATTGAAGTTCTAAATCGCTATATCTCTGCCAATCCTCAGAATGCAGAGGGATTAAATCTAAGGGCTTTATGTTATGAAAATCGTGGTAATTTTGAAATGGCAGTTTATGATTTGCGAACTGCATTAAAAATTGCCCCCAATAATAGAGAGATTCAACAAAATCTGTCAAGAATTACAGATAAGTGGTACGCTCTTATCTACAATTCTATTGAAGGCTATAAAAGAGAGATAGCCATTAATCCAGCAGTAGCAAAAAATTATCTTGAAATAGGCAAGAATTATAAAAGACTAGGAGAATGGCTTGAAGCTGAAAAATGGTACGATGAATATCTTAAAAGAGAAGATCCTTCTGCTGATGAGTTAATTAGATATACAGAAATACTGGCAAAAAATAATCACATCCAAAAAGGTGAACCCTGGCTGAAAAGATATACTGATAAATATCCTGATGATCATAGACTTTGGTCTCGATATGGATATTTTCTTCATTGGTTAGGTAAAAATAAATTAGCTGAGCAAGCATTTATTAAAGCTATAGAAATCAGACCATACTTTAAAGAAGCTCTGGATGGGTTAGATTTAGTTCGTGGCAAAGGATTAATTTATCAAGTTAATGATACCACCAAAAGGCGGGCTCAAGATTTAGTGCCAAAAGAAAGAATCTACGCAATTGACTATTATTATAGGATTTTGAGAAATGACCCCAATAATGATGAAGTTAGATTCAAATTAGCCGAAGAATTAATTAAAGAAGAAAGATTAGAAGAAGCTTATCAACAATTGCTTGTCCTTAAATCTGAATACTCGGGCAATAAGAGATTTGATGATAGTTGGAAATTTGTTAATGAATATAGGACCAAAATTTATCAACAAAAAATCGAACAAGCATTAAAAACTCTTGAAAATAATCCAAGAGATATAAATGCTGTTAAAATTGCATCCCAATATTATGCTTTCAGTGAGGATTATTACAATGCCATTTCAATTATTGAAAATTACTATGAGTTAGTTCCAAATGAAACTGACCCTGAACTCAAATTCAATTATGCGAGATATTTGGCTTGGGATAGAGAATTTGATAAGTCAATCGATATTATGGATGAATTACTCGATAAATATCCTTCAAACATAGAATACCAATTATTTAGAGGGCAATTATCAGTTTGGACTGATAGAGACAAAGATTTAGCTGAAAAGTATTTGTCAAATGTAATCTCTCAAAAGCCTAATTATGTCCCCGCACTAATTACATTAGGTACTTTGAGGGCATATCAAAAAAGATTCGATGAAGCGGATGATTTAGTTAAAAGAGCCAGTGCTATTGAACCTGCTAATCCTGATATAGTTACTCTAAAGTCTAATATTGAACTATTAAAGTTACGGGCAAAAGAGGAAGAGGATTATCAAGTACTTGAAAAAGGTAGGCAGCTTGTCCTTTCTGGAGATTGTTATAATGCAATTCAATATTATGAAGAATATAAACGCAGAGTTGAACCAAGCATATTATTTTATAAAGAATTGGGTGATGTATTTTTTTGTGCAGAGTTATACGACAAAGCAATAGAAGCTTATGATAATGCTTTATTTCAAGGTGAATATATTGATGCGGAAATGCAAAAAGCGAAAGTATATTATGCAATGAGAGATTCTATAAATGCTGTTAAATCTTTTGAAAATCTTGTAAAAAAAGAACCAAATAATTTTGAAGCAAACTTATACCTTGGCGACTCATATGCTCTTTTAGGAGAAGCAGATAAAGCAGAAGAAATCTATGATAAACTTCTAAAATGGGATTTAGATACAACGCAAATATCTATGGTAAAAATGAGATATCAATGGTTGCCAAGAAGTTCAGGTCCAGCAATATTTCAAACATTATTAAGTTATGTTGGAATAGCACCTTCTGTTGCTTTTTATTCTGATAATATTGGTTTTAGGTATTTTAATTTAGGTGGACGAATTGATGTTGGACTTATTTCATTTCTTGCAGCTGGTATTTCATTTTATAGAACACTAATTTTTACTACCTACAATGAAAACTTAAACTTTAACACATTTAAATATCATTTGTATCTAAATTTTTATGATAAATTAAGATTTGGAACAGGGTTCGGTACTACTAACATTGGAGGTTACTTAAAGAAGCCAGCAAGAGATGCTTTTATTCGTTATGATGAAAAAGATAAATATTATGTTTCTGGCATTTATAATTATGCTGATGGCTCTCTGTTGCTTTATTCACCCTATTTATTATGGAATAGATTCCCAACTTCAATTTATAGGTTAGAAGGTGAATATAATTTTGACTTCGGAGTTTATGTTTATAGTCACTTTCAATATATTGAAATCAAACCACAATTTGCGATAATTGATACGACTAACGATGATTTCATAAATTATGTAAGAAATGAATTAACTTACGGTAAAAACAAAGGTAATGATTTTCAAATTAGAATTGGTAGATTTTTCTTGCCATATATTCTTGCTGGGTATGAATTTCATTATCAGAATTTTAGGTATAGATCCAATCTTTATTACACTCCAAGAGAATTTGAATCTCATTCTATTTGGGCAGATTGGTTTATAAAGAAAAATGAGATGACAGAATTTAAATTGTTAACCAAGCTTGGATATGTCCCTGCAAGTGATTTCGTTATTATGCAAGGAGGTGCATCTCTTAAACATTACTTCAGAAATAATTTGCAATTTTATACTTATTTGCTTGCTGGTAAGACCAGTCGTGAAGATACAGCATATAGGTTCTTCTCACTATATGCTTCACTCTATTGGACTCTATAAAATTAAAAAATATAAAAATCTTAAATTTTATATAAGATTAAACTTTATTATTGTTACTTGTAAGATTCTCTAGTAATAAAAGAACAAATGTCTAAATAATTATTCTTAAAATCTCCATCTTGAATCAATAAGAAAAGAAATACTATGGGAACTATTGGGTTTTAATAAACTAATTAAATTTGTCGTGCCCAAGTTAAATTCAAGCAATCCTAAATCTAATCCAAGACCAAAAGCCCACTTAAAACTATCAAATTCTCCAACAGAAAAACCAGTTCTAAATTCTAAAACCCAATTAGTTGGGATCCATTCTGCGCCAAATGAAAATCTTGGAACTTTACTGTTTCTTAGCCTTTCATTAAATCCTTGATTTAAATCAGCTACTATCAACATTTGTCCTGGAAATTTTCCATTTAAGAATTTATCTAATCTAAAAGCAACACCTATATGAAATGCAGTAGGTAAGGAAATTCTATATGAGGAAATTTTATTTGTATTATCATCTTCACCAAAAATTTTTTTGTCCAAATCATTTATTTGATTTGTATCTGCTAAGTTTGTTATAGTTACTTCGGAATTTGTTTTTGTTTCATATGCTTCATTTTCCCATTTTAAACTTCCAAAATCAGTGAATGATAAACCAACAGTCCATACTTCATTAATTTTTGCAAGAACGCCTAAATCAATGCTAAATCCACTACCAGCTGGTTTAGGAAATAATGATAAATTTGATTCTTTATTCGAGTTTGTATCAGAACCAATTTTAATTCCAAAATCAGGAGAAAAAGCCGAATACATCAAAAAATCATTTTTTATATGAAGATTATTGTTAAAATCAGTTCTGAATTCACTATTAAACTTTTCTACTACTATATTGTAAAATCCATTTATAAGGTTTAAAGAAACTCCAAAGTTTAACTCTTTTAAAAATCTTCTTTCTATTAAAATACTATTAGCATAAGTCAAGGAATATTTTCTTAACCAAGATGATTCAAATTTTGATTCAACAAAGCTGAAAGTGCTACCGCGAGTATTACCTTTCAATAATAATTCAATTAAAGATTTTGGAATAGTAGTTCGAAAACCAACTACATCAGTAATTGAAAAGGCAAAAGAACCTACCTTATTACTTGGTTTAAAGGTTATTGCAAATAATGTAGTCTGAAAATCTGCTAAAACTGTTCCATTATCTTCAAATAAATCGATAAATCTTTGTTTATCCTCAGGAGTTAAGTATCTACCTGTTTTTTTACCATCTGCGTCAATGAAACTTTCTCCAAAGAAATAGTTATACTCTTTAATGTTAAAAAAATTTGAAGATAAATTGATATTCAAGTTTGGTAAAGGTAAGATAGTAAATAATTCCCATTTCTTTGAAGGATTCTTTCTCTCGAAAATTGCTGCAGGGTTTGTTCCTAATCCGTATAAGCCATAAGATGAGGCAGTGTAAGTATTTCCCATTGATAACGACCTGACATTTGTTATACCAATAGAACCAGCAGATTGAGAGTAAGTATTTTCTCCGTTAAATAAAAAAGCTATTATGAATAAAATATTGAATAAGAAATTTTTATGCTTTTTCATTTTATTAAACTCCTATGGCTTAATTTTATAGTTAATATTACCATAACTTCTAATTTTGAAATCATCACTTACTCTAAATTTAACAGGTAAATTGTTTGAACGGGAAGTATTAAGTTTGACTAAAATTCTAATGTAATCAGCTTTAGATAATAATTCCGAATCACCGTCAGATAATTTAAATTTAATATTATTAGTTGATTTCGAAATAGCATAACCATTTGCGTCAGTATTAGCACCGTTTATTGTAATTACTGTATCTTGATTTATTTTCTGAGGCGGGAAATACATTAAGAAACGATTATTTTTATCATATAATTTACCAGAAAAACTAATAGAAACAGGCAACCCGTTTATAATAGAGAAATTTAGCTCTCCACTCTTTAAATCACGAATATTTTTTCTAGTATCCTCATCAAAATCTAACTTCAATGAATCTTTATAATTTGCATCTCCAATACCAACATCAAAAGGTAATTCTACTAATGATCTTCCTTTCAAAGTTGTAGTATTTGAAACAATAATTTGCTCGTATCTATCATTTAATATACCTCCAGCGTAGAATATAATTGAATCAGGTAATCTTGAAAATCTTTTGAAGAAGTTGGTTAAACTATCTGGATTAAAACGTAAAATTGAGTCTCTATCAGTAATAGTAGTTGTGCTTAGAGTATTTGGATTAAAATTGAGAATACTTCTTTCACCAATAGAGTTTTTACCTTCTAACCTCCCTGTGATTTTGAAATTCAATTTTGTTCCTGGTGATGATTTGAGTCTTAATTCGATTATTGGTCTATTGATATAAATTTGGGAAAAACTAAAAGTCTTCTGAAGGTCTTCGGAATCTAAATTAATTGATGAACGAGTTTCATCTAATTGAGTTGGTTTAATAATTCCATCAAACTCTTTGATACTTAAGGAGGTGAAATCAACATTAGCTTCAAAAGAGTCTGTTTTCTTTAATGTTCGATAATCATTACTGGGAACAGTGTTGAAAGTAAATTTATAACTGATTTTATTTGTTGGGTTACCATTTAAACTAACTAATGAATAATTTGCAAGATTTAGGTTTTCAACAAAATTCGTTGTTGATTTTCTAGTTATTAATTTATTGATAACAAAGCTTGAGTTTGATTGAGTCTTAAGATTAGGAATTTCTAATGCTACATTTGCATCAATATCCAGATTATTTTTTAATGTAATGTTTAATAAACCACTTTCAAATTTTACTGATTTAAATTTAGTTGGCTTTGGTTCATTTTCATCAATGATTAGAGTGCTATCAATTATGACAGGATTTTGAACTGGGATCTTTGCACGAGCTTCAGCTACTACAAGATTAAGAATATTGACATAGACTGTAAAAGTTTTCAAGGGGATTTGAACAACATTTCCATTACTACCATTTGTTGAAACGATAGTTTCAAATTTTAATTGATTTTTTATTATAACATTTGGATTAAGACTTAATGGTGGAAATTCTGCGATTGAGTTTGGTTGTATATTTAATTGTGTATTTGTTTGTAAAATAATTTCATTATTTACTACATTTCTTATTGTAAGACCATCAATAACAAAATTGACAATTTCGGGGAAATGATTTTGAATTTTTATTTGAACCGTTCCTGATTCGATTTTTATACTTTCAAAATTTTCAAGTTGCTCTAATTGTGAGTTTACAGGTCTGTTGAATTCAGGTAAAACAGTTGAAGTTTGACCAGGTGGAAGGAATTGTTGAAGCCAATCAAAACCAACATCAGATTTACTTGAATCATTATCAATTTTTATTGAGCCTAATGTATTTGATGAGGAAGTAGAAAAATTGTCTATTATTAATTTATCTTTAGTTTGAATTGAATCTACATTTTGACTTGTCGAATAAACTATTAAACCTTGTTGAGTATAATCAGGTTTTAAAACCGTAGAATCCCTTTCAATAATATTTCGTAAAGTATAAGTTGTGTCAAATAGGGGTAGGTTTAATTCAATATCCCAGCTTGGTGCAGTTGGTTCTTTTATATCACAAGAAAACACCACAAAAGCTAAAAGAGAAATTATTGTGGAAATTGAAAGAGGTTTTGCTTTATTTAAGAAAAGGTTTTTCATTTTATTTACCTATAGAAAAATAATCTAATTCAAAAATAAAAATAAAACTTATAATAATTCTGCTTAAAAAATCAGGATTAAATCTGTTTTAATCTCTTTAAACTATAAGTTAACATTCAATTGAATTCTAAAATCAAATATAAAGCTGACTTTATTGAATCTTCGTAAATTCGATTAGTAATTAGATTATTGATACTTTAAAGAATTATTTAATTATTGTGATTTAGTAGGTATTATTAGTGGAACAATTAAATTTTATTGAATGAGAATGATAAGCCCCGACTTATGTTAATAATTAGTCGGGGCAAAAATTAGAATTGAATTTTCTTATTGTATTTTTGAGAGTAATCTAAAACTAAAGCAGATGCAACGAAAATAGATGAATAAGTCCCAACTATTATTCCGAAAAATAAAGTGAAAGAAAATGCACGTAATACATCTCCACCTAAGAAAAGTAGAACAACTACAGCTAATAAAGTAGTAATGCCAGTTATAACAGTTCTACTCATTGTCTGATTAATACTTTTATTGATAAGAATTTCTAAATCCAAAGTTTTGTGAATTTTCATATTTTCTCTAATTCTATCAAAAACTATAACAGTATCATTAATTGAGTAACCAACCAAAGTTAAAAATGCTGCTACGACGGGTAAGTCGATTTCTAAATTTAACCCTGGAATTACGCCATAGAGAATAGAATATAAGCCGAGAGTGATTAAAACATCGTGAAAAAGTGCTACAACTGCTCCAGTTGCAAAGATGAATTTGAATCTAAATCCCAAATAAATTAAAATAACAATTAAAGCAAGAAAAACAGCAACAATTGCATCTCTTTTTAATTCATCTCCAATTTTAGGACCTACTCTATCTTCTTTCAAAACTTGGAATTTATTGTTTAATATCTTTTCTCTTAAAACTTCTTTTATCCAATCTGCAATTCCAACTCTAACTAACATTTGAGTATTATCTAATTCAGCAGATACTCTACCAGTTTGAAATCCTCTTGCAAAAAGTTCATTGATTAAAATATTAGTTGTATCGTGTGATGGGAAATTGAAAGTTATGGAATTGCTTGTCGAGTCAACAATTTGAAATTCTAAATCAGGAATTATATTATGGATATTTTCTTTAATTCTTTCAACCACCTTTGGAAAAACATCTTTTGGTAATTCCTGAAGTTCTGTTCTTATTAAAATACCCGTCTCACCACCAAAAGTTCTAACTTCAACAGATCCTAATTTAACTTTAGCTAAATAATCTCTAATTTCAGCAATGTTAATAGGTTTTTCGAATTGAAGAACTATCTCACTTCCACCTTTAAAGTCTATTCCAAAAATTAATCCTCTGAAAATCATACTTAAAATTCCAAGAGAAAATAATGCAATAGAAAGAAAATAAAATTTCTTTCTCATTCCCAACCAATTAATATTTAGATTACTGAAAATTCTCATTAATTCTTTTACTCCTATAAAATTACAATTGAATTTATCCTAAAGAAACTTTGGCGCCTTTAGCAGCAAGATAATCGAAAATTAATCTTGTTATTACAAGTGCACTGAACAATGTTGATACAATACCTATCATTAGTGTTAAAGCGAAACCTTGAACAGGTCCCGTTCCGAATTGATATAATATTATACCTGTAAAAAATGTTGTGATATTTGAGTCAATTATTGCAGACATTGCTTTTGTAAATCCACTATCAATTGAGGCTTTCATCGTTTTACCAGTGGCTAATTCTTCTCTCATTCTTTCAAAAATTAAGACATTAGCATCAACCGCCATTCCGATAGTTAAAACTATTCCAGCTATTCCTGGTAGTGTGAGAGTTGCTTTAAAGCCAGCAAGCACACCAAGAATGAATAATATAGTAATTACTAAAACAGAAGCTGCAATAGTTCCAGATTTTCTATAATACATAATCATAAATAAAGCAACTGCCAAATATCCTAAAATAGCAGAATTAAGACCGCCTGCAATAGAATCCTGTCCCAACGATGGACCGACAATTCGTTCTTCGATTATATCAACGGGTGCTGGTAATGCACCTGCTTTAAGAACTATTTCTAGTAGTTTTGCTTCGTCTAAGTTTTCCATTCCTTCAATTTGTGAACGACCTCCAGATATTTTACTTCTTACAACAGGAGCGGAAAAAACTTTTCCATCAAGCATAATTGCTATTCTTTTATTGATATTAGCTCCAGTTATTCTTGCCCATTCAATAGCTCCCTCTGAATCCATTTCCATATTTACAATTGGAGCTGATGAATTTGGATCTAATGTGGCAACTGCATCAGTAACTACTCCACCAGTTAATTCAGGTTGTTTATTTACCAGATACATCAGATAAACTTTTTCTCCTGTTTTAGTAGTAGTTAAAGGTTTTGCTGAAAATACAAATTCAACATTATCTGGGATTTCCTTTTGAATTTCTGGCAATGATAACCATCTTAAAATTTTATTTTTATCATCTTCTTTTACGAATGCATCAGCTGAACGTCCTTGTGGATCTAATAGTGCAACACTGAAAAATGGATGTTGTTTTCGAAACTCTTCTTCACTTAATTGTTGATTTGTAGTATCTACTGCAGTAGTAGTATCAGAAGACTTTAGAGTATCAATATTATTTTTATCTTTGTCTAATAAAGCCAATAAAGAATCATTACCAGATAGGACTACTGCTAATCTTTTATTAATTGCTTCCATAATTTTATAAGTAAAATCTGGATCCTTTACCAATCTAAATTCTAATAAAGCAGTACCTTGGAGCAATTGTTTTGCTTCTTCTTCCTTTGCTACACCTGGCAATTCAACAATAACTCTACGAGCACCTTGCCTTTGAATGGTTGGTTCTGAAACTCCATATTGGTCAACTCTATTTCTAATAATTTCAATAGCTCTTGTAACAGCGTCATCAGCATCATTTTTTAGTTTAGTAATTATTTCAGAGTCATCCTGCCTGATGTTTCCAAAATACCTGCTGAGTCTGATACCACGGGCTTGAAGCTTCCTGGATAAAATGTCAACAACAGACTCTTCGGTTTGTTCTGACTCTCTAAATGATTCTTCCAGTAAAGTGTTAAAAACCTTATCAGGATTGTTTGCTAATTTCTCAAGTAATTTTGCAGTGTTTACTTCTAAAACTACTCTCATTCCACCTTGTAAATCCAATCCAAGTTTTAATCTCTTAAGTCTATTTTCTACAATAGAAGGATCAGATTGTTTAATACTATCTTCGATTACTGTCAGAAGTTCTTCAATTTCAGGTTTTGACAATGAAGACTTTTGTAACTCCACCCTTTTAGATTTTAATATAGAATTTATTTTTTTGTTATTTTGATAATCCACATAAGTTGGATAGAGTAAGTAAATACTCATTGCTATAGCAGCAATGATTATAATCAAACGAAATCTATATTCTTTCATAATTCCTTTTAGTTATTTATGAATAATAAAAAAATTAGCTAACAAACTTAAATTATAACTATTCTAAAGTCAATTAAAATTGACTGACAGACCAAGTGTTAATACAACACCATTAACACTTATTTTAGTATCAAAGGTATCCTGCAATATGGTAATAGTTCTATTTTTATAAACTATTTCATTTTTATCATATTTACTTTTTACTTTTATTTCTGGTGCTCTGTATTTGGTCTGTAAATAAATTTTTATGTATTCAAATAATTTATATTCAACTGATGTAGAAACTTGAATACCAAAAACAGGTGAGGACTCAACATTTTGAACAACTGCATTTCCAAAATTTCTTTTGAAAAAGGCGAAATAGTAACCTAAACCTCCTCCGATGTTAAAATTAAAATCATTCGTGGAAAATGGAAGTGTCTGAAATATAGAGATTTCAATCGGTATAAAAGAGTATCCATCTTCTGACTCAAGTTCAACTAATTGATTTCCAGAAAGTGCAGTTACAAAATTACCTTTAATCATCTTTGATGAGTATTCTGCTGAAAGACCAATTGACAACTCTGAATTAAAATGATATTTTAGTTCAATAAATGGTGCAAGAACATTTGCTATTTCGTAGGATTTGTTCCTTTGAATCAAATCAGATGATTTTGGATTAGGGAAGATTTTTGATGATGAGATTAATCCCACTCCAGAACTGACACTAAAACCTATATTTTCTGATTGAGAAAACAAATAAATATTAAGAAGAAAAAAAATCAATAATAATTTCAAAATAAAAAATTTAATCATTTTTTAATTTAAAGAGTATTTTACCAGGCATAAAAGAGATGTCTATTATCAACAATGTCAGCATCTTCTTTAATTTTATTCAGAAGTTCAGCAAAAAATCTACCTTTCTTCTCATTTAGAATTGAGGTTCTAATTGGTCCAGATTGATTAACATAATTTTCCTTCTCAAAGGGAGTTCGTGATTTAACTTTTATAATATACCAACCTCTCATACCTCTGAATGGCTGGGAAATTTTACCAACCTCTAATTCAAGGGCTCGATTTATAAAAAGATAATCGCGTCCAAGATTAGGAATCATTGAATTTGCAGTAAATGAACCTGTGTTCATTACTGTTAAATTTGGGTTAATACTACTAATATTATTTAAATCGCCCATTAGCTTTGGATAAGTTTCTTTAGCAGATTTTTCAAGCATTTCAAATTTTTTTTCTCTAATTACAGCAGGTTTCATTGACTCTTTTACTTCATCAAATGGAGTGAAACGCTCGTTTGTTGCTTCAACTATTTTTACTACTACAAATCCCATAGGAACTTTGAATGGTTTACTTATTGAACCAACACTATTTTCAAATGAGAATTTAACAAGTCTTTTATTTGGACCAATTGCAGGTACAGAAACCGATTGCTCTGAAAATAGAGGTGTTTCTTTGATTTCATAATTCATTAATTTTGCTTCAGTTTCAAAACCATTTTTTTCTGCTAAGTATGAAAAATCATTAGCTGCATTGAAAATTCTATCTCGAGTTGTAGCGGACTGTTTGACCTGATTTATAATTCTTTCAACAACGAATTTATTATCAGTTTTATCAGTAACTTTAATAATGTGATAACCATAAGTAGATTTAACTGGCTTTTGAATTTCGTTTATTTTACCATTGAAACTTGCTTCTTCAAATTCTTTAACCATCATACCTTTAGAGAAATAATTAAGGTCACCACCATTTTTAGCACTTCCAGGGTCGGCAGAATATTCCATTGCAAGTTTTGCAAAATCTTCGCCTTTAATTAATCTTTCATAAATTTTATTTGCTTCTTCTAAATTTTTTTCATCTGAGCCATATTGATTTATAAGAATATGGGATGCTCTTACATATTGTTGGTCACTTTTAACAGTTCCGTGATACTTATAAATCGTATAACCTTGAGGGGTTCCAATCGGTCCTAAAACATCTCCAGGTGAGGCAGTTTTGAATAATTTTAATGCATCTTCATTAAAGTATTGTATTGAAAGAGTATCTTTTGAATATGGTATTTCAGAATAAATTTCAACTAAAGCTTTAAAGTCAGCATCGGGCTCTTTTGCTTTTTTTAATACATTTTGTAAGTTTTTAATCACTACTAAAGTATCTTCATAAGAAGCTACATTTGGAAAGAGGACGAATTTCAATTTTCTCTGAGGTGGTTGTTTGTAAAGGTTAATGTTTTTATTGTAATAATTTTTTAAATCTTCGTCAGTTATTTTTACATCTGTATCTAAAATGGAATTAACATCAAATAGAATATAATCAGCTTCCATACTGATATATTGGTCTATATATCTTCTTCTTACTTCATCTTCGCCAACATTTATGGAGGCAAGAAGAATACTTTGAAGTTTTTGTGTTAAGAGGGATTGTTTAACAAAATTTTCAGCTTGCACAAGAGCTTCTTTATTTCTTGGGTCGAAAATTGCTTGTTCATATTGTTGTCGATTGAAATTACCAAGTGAGTCAATAAAATTTTGCTTTAGAAAATCAGGTGGATTTTCTCCTAATATCTCCTCTCTTATTTCTTCATCAGATACTGTCAGATTATACTTTTCTATAAGTTGTTCAATTAATTTTTGGTTAATCAGTGCTTCCCAAACTTGCTCTCTGTATTGTTCAATTTGGTCTTCAGTTGGCTCTTGATTGTTCTGTTGCTTTAGATTTTCGATTTGTCTATCGAGGGCTTGCTGGAATTCTTCAAAGGTAATTTCTTTCCCATTAACTTTACCGATGTATTTAACAGGACCGCCAATTGCTTCCAATACATTTGAATCAGAAATAACCATAAATAAAACAAACAAAGCTCCAACTGTAATTATAAATGCAGGAGCAAGGCTTCTCATTTTGGCCATCATTGGCATAGTTATAATCTCTCCGTTTTTTTATAAACTTTATTTTTTAAGAGAGTAAAAATAGATTATAAGTATCTAAAAAACAATGTTTTGTTCACCAGGGAACTCAATCCAAATTTTTGAGATTAACTAAAGATTAGCTTATTCAACATTATTTCCTGAATGGTCAAAATCTCACATTAAAATTTATTTTTCACTTGATTGAAAATGTTATTCAAGTTTTTAGAAATTATATTTTATTAAAACTCTTCTAACCTTACCGATACTGTATGAAAACCTTTGTTAAAAAATAACGATATTTATCATAGAGCTTATCTAACGATTAGGTTGAATTAAAGTTGAAATTATCTTCATTGAAGTCAAATGCTTGTTTATTATTTTTTTAATTAAGACTATGCAAAAATATTCGAATAATTTATTTGAATTTGCTAAATGAAAAAATATAAAGCCAAATTTAATCTTAATAATTACTACAATTTTCTATGCGTAGTAATTTTTAATTAATTTTCGGGTGGTGTCTTATTAGATATTCAAAAAATTAGTTATTAAATTTTAGCTAAACAAATAACTATCACTCCCACCTCTTAAAATTGTATATCTAACAATCAGTTTTTATTTTGGTAAGCAATTATAAAAAAAAACAAGTAGGACTATGATTCATAAACAAAGAACAATATCAAAAGAAATTTCTTTAAGTGGGATAGGACTTCATACAGGCACTGAATGTAAAATGACATTCAAACCTGCACCAGAAAATTCTGGAATTAAATTCGTTCGAGTAGATTTGGGTGGAAATCCTACTATTCCAGCATTAGTAGATTATGTTGTTGATGTTTCTAGAGGAACAACTCTTGGAATAGGTGATGTTAAAGTTCATACAGTGGAGCACGTTCTTGCAGCATTGGTTGGACTTCAAATAGATAACATAGTAATTGAACTTGATGGAATTGAGCCACCAGTTGGTGACGGAAGTTCACTTCCTTATGTAAAAGCTCTTAAAGAGGCAGGTATCATTGAACAAGAGGCACCAAAAGATTTTTTAATAATTGATGAAACTTTTGTTTATCACGAAGAGGATAAACAAATAGACATTGTTGCACTTCCATTAGATAATTACAGAGTTACAGTTATGATAGACTATCAAAACCCAGCTCTTGGAAGTCAGCATTCAGGTATGTTTGATATGGAAAAAGAATTTGAAACTGAATTTGCGCCAGCAAGAACTTTCTGTTTTCTTAGTGAAGTAGAACAACTTGCTGACGCTGGTCTAATTAAAGGTGGTGATCTTGAAAATGCGATAGTAATTGTTGATAACAAAGATGAAGAAAAACTTGAAAAATTAGAAAAGAAACTTTTATTAAGTGAAAAACTTTTTATCGGTGAAAATGGTATTTTGAACAATAAACAATTGCGTTTTAGAAATGAACCGGCAAGACATAAACTTTTGGATTTAATAGGTGATTTAGCTTTAATTGGAGCACCATTGAGAGCTCAAATTCTTGCTGCTCGGCCTGGTCATCGGGCTAATGTAGAATTTGCAAAGCAGATTAGAAAATTGTATCAACAAAAGAAATTAGTAAAGAAGTATCAATTTGTTAAAACTGAAGGAGTTGTTTTTGATACCAGTGCTATTGAAAGAATTTTACCGCATCGCTATCCATTTTTATTAGTTGATAAAATTATTTCTTTAGAACTTGATAAAAAAGTTGTTGGAGTAAAATCTGTTACTGCAAATGAACCTTTTTTCCCGGGGCATTTTCCAGGGCAGCCTGTTATGCCAGGCGTTTTAATTCTTGAATCAATTGCTCAAACGGGTGGAATTCTCCTACTTAATGCTTTTCCTGATCCAGCTGAAAAACTTGTTTACTTTATGCAAATAAATAATGCAAAATTTAGAAAAACCGTTGTTCCTGGTGATCAAATGATTATCGAAGTTGAGTTAACTCAAAAGAAAACTAAAGTTGTTACTATGTCCGGAAAAGCATATGTTAACGGCGTTGTAGTTGCCGAAGCTGATTTTATGGCTGGAATAGTTGATAGACCTAAAAAGGCTGAATAATTATGGTCTCTATTCATCCAACGGCTCTAGTTAGTAACAAAGCAAAGTTAGGCGAAAATGTTTCCATTGGGCCTTTTACTATAATTCACGATGATGTTGAAATTGGTGATAATACCATCATTACTTCACACTCTGTTATTTATGATGGAACGAGAATAGGAAAGAATTGCAAGATTTATCAAGGGGTATCTATTTCTCATCTCCCACAAATCTCAAAAATTTCTCAAGTTTCTTCTTTTGTTAAGATAGGAGATGGTACAACTATTCACGAATTCGTTACAATACATAAAGCATCAAAAGATGGAAATTATACATCAATTGGAAATAATGTTCTTTTAATGGCTTATTCTCATATTGCTCACGATGTTTTTATCGGTGATAATTGTATTATTGTTAATGCGGTTCAAATTGGCGGGCATGTTCATATTGATGATTGGGCTATTATCGGTGGTTCAACTCCTGTGCACCAATTTTGTATGGTAGGAAAACACGCTATGGTCGGCGGTGGATTTAAAGTTGTAAAGGATGTTCCACCTTTCGTCCTTGCTGGTGAAGAACCTTTAAAATTCAACGGATTGAATTCTGTCGGTTTGAGAAGGAGAGGTTTTACTTCAGAACAATTAGAAACTTTAAAAAAGGTTTACAAGTTAATTTACGATTCTGGATTAAATGTATCTCAAGCAAAAGCTAAAATCATTGAAGATTTTCCATCCGATCCACTTGCCAAAGAGGTTGTTGATTTTATTGATAAATCCAAACGAGGAATAATCCCAAGGTAAAATTCTATAATGTCAGGATTTCATTCTACTGCTTTGATTAGCAAAAATGCAAAAATTGGTATGAATGTCTCTATAGGTGCTTATTCAATTATTTATGATGATGTTGAAATTGGTGATAATACTGTGATTGGTAATAATTCTGTTATTTATAATGGAGCTCGAATAGGAAATAATGTAAGAATTTTAAATTTTGCTTCAGTTGCTCACATTCCACAAGATAAAAAATTTCATAACGAATATTCTTTACTATATATTGGAGACAATTCAATAATTGGAAACTTTACTACTTTACATCGTGGAACTGAAGCAACAGGAAAAACAGTAATAGGAGAAAATGTTATCGTTTCTCACTATAGTCACATTGCTCACGATTGTCTTATTGGAAACTCTGTTTACATTGGTAGTATGGTTCAAATAGGTGGGCATGTTGAAATTGATGAATTTTCAGTAATTAAAGACTTTACTCAAATTCATCAGTTTTGTAGAGTGGGCAAGTATGTTACTCTTGAAATCTCATATAAAATTACGATGGATATACCACCTTATATTTATGTTTCTCAAAAACCATTGAGATTTATGGATTTAAATTTTGAATTATTTAATAATCATAATTTTAGTCAAGAAAAGGTAAAATCAATAAATGATGTTTATTCTATTCTTTACTTTTCTGGTCTAAATTTCTCGCAAGCGAAAGAAAAAATAAAAAATACTTTTCCCGATAATCCTGTTGCAAAAGAATTACTTGAATTTATTGAAAAAAGTTCTCGTGGAATAATTGGGAAATGATTTGGTATCATATAGACACTGGGCAGAATAACGGCTTATTTAATATGCAATTCGATATTGACCTAATAAACTTAATGAAAAATCAAAACAGTGTTTTGAGATTCTACCAATGGAAACCATATTGTATTTCACTTGGTGCCAATCAATGTATTTCTGAAATAGATATTGATAAAGCTAAAGCAGATAATATTGATATAGTGAAAAGACCAACTGGAGGACGTGCTATCCTTCATTCAGATGAATTAACTTATTCAGTTGTCTTTCCTCTTTCTTCAGAATTTTCTGCAAGAAAAATTTATAACGAAGTTAATCTTGCTATAAAAAAAGGGTTAGAACTTTTTAACCCAAAATTAAAGAGGATTGAACTTGAGAATAAACAAATTGACCTGAAAAATTTTTACAAAAAAGATATCAGTAGTGCTTGTTTTGCAGTTTCATCGCAATTTGAAATTAATTTTGAAGGCAAGAAATTAGTAGGAAGCGCTCAAAGAAAAATTGGAAATGCAGTTTTACAACACGGTTCAATTCTATGTGGAAATTTTCATCTCAAATTAGTTAATTACTTGAATTTAAATTCCTTAAGAAAAAATGAAATACTTGAAGAGTTGAAAAATACTACTATTGATTTAAAAACTATTTTGAAAAAAGAAATTGAGATAAATTTTTTAAGTGAGTGCATTAAAAAAGGTTTTGAAGAACATTTTAATATCGCTTTCAAAAAGTTAAATGTTTAATTTTATATGAAAAATATACTAAAACTCATATCACTATTTTTATTTTTTAACCAATCATTTGCACAAATTGAGTCAAAATTATTTCTTGAAAAGGCTTACATAACAGATATTAAACAATTCAAAGACAATATTTTTGTCGCTACTTATGGGCAGGGAATATATCAATATCTAATAAAAGAGGGAATTTGGCGGAATTTCTCTTCTAAGTCTGGTAATCTTGATAATGATTTATTTCATTGTGTTGCTGCTTCGGATGATTTCATCTGGGCTGGTTCTAATGATGGACTTTATATTTACACTAAAAGAAACAGAAAATGGACTGTAAAAAAATTTTCAGAAGGTGGTCAATTCGGAAATTGGATAAGAGCATTACATTATGATTATAAAAGAAATATTCTCTGGATTGGTCGCTTTCAAAATATTACTTTATATGATGTTAAGTCCAATTCATATAGAGAATTTAGTCGTGTTATTAACAATAATGAAAAAACTAATAACATAAATTGTATCTCTTCAGATGGTGATAGTGTTCTCTGGTTCGGTGCAGAGTTTGGCGTTCATAAATTAGTTCTTGATTCTAAAAATCAATTTAATCAATGGAGCTATTTTAATAATAAAGGTAGAGAGTTTCTTGGACAAGGTGATATGGTATCAGTATCTGATATTTTGCCCTTGAAAAAATATCTCTGGTTTGCAACCGATGAATTTAAAACAAAAGAAAATCCTAATTATAATATTGGTGGACTTTATTTAAATGACCGGAGATTTAATTGGAAAAGAATTGAAAAGTCAGATGGTCTCCAAGCAAATGGGATTTTTAGTTTAGTTCGAATTGGAAATTATATTTTAGCATCTGTTTATGAATTTAATCCCACAAAAAAAATTGAAGTTGGGAAAGGGCTTGCAATTATAAACCTTTCTAATCATAAAGTAAGTCCAATCGACTTAAATCAGTTTGAAATTAAAAGTTCAGAAATACGCGTAACTTATTTCGATGGCAAATTCCTTTGGCTTGGCACTTCTTCAGGATTGGTAAGAATTAATTTTTTCAATAATCTTGCTAAATGGGGTTTGAGATAAATTTTAATTTTTATACCACTGATAATTTTACTTCATTTTGTTAACAAGTAAAATATCTAATCTATAAAGAAACTAAAAATTTTAATTTTCATCTCATCTACATAACTTTTATGGGATTTAGTAATGATAAAAACTATTATTGACAAACTTTCAAAAAGCAACTACATTATTATTAAACCTGAGGATTTAATTCAACTTATCAATCAAGCGAAAATTATTAAAGTAGAAAATACATACTTTTATGATTATATCAGAATTTTAGAGATTGATGAAATTTATATAATTCAGGAAACAACTAATAAAAATGAGATTATTCTAAGGAAAATGAATTCTCTTTATGATGCTGAAAACTTTTTACAGGATAGATTGAAATTTTATGAACGAAAGTGGGATGGGTGTGGTTGTAAAATATTTTATTACGAATAATTATGCACTATTATAAATAAATTTCTTAATAAAAATTCTAATAACTGAGTCTTTAAAAGTTAAATTTTAAGTTTCATTTTATATTAAGCATAACTAAATAAAATTATCAAAACTCGAAAATGATTTTTATCAATATGTTATAATTTCAAAAAATTAAAAATTTTTAATTATGTCATTTAAAATTTTGGTTATATCTGATAGATAAATTCTATAAACATTTCTTTGTAAACCCATATTTAAATTCTTATTTTTGCCATTCAAAACAGAGTTTAGGAGATTAGAAAAAAAATGAACTTTAAAAAGAGAACCCACACTTGTGGTGAGTTAAGAGAAACTAACATCGGTGAAAATGTAGTTCTTAATGGTTGGGTTGATACTAGAAGAGATTTAGGGGGCGTGATTTTTGTTGAATTAAGAGATAGATATGGAATAACACAAATTGTTTTTGAACCATCTTTCAACGCAAAGGCTCATGAGGAAGCAAAAAATTTAAGAAATGAATTTGTAATTTCAGTTGAAGGTGTTGTTCGTAAAAGACCTGAGGGAACTGAAAATCCAAATCTTTCAACTGGTAATATTGATATAATGGTGAATAACTTAACTATTCTTAATGAAGCTATTACTCCTCCTTTTTTAATTAAGAATGATATTGAAACTCACGAAGATTTAAGGTTAAAATACCGTTACCTTGATTTAAGACGACCTAAGCTCCAAAAAAACCTCTTGCTTCGTCATAAGATGTATCAGATTACAAGAAAATATTTTGATGAGAATAATTTTATTGAAGTCGAAACACCTGTCCTGATGAAATCAACTCCTGAAGGGGCAAGAGATTTCCTTGTACCAAGTAGATTACACAAAGGTAAATTCTATGCTTTACCACAATCCCCCCAAACTTATAAACAAATTTTAATGGTTGCCGGATTTGATAGATATTTTCAGATTGTAAAATGTTTTAGAGATGAAGATTTACGAGCTGACCGCCAGCCAGAATTTACACAAATTGATATTGAAATGTCTTTCGTTGACCAGGAGGATATCTTTGAAATTGTTGAAGGACTGATGAAGTTATTTTTTGAAGAAATTTGGAATAAAGAACTAAAACTACCTATTCCAAGATTATCTTTTGAAGAAGTAATGGAAAAATATGGAAGTGATAAACCTGATTTAAGATTCAATCTTGAAATGAAAACTCTAAATTCAGTTTTTGCTAACTCTGATTTTAGAGTTTTTCGTGATGCAGTGGAATCTAATGGTATTGTTACAGGTTTACTTGCACCTGGCTGTGGTGATTTTACAAGAAATCAATTGGATCTACTAACTGATTTTGTTAAAGGTTTTGGCTCTAAAGGATTGATTTGGATTCGGGTTAAACAGAGTGAGAATGGAGTTGAGCTAGAATCTCCAACCGTTAAGTTTCTTTCAGACTTTGAAAAACAAAAATTAATTGAACAATTAGATGCTAACCCTGGCGATTTAATTTTCATTCTTTCGGGTCAAAGATTAAAAACATTAAATATTATGGGGCATCTTCGTTTAGAATTGGCTAATAGGCTTAACCTGATTAAAGAAAACTCTGAACCTAAATTATTATGGGTTACCGATTTCCCACTTTTTGAATGGGATGAACAAACTAAAAGGTTTTATGCTATGCATCATCCTTTCACTTCGCCTCGAATTGAAGACATTCCATTTATGACTTCTGAACCTTTAAGAGTTAAAGCTCGCGCTTATGATTTAGTTTTAAATGGTAATGAAATTGCTGGTGGTAGTATAAGAATTTATAATTCAGACTTACAGGCTAAAATGTTTCAGGTATTAGGAATATCTGAGGAGGAGGCAAAACAAAAGTTTGGATTTTTAATGAATGCTTTCAAGTATGGTGCACCTCCGCATGGTGGAATTGCTTTTGGTTTTGACAGGATGGCTATGATTTTTTCAGGTGAACATTCAATTCGTGATGTAATTGCTTTTCCTAAAACTGCAAGTGCAATTTCTTTGATGGATGACGCTCCATCATTTGTTGATGAAACGCAACTTAAAGAATTGCATATTAAAATTAGATGACTCTTTAAAGAACTTAATATATAAGTTTAATTTTGATTGTTTTATAAATCAGTTTAATCTTAAATTAAATTAAGAGGATTTTATGACTGAATCGAAATTTATACAAAGATTAAAAAAAGGTTTTCAGCTTTCATTCTGGGTTGCAAATGGAATGGAACTATTTGAACGTTTAGCTTATTATGGGCAAGCTACAATTTTAAGTGTTTTCTTAAGAGACCATCTAAAATTTAACGAAGTTCAAGTAGGTCAGTTATCATCTATATTTGGAGGATTAATTTATCTATTGCCGATTTTTGCAGGTGCTTTAGCTGATAAATTTGGCTTTAAAAAAGCTTTTTCATTTGCTTTCTTTGTTTTGGCAATTGGTTATTTTTTAATTGGTTCAACTGGAATGCAAGCATTTTCAAATTTTTATCCAAAAGAAAGTTCGTTTTTGCTCTTATCAATTATTTTGATATTTACTGCAATTGGAGGTTCATTTATTAAACCAAGTGTTTTAGGAACTGTTGCTTTAACTACAACTCCTGAAACTAAATCGCTTGGCTATGCTATTTATTATTGGCTTGTTAATATGGGTGCAGCTTTAGGACCATTTATTGCTTATTTAGTTAGAGATAGCTACGGAATTGAATTTGTTTATCTCGTCTCTGCAATAAGTTGCGCTTTGATGTTTATTACAACTTTAATTTTATTCAAAGAACCTCAAGCAAAATTAGATGAAGATAAAACAACTTTTGCTCAAGTTTTCAAAAATATGTTGACAGTTTTATCAAATTTAAAGTTGATGATTTTCTTACTGATATTTGCTCTTTATTGGATTATTTTCTGGAATTTTTTTATCGTAATTCCTTTTTACATTTCTGATTATATCTCACCTAATGCTCCAATAGAATTAATATTATCAATTGGTGCATGGACAATAATAATCTTTCAGATCCCAATCAATAGATTGACAAAAAATATTTCTACTTCAACTGCTATTTTTATTGGATTTGTATTTGCTGCATTAAGTTGGTTTATTCTTTATTTTGCATCTTTATTTGGAATTACAATTAGTCTTTTTCTAATTGGTACAACGATTTTTATATTTTCAATCGGAGAACAAACGCAAGCGCCTCGCTTTTATGAATATCTAGCTGATTTAGCTCCTAAAGGTCAGGCTGCTCTATTTCAGGGTTTTGCATTTTTGCCTATTGCTGTTGCTTGGTTCTTTGGTGGAACTTTTGGTGGTTGGCTTTATAAAACTTTTTCCACCGATGCTAAAAAACCTGAGTTAGTTTTTCTTGTTATTGGTTTGGTAGGTGTATTATCAGCAATTGCTATGTTTATTTATAACCGTTTTATTGCTCAAAGAAATACTTAGAAGTAAATCTTTTAAGATTGATAAGCATCTTTAACTTTAGTTACCTTTAGTACCTTTAAAATTTTCTTATTACGAATTATAATAATTAAAAGTTGAATAATCCTTTCAAATCAGTTGTATATGCTAAATCAATCATATCAATAAGCAATAAAAAAATCTAACCACAGATAGCACAGATTAACACAAATACAATGAAGAATGTAGAATGTAGAATTTAGAATGACTTTATGAGTTAAAATAATAATCAGATAATGTTTTAAATTTTCTTTCAAGAAGAGAATCATAAAGTTTAATGGTTTGCCAGCTGATTATTGCAGACTGCCTTCTAACTATTACTTAACTGTGTACCCTTGTAATTTGCTTGAACAGTTGTGTTTTGTTGCTTAAATATAATAGGAGTTTCTAAGTTGTTTGGAAATCTAAACTCGGCACCATTTTGAGGGTTTGCACTCCAGCCCTGAAAATAAAACTTATGCGTTCTACCCGTTTGTGATAAATTAAAAGTTTGAAGATAATCTGCTTTTACGGAGTAATAGGGTTGATTTGGAATTCTAAAATCTTGATTTAAGAAAACGCCTTTGTAAACATCTCCATTGTAGCTGGTAGTATAGTCAGGATAAAAAGGTGATGTTCTTTGCTTAAATGGTGCATCCATACCACGGTTACGTAGTGTGTTACCATACAGTGGATCAGGATAATCTATTAGCCAAGGGTCTTTGAATTGAATATTCCCACCGTTAACCGAACTTTGTTCAAGTGAATTTTTTATTATTATGTCTGAATTAGTGGGATTGAACTTAGATATAAAATTGAAATCATTGGCTTGGATTGTAAAAGTATGATGATTTAAATTATTTGATTCATCTAATGTGTTTCTAACCCATTTAAGATACTTTTCATTTGAATAAATTGCCTGATCCCCTTGAATAACCTGTGTTGATAAAAGTGGGAAATCAAAAGGGGTTCCGGGATTTATGTATGGTGGAGGTGTAAATCCGATTTCGCTTCCTTCCCATTTTCTCAACTTGCCAACTTGTGTATTGTTACTTAATCTTTGATCCAATGTAACACTTTGATTTGGTATGCGATAATAGACTTTTAGTGTAAGTTGTTCTGGAACGACTCTCCAATATGTATTGCCAGCCGAAGGACTTTCAAACTTCCACGCAATACCTAATGTAAATCTATTACTTTGTTGAATTGAATTTAAGAAGGAATTAACAAAACTACTACCATTTATAAATTTATGATTGTGCGTAACATAATTTCCCGCTGGAGTGTTTATTAAACCAGAACCAATCGGTGTAAATTGATTTTTATCCGAATAATTCCAGAGTGTGTTTTTGTTCAAATTAGGGTCAGATAAATCGAGAATACAATTAAAATAATTTAATTCACTTGTCTGAGAGTTTACAAATTGTAACTTAAATGAAATTACAACACTATCAACAATAGCCACAGTTGGAATATTATTACTTGTTATATTCCACTGATAGAATGCGTGTTTAAAAGTTGGGGTATTATCT
>Ga0308419_1000457_pt1 | contig 29866 bp, 23 predicted proteins | sample HotsprSampleMS50_FD_203674 | JGI IMG/M metagenome (GOLD analysis project Ga0308419, IMG submission 203674) | Hot spring phototrophic mat microbial communities from Mushroom Spring, Yellowstone National Park, Wyoming, United States - 20090730_MS50 ... | reverse complement strand
AATCAACTTGTAGAAAGAATATTGGCAACTCGCTCTGGTCGCGGCTCAAATGCTATCTGACGGGTGAGCGAAATTTGCCGAAAGTCGCGCAGGTCGTGCCCAAACATCAGCGCTGCCAGTGGGAATGCGCTCAGGCTTTGCTGGAAGCGCATATTTATATTGATAAAACCATTCAACATACCGGAAAACATAAATTCGGGCATTGCCATGCGCGACATCTGCGCGCTGCTGTCAGGAAAGGACATCAGCCCTATCCCCCACTGCTGCTCAAAGCGCAAACGACCGAAAGAGGCTTCATAGCTGACGTAGGGCTGCCATTTGGTATAGCTGAGCGTCAGTTGCCGCCCGCTGAATATAGAAGCCGGTAACAAACTGCGCCCTTTTCGCTAAAACTGAAAGCATTTTTTTCACTGCCCAACTGCTGGTATTGTGCTTGCAAGCCTGCGCTCCAGTTGCCAATTCCCGATTGGTACTGCGCCTTTGCCTCAGAAAGCAGCATATGACTAATTTGTCGGCTATCCTGACTAAAATTATTGACCAGACTACCTGTGTCATCTCGCAAAAAGCGGATGTAAAGACGTGTCGTTGTGGCTGAGCCTATGGTCAAAACGGCTGCTGACCCGCGCATAAGAAGTTTTGAACTGCAAGCCCAACGAAGGGCTTAACTCGTACTCTATCAGGGCATTAGGTATTACAGAAAACCGCGCCGTCTGCTGCCTAAACTGATAAAACAAGGCTTGTAGCGTTTCGTCATTTTATGGTACGGCGGTTCTTAGCTGTGTAGGTTAGGTTCATGTCTATGCGGGTTTTTAGGCGTTCGGTATCATAGCGCCACTATAGTTTATTCAGGCTTTCAAAATCTTCGGAAAGTTGCTGCTGCACAAAGGAAGCGCCTGCTCCGCTTTGCAGAAAGCGCCACTCGGAAGTGCGGTCAACCCCAAGTCGACTAAATGTATTGTAGGAGCCGATGTAGAAATCGGTTTGCGGCGAAAATGAATATTTGGAAGTAAGCCCTACGATGTTGCGCTCGTTGCGCGAATAGTCTTTGAAACCGTATAGCTCCGCATTGTAACCCTCGCGCTGCATGAGTTCTGAAAAATCGGCAGGTAGTTGAAATAATTTACCCATCGCCTCATCGCCAATGTTGCGGATTTGGTAGATAGAAATCTCTTGGTTGCCCAGCAAATCCCTTTCTGCAAACAGATGCGTTGCCGATTTACTTCTAATGCTAAAAAAATTTGCGTAAGCGCCCGGCAACAGTCGTTGGCTTTGCAAGCCTGCGGTTGCCCGCAAACGCCCAAACAGCGAATTGTCTAACTCATCTTTCAGTTTGATGTCTAACACTACAATTTCTTTGCTATCCAACAAACTGTTTTTGAGCTTCTTACTTTGCTCTTTCTTCCTGATTTCAACGTTTTCAATGCGTGAAGGGTCCAACGACCGCGTAAGAACAGCCGCACCGGTACTGTTAAATTCTTTGCCATTGATGAGTACTTTGTCAATCTGACGGTCTTCAAATTCCAGTTCCCCATCTGCACGGACTTTGAACCCTGGCATTTTTCGCAGCACATCTTCTAGTGTTTCATCGCCTGCCCGCTGCCAATGCGTAATGTCGTAAATGATGGTATCTTTTTTGACGATGATGGGCGATGGCGCTTTGATTTCAATTTCATCTAAAACAACCGAGCGCGGTGTAAGAACAGCCTTGATGCGAATCGTATCTTTGCCTGCCTCGGCAAGCAATATGGTCTGCTCGTATTCTTTATAGCTCAAATGCCTGATTTTCAGGATAATTACTCGGTGTTCTTTTTGATAGCTAAGTGTAAAGTTACCCTTCGAGGTTGCTTTGGGTAAATGCTAGCACCTGCTTGCTGTTCACAGGTGAAACGCTAATCACGCTGCCGCCGACGGGCTGCCCTGTTTCCTGGTCGGTAACCTGACCGCTAATGATTACTTGTGAAAAGAGTAGAGAAGGAACACTCAACAATAAGCTGAGCGCTAAGTATACTATGATTGAAGTGATTTTTAAGATTTTCCTAACTGATTATATTGATTTTCAGGGGTTTATAACTAAAAGAGTACAAAAACCGTTTTTGATTGAGTATAAAAAATAGCTTTCACAGCAAAATTTACTTGTTATGGGTTATTCCGATGTTTTCTTGTATTTCTTCACCTCCGACTTTGGTGGGTAAGTTTTTTCAATCAACTGCCGGGGAACCTCAATGCCGTCCCAGTTGGGTTTTAACGTGCGTTCGGGCGCGTTTTTTTCATCTGCCAGTAAAATTTCAAAACCACCCAGTTGCCCTTCATAACCGATGCCCATAATCAAACCGGGCAGACCATACAGAAATGCTACATGAGACATAAAATCATGAGGACCGAAACTGATGGGAATATCCGGCGCATACCATGCAATTTTTACATAATCAGATTCACTGCTACGCAAAACAGCTTTCTGACAAACTGCCCCATTAATTGTGCGCGTTTCGCCCTCTGAAAGTTCCCAGTTCAATGGGTTAGAAGTAAAGCGGCTGATTAATTTAGTTCCATCTGATAAAATGCGCTGTACGATGTGTTCCTGCGTAGCATTGTTATAATAGTGGCGGACATTTTCAAAGTATAGATAAGTAATTACATAACCAACTTTCTTTTGTTCTGTTTTTTGAATACGTTCACATAAGACTTCATCGCCACAAACCGTAAGTTTAGCCTCTGAAATGGTTGTTCCATGAAATTGGTTGAGTACGCGGTATTCGCGGCATTGCGCCCTAAGCATTGTTACAAAAGCAAATAACAAGGAAAAAGAGAGAAGAATTTTTTTCATGATTTAGTTAATATTTTTAATTATACAAAGACTACAAGTGTAGTATTACCTACACTTGTCAATAAAAATGATACAAAAAACCAGTTAGCTTTAGCCTACCGTTTCCTTAGGCTTAGAACCATGAACTGCTTTGTAAAGGTTTTCACAATTGCGCAACCAACATTCAGCCACTTTCTGACCATCCTTATCGTAAATTATGCAATGAAATGCTTGTGGTGCGGTTGCATTCTGCTTGAAAGCAGTTTCCTTCTTAGTAACAGGTTTCACAGGATTAGTAGAGTTGTTTGCATACGACGCAAAAGTCAGACCCATTGACAAGGTCAACAGCAAGATTGCTTTTTTCATTTTAAGTAAGTTTAAAGTTGATATGCCATTGTTAAAGCCCACGGCGCAAAAAGGCTATTCATTCTTGCGCAGGAATTGCATATGCAATAATATCACACCTTGTCAATAAATAGAAACTAATAATATTAGCTTAACACTTTTTAACATAATTATTCTATTAATCTAATAAAAAATGTTACAACATTAGTTAATATGGTTAATTATATACTTTAACTACATCAATAATTTATTAATGACGGCTTTATAGATAAGAAATTTACGTAATACATACTAAATACATAAATTTATATGCATGATAAGTATAAAAAATTTTGCAAGTAGAAAAATACTATTTTTTAGCTCAAAAATGTGCTGTTTACTTTATTTTGTAGATAATGGTAACAAATAAATGAATAATATTTTGAGTAAATTCAGCATGACGTCGGAAGTATTAATAAAAATAAGTAATTTTACAAATAAATTGCTAATACTGCAAAATAGTACTCAATCTGTCGCCATCAACAATAATATTTGGAAAAAGAGACGACGTTTTTTTCGCAGCTATCCTCTAGCTGCTCGGTTACCATAGAAGTGTACAATAAACACAATAATAGTGCGCAGCAGGTACACCGCTAGCAGCAAGTCTAAGAAAGAAAATGGCATTAAATTGTAGTAATACTCCTTGTAAATCGCTCCCTGCTGGTTAAAGGAAAGCGCTTGTGATAGAATCTTGGTAACAAGCCACACACCTACTACATATGCCCCTCGTTTCAGCTCTTTTCTGATAAAAATGCGGTTTCTGTAGATCATAAACGTAATATATGTGCCTCTAAACTTGATTGAATGCAATTTAATCCATTATTTTGGGCAAGAACTAAATTGAACAGAAAACCATTATGAACAGATTCCATGAGATTAAGCAGTTGGTAGATAGCATTGAGGCAGATTTTGCCAAATTTTATGAGCAAAACAATCAAGCTGCTGGCACACGTGTACGCAAAGCAATGCTTGAATTGAAAAACTTGGCGCAAAGCATCCGTCAGCACGTTCAAGAAATTAAAAACGAGAAGGCGGCAAAGAAAACAATTGCGTAGCCCATCTACCATGAGCCGAGGCGGCCTGCTATGCTGTTTCGGCTTTTTAATGAAAATTTCGCTGAAAATTTGATTAATTCGGCTAATTATTGCTAATTATATAAACTTGCCGTATGGCAATGTCTGTGACAAGCGCTTAATAAAAAACGCTGAGGTTACACGGGCAGATAGATTTTATTTGCATAGCCTTCAAGATACTTCATAGTTAATATTTAATGCAGAAAGCCAGTTTGTCATACCAAACGGATTTTCATGCTTTCGTTAGCACATATATGCCGAATGTTTGATAGTCAATCAAATGCAAATATTTAAAACAAAACAGTGTTTTACTGCTTTTCTCAAATCGAACAGCGGGCGTACATGAAACGAACAATAAAAAAAGCCGCTGACTAATAGTCGACGGCTTTTTGCTCTACTAAGGTAAATGTGAAAATGAAGACAATTCAAAAATAGCATTTTTTTAATTACAAGCCAATTTTTAAGCTTACTTTGAATAAAAATGAATATTTTTATAACTTTAAGCCCTCAAAACAACCCATCGTTTGCATTTTATAGTACATTTTATCACTTACTAAGATATTCGGCAATTGTTATAAGCTACCCGTAAGGCATAGCCAAGAGCGTCGATATAGTTCACAATAGCAAATTTTGTTTGAGTAAGTATTGCACAAACAATCATTATATTTTGCAAAAAACAATCGCCGATGGTAGCTGTTCAGTCGGTTAGCAAATCTTTTGGGAAGCTGAAAGCCGTAGATAATTTAACACTCTACCTGACCAAAGGCTCGTTTACTGCCTTGCTGGGTCCTAATGGTGCAGGCAAAACTACACTGGTAGAGATGATAGAAGGTTTGCAACAGCCCGACAGTGGCAGTATCAGCATTGCCGGCATGAACTGGCGACAACATGCTGCACAACTGCGACATATTATCGGTTTGAGTTTGCAAGAAACCCGTTTTATTGATAAACTCACAGTTGCCGAGACGCTTCGCCTGTTTGCTTCCTTTTACAACATCAGCCCTGCGCGCACAACGGAAGTAATGGAAATGGTGCGGCTTACCGAAAAACGCGACAGCTACACGATCAATTTGTCGGGTGGGCAGCGGCAGCGACTAGCATTGGCTGTCGGCATTTTACACACACCCCAACTGCTCATTTTGGATGAACCTACTACCGGACTTGACCCCAACGCCCGCCGCGAGTTGTGGGAAATGCTCGAAAGTCTGAAAAAAAATGCCGGTATGACCCTGCTTCTCACCACTCACTACATGGAAGAAGCAGAATATCTGTGCGAACGAATTGTGATTATGGACAAGGGTAAAATTTTGGCTGATGGTTCGCTGCCCGAATTGCTTAGCCAATTTGACGCGGGAGAGCGAATAGAGCTTGAATTGCTAACCGATAATCGCTCAGTTAGCTATTGGCAAACGCTTTTCTCCCATATGCCGGGTTTGCGAAAAATAGACCTGCGCCCTACCGAAGAAGGAATATCAGTTATGATGGAAGTAGAGCGCATCGCTGCTTTTTTGCCGCCGCTGATGCAGCACTTAGATAAATTGCCCGCACGCCTGCAACATCTCAGTTCGCGTCGGAAAACCTTAGACGACCTTTTCACTACTATGACCGGAAGAAGATTAGCGGACTGATAGCCTATTTTGATTATCAATGGATTAGGCTTTTTTCTCCGAACACTTAATGAACATGCAGCAACTCCTGCGGGTTAAAGGGTTTTTCAAAATAAGCATATGCACCTAATTCAAAGCATCTTTTGCCTGCCTTACCCTCACTAAAAGTAGAAAAAGTAGAAAGCATAATCATCGGTACATAGCCATAAATACTGCTGCTTTAGATATTGAGCATAAACTCTAACCGCTCATGCAGAACATATTCGTATCACAAATAATAACCTGCAAGATATGTTCTTTATCTAACCGAGCATCGGCAAAAACTGCTTCAATAAAAGACAGACCAACCTATCGTCATCTGTTACTAAAATAAAGGAACTATCTATTGGTTACTGTTTCAAAAAGTTTACAATGAGAATTAAAAAGCGTTACTCACTGTTCAGCTTCAAAGGTTCAATTTTGAACCCTGCCCTCTTCACAGCCTCTACAACCTGTACAGGAGAATCGGCTATTGTTTCCACAGTTAGGATTTTTTGCGGATTAGCCGTATCGACCGACCAGGTTTCTATACCTTCTATCGCAGCAATAAAGGGAGTAACCTTCTCAATACATCCCTCACAGTTAATATTGGTAGCAAACAGATACTTTTTTGACATAACTCGAACAATTATTGGGTCAATCAATCGGAATTGAATCTGTTGGGCAAATATCGCTTTTTTAGCAATACAAGCTCCTAATTAAAACGATTAGGGCATCATTTTTTCAGGAGTAATTTTTAACTTTGACTACACTGTTCTGAAACCTGCATACTCATGGCTGCTGTAACGCTTACTATCAACGATAGGGATTATCCGATGGATATTGACGGGCAGATGCCGTTACTGTGGGCTATCCGCGATTTTGCCGATTTGCCGGGTACAAAGTTTGGATGCGGCATTTCGCAATGTGGCGCCTGTACTGTTCACTTGGACGGCAAACCCATTCGCTCTTGTACCTATCCTGCCATAGCAGCACAGGGCAAAAAAATTACTACCATAGAGGGTTTAAGCACCGATTTGAGTCATCCGGTACAACAGGCATGGATAGCAGAACAAGTACCTCAGTGCGGTTATTGCCAGTCGGGACAAATTATGGCTGCTGTGGCTTTACTAAAAGAAAAGCCACAACCAACGGATGAAGATATTGACAAAGCTATGCAAGGCAACTTATGCCGTTGCGGCACCTATCCGCGTATTCGCAAGGCAATTCATCGGGCAGCTGCCATGATGCGGGGACAGCCTAGCAAAACCGACGGCAAATAGCTATTGCTCCCTATCCTCCTCTGCCTGAACCAGATGTAATTTCCAGATAATTCCACAAGTTTTTGACCTTGTATCTGCCACTGTGCGGTAGAGGTGAGGAGAGTATGAATTTTGTTGCTGCTCGTTGTTGAGTAGAACAGGTCTTTTGTCACCGTTTTCCTGTTTTGATGATTTTTTGTTTTCCATTTTTTATCTTGAAGAGCAACCCAAAAACACATAACAGTTGCTTTTGGTTCTGTGGCTAATTAATCGCCATAAAACCACTTGAACAAGAAATTGCAATAGCAAGTCAAGCTCAATGTTAAAGCATTGACAATCAGATTGCAGTGATATAATTAGCAAGCATAATCTTGGACATTTTGCTACTACCCCCATTCCGGTTAATGGGGCGAGTATTAGTTGCTTAATGCTGCTTAAGGGTCTTTTTTTTGCTCGGCAAACTGCCGATATTGTTCGGGCGTGTCAAGGTCAATTTCTCCCTGAGGAAAGGGTATGGTAGCAATCATATCGGCAAATTGTCCGATGACTCTGCGTGCGCCAATATCTCCTTTAAGGTGATAAAGGTATTCAAAAAAGCTTTCATCGAACCAAGCCGGCACACCTTTTACACTGTTGCCATAAACAGAAGCCACGATGGGCGATACGCCTGAAGCAGCTTTATGCAATATTTGCCGCAACAATTCTACGCTTACAAAAGGTTGGTCACAAACCATGAGGAGAAGCCCTTCTGCCTGTTGTTTGTATGCCCATTTGGCTGCTACTGCTATAGAATGTGCCATTCCTGATTCCCAATGTGGGCTATAAACTGCCTGTACAGGAAGTTCTGCCATGGCTTGCTGTACCTCTTTGTAATGCGCACCAGTAATGACGGCAACATCTGCTGCGCCTGCTGCAAGGGCAATTTTTGCTACATGTGCTATTAATGGCTCGCCGTGCCAGTCTAATAAGGCTTTGTGCATGCCCATGCGCGAAGAAGCGCCAGCGGCTAAAATGGTAATCACCGTATTGTGAATGGTATCAGGCATAGCTGTGGATAGGTTGGTTGCGGTGTTTGAGGCGCTGCCCGCTGCGGCTGCGGAAAGCAGCCATCACTTCGGCAACAATGGAAACGGCGATTTCTTCAGGAGTTTCTGCACCGATATCTAAACCGATGGGGCTGTGGAGTTTTTCTTCCAGTAATTGCCTTTCGGCAGCTGTCAGCATATCAAGTTCAGGTGCAAGTTCGGTCAGCATTTTATCGCCGCGCTTGCGAGGGCCTAGAATACCGATGTAGCGCACAGGGCTGCGCAATAATTGGCGCAAAATGGCAAGGTCATATTTGTAATTATGCGACATTAGCACAGCAGCAGACCATTCGTTTAAGTTGAGGCGCTCTACTGCCGCCTCGCGAGGAAGAGCACATACCGAATTAGCCGTTGGGAAGCGCTTAGGGCTCACATGTGCCACACAGTCATCCGTAACAATTACTTCCCAACCTATAGCTTTAGCAAGCGCCACTACAGGGGCTACATCATAGCCGCCACCAAAAATCACCAAGCGGATGGGCGGTTGCAAAATTTCCACGAAAATATCAGCAAACCCTTCATCTGCCGTCAGGCGAATGAGTTGATTGCGTCCTTGCACATATAGTGCAGGCAATTGTACAAGCAATTCCGCCTGTATGCCTGAATGAGACAATTGTAAAACAGTTTCGCCACTTTGGTAATAGCGCTCACCTGCCTGCAAGGTCAATCCACTGACGGCAACAACGGTCGCCACTATTTCAGGGGCATGCTTGCCGATAAAGTTTTGCAAAATAGCAAAATGTCCAAATTTGTCTTGTGCGTCAATTGGTTCAATAAACACGTCTATAATGCCATTACAACCCAACCCTACTCCAAGCGAGGTGGCGCTGCTATCGTCCATAGTATCGTAAGTTACTACTTCAGGCTGCCCAGAAAGGATGACGCGGCGGGCTTTTCGCAAGGCATCCCCTTCTAAGCAACCGCCCGAAATAGCGCCCGTCCAGCGCCCATCGTCGGTCATCAGCATACGTGCGCCTGGGCGGCGGTAGGCAGAACCTTCCACCCGAATTACAGTAGCAAGGGCTGCTTTGCGGACGTTGAAATCGATAGCATGATATGCCTCTGTCAGTCGCTTGATTTCGTGCATGATGGCAAATTTATACTATGATTTAAGTAATTTTTAAAATTTGCCTGATTGATTGTCTTGATTTTCAGGGATTTTATGTACCTACAAAACACAAAAAACACTTTTATTGGATATAATGAATTGCAACAGCTGTTTACCGCAATACAAAGAGAAGTAAGTAATTAGTCAAAGCGCACATGTCAATATTTACTACAATGGCGCAACAACACAAAATCTTGTGTGTTTGTGTTCTTGTGGTAGAGTAAACGCTTAGTAGTGTAGCGCTATTTGATTTTTTACCATATTGACCCTATTTAAACTTTGATTTCCCAGCCGCTGCGGTATTCGCGCCCGACGAACTGATTAGCAGGCTCATAGTTGGTGATGCGCATGTTGATGCCGTCCCACAACAGTTTTTTCTTGCCTGTATAAACAGCGGTTTCTCTGCCGTCTGTTCCCTTAACCATTTCTTTCACATTCAGGCTGCGTAATGCCAGATTACCTATCAACACAGTTTCAGTTAGCGGGCCTGCATAGTCAAAGTTAGCACTTGCCAGCTTGTTGGCTGCCTCCCGGCTGCCGGCTTTGCACGCTGCTACCCAACTGGTTTGATGGTCGCCTTGCACGCGAGGAATCACAGGGTCAGGCTGTTTGAAGTAATTCATGGCGCTAGTTGGCAACAGCGTAGGGTTGCGGGCATAAGTACCGCACATAATTTTGCCGCGCGTGCCTTCAAAAATAACACCACCGCCCCAATCGCCCATCGGTTCATTGTCGTTGAGTTCTGCGGGGCGCTGTGGCATTAGTCCGCCGTCGTACCAGTGCAGGCTTACAGGCGGCATTCCTTCCCGTGCAGGAAATTCCAGATGAATAATAGACGAGAGCGGGCAGCTTTCAGGAAACTCGCCCATTTTGAAGTCATCAACAAATACGCTGCTCACGCTTGCCTCTACGCTTGTAGGATAGCCAAGTTTGAGCGCCATAAAAACAGGGTCTATGATGTGGCAAGCCATGTCGCCAAGCGCGCCCGTGCCAAAGTCCCACCAACCGCGCCATTTGAACGGCAGGTAATCGGGGCTATAAGGGCGCATAGCCGCCGGACCGAGCCATAAGTCCCAGTCTAAAGTGGGAGGAACTTTTGTACTACCCTTAGGAGCGGGTTTACCCTGTGGCCAGATGGGGCGATTTGTCCATGCCTGTACGCTGCGCACCTCACCAATGACTCCTGCTTGAATCCACTCGGCAATTCTGCGGATATCTTCACTGGAATTGCCTTGATTGCCCATTTGCGTAGCTACGTTGTAGCGGCGGGCAGCTTCGGTCAGCATCCTTGCTTCGCGGATGTTGTGCGTCAATGGTTTTTCTACATATACATGCTTACCCATTTGCATAGCCGCCATTGCAACAACGGCATGTGTATGGTCGGGTGTGGCAATCATCACCGCGTCAATGTCTTTCTGCTCATCAAGCATTTTGCGAAAATCGCGATAGCGTTTGGCGTTGGGGTAGTCTTTGTAGGTATCAGCAGCGCGGAGGTCATCCACATCGCAAAGTGCCACAATGTTTTCTGCGCCTTTGTTGTAAGCTCCGTTGAGTATATCGCGCCCTCTGCCGCCTACACCTACGCCTGCAATATTGAGTTTATCGCTGGGCGGAATGTAGCCTACGCCGCCTAGTACATGGCGCGGCACAATGGTAAACAGCGCTAAAGAAGCTCCTGCTCCCTTGATAAAATCGCGCCGTGTAAAGGATTTGGTAAGCTTGTCTTTCATTGGCTCACAATTGTTTGCGTAATAATGGCTAAGCAAAAATTACAGAATTTCTAACAAACAGTAAACTTTATTATATACCTGTCGCCTGACCTTGCTCCCTTTACTTTGTTGGGTTAGTATGACGAAATATATTCCAAGTAACAAATTCTCTCCTTACTGCTTTTTGCTGCGCTCGGGTTTTACCTGTGCAGCAGTAACCATTTTAGGCTGCTTATTGCCCCAGGAATTCTGTATGTAGTTCAATACATCGGCAATTTCCTGATCGGTCAAGTGGTTTTGTGCTGGCATTTCGTTGTTGTATTTTACACCGTTAACAACCATTTCGCCTTTTGCTCCATAGATAATTTGGCGGATGGCACGCCGCTGGTCTTTCATCAAATAATCTGACTTGGCAAGTGGTGGAATGGCACTGGGGATTCCCGTACCGTCAGCCATATGGCAGTTAGCACAATTAATCGCATAAACAGATTCGCCGCGTTTCATACTCTGCTTCATTGCATCATCTTGCAAAAGAGTGAACGAAAACAGGCTTAAACCAACAGCGAAGAATGCGGCAGAAAGGAGTAGTTTTTTCATGGGGGAGTTACGTGTTTACACACTAAATTAATACAAAAAGCTAATCAAAAAACTGTAGCGACATCAGGATACAAATTTTGCCGGAGGCATCATTTGGTTTTTTCATTTGTTAATCGTAACATTGCAATATTACAATAAAATAAACCATGGGCGCAACCAAAACAGAACAGTTTACCAAGCAACAAAACAGGCTAGCCGCTCTGCTCAAAGCGCTGGCACATCCGGCGCGTATTGCGATTGTAGAGCATCTGCTCAAAGCCCAATCTTGCATTTGCAACGACTTGGTCAACGAGTTACCGCTGGCGCAACCGACCGTTTCCCAACACCTTAAAGAACTTAAAAACGCAGGCATCATTCAAGGAACGGTAGCAGGCGCTTCGGTCTGTTACTGCTTGCAAGAGGAAAGCCTGCACGAATTACAAGCCTTTCTGCAACAAATCACCGAGCGGCTGCATACACAAAAATCCAACTGTTGTTAAAAAAGTAACACGCCCTTTAGGATGTATAGTTAATTTGATATACAGCTAGTAGCCCAAGCGCACCCTGAAGGGTACGATACATTTTAATTCTACTGATCATTAAAATAAAAACCATTCAAGACCATGAAACTTTCAGCACTCAAAAATATTTTGCCCAACCTGCAAAATATATCTTTCCGATTAGAAAACGGCACTTTCGTTCCCGAACATTTCCACGTTACGGAAGTGGGTATGATTACCAAGCGTTTTATTGACTGCGGCGGCACTATCCGCACCGAAAAGAAAGTCGGCTTCCAACTCTGGAACGCCAACGACTACGAACACCGCCTCAAACCGCAAAAACTACTGAATATCATCCGTTTATCGGAAGAAAAGTTAGGGATAGAAGACGCTGAAATAGAAGTAGAATATCAGAGCGAAACCATCGGTAAGTTCCAGCTGGAATTCGACGGGCAGGATTTTGTACTGCTTTCCACTACTACTGCCTGTCTGGCAGAAGACCAATGCGGCATCCCGCAACAAAAACCCAAAATCAAACTTTCAGAACTAACCGCACAAGGCAGTTGCAAGCCCGGCACGGCTGTTGTTAAGCGGTTGTTGTTATTATGTAACATGCCCTTCAGGGTGTGATGTGATTAATTGGCATACAGCAAGCCACAAAAACGCACCCTGAAGGGTACTATACACAACCATGACAACCATCAAAAAAACATACCCCGTACTGCACATGTCATGTGCTTCGTGTGCGGCAAGCGCCGAAAGCATTTTGCAAGCACAAGAAGGCGTAGTAGCAGCAGCAGTCAATTTTGCCAATACTTCTGCCTCTATTGAGTTTGACCCTGAAAAAATTGACAGCTACAGATTGCAAAAAGCCCTGCAATTGGTGGGTTTTGACTTAGTAATTGATGAAAGCGAAGAAGCCCACGCTGAATTGGAAGCTCGACAACGAGCTGATTTTCAGGCATTACAGCGACAAGTAATACTATCTATCGGGCTGGCTTTGCCCGTCGTGCTGATTGGGATGCTGGCGATGGATATGCCTTATGCCAACCCAATCATGTGGCTGCTGACTACGCCCGTGATACTGCTGCCGGGCAGGCGTTTTTTTGTTTCGGCATGGAAACAGTTGCAGCACCGCACCGCCAATATGGATACATTAGTAGCGCTCAGTACGGGCGTTGCCTACGGGATGAGCGTGTTCAATACGCTGCTGCCGCACTACTGGCACGAGCGCGGGCTGCACGCACACGTCTATTTTGAAGCCGCCGCCGTCGTCATTGCCTTCATTCTGTTGGGCAAATGGTTAGAAGAAAAAGCCAAACGCGGCACGGCTTCTGCCCTCAAAAAGCTGATGGGGATGCAGGCAAAAGTAGCCACGCGCCTCAACGAATACGGATTCCCCGAAACGGTGCGCATCAGCGACATCCAAACAGGCGATAAATTACAGGTAAGGGCAGGTGAAAAAGTGCCTGTGGACGGAAAAATCGCCGAAGGCGAATCGTTTATTGACGAGAGCAGCATGACGGGCGAACAGCTGCCTGCTTTTAAACAAGTTGGCGATACGGTTTGGGCAGGTACGCTCAACGGCAACCAACCCTTTGTGATGGAAGCTACACAGGTGGGCAGCCGCACGCTGTTGGCACAAATTATACAGAAAGTACAGGAAGCACAGGGCAGCAAAGCACCCATCCAGCAGTTGGCTGACCGCATTGCGGCGGTGTTTGTGCCTGCCGTTATCGCTATTTCGCTGCTGACTTTTGCGGTCTGGTATGCCTTTGGCGACCCTATGCAGGGCTTGTTTGCCGCAATCACCGTGCTGGTGATTGCCTGCCCTTGTGCTTTGGGATTAGCAACACCTACAGCAATTATGGTCGGTATTGGCAAGGGAGCAGAAAAAGGCATCCTCATTAAAGATGCAGCAAGCCTTGAAATTGCCAAAAAAATGGATGTACTGGTGGTAGATAAAACCGGCACATTGACACAGGGTGAACCAAAAGTTATTCATTATCAATGGTTTACACATGCAACTGAACAACAGCAACAGGCGGCTTTGTTGGCAGCCATAGAGCAACAAACCCAACACCCACTTGCCGAAGCAATTGTTCGTCATCTGGCAGAACAAGGCATTTTAGCAGCCCATATTTCAGGCACTTTTGAAAGCATCGGCGGCAAAGGTATCCGCGCTACCATCGGCGGCGCGACTTACCACGTCGGCAATGCGCAACTGATGCAGGAAGCAGGTATCACTCTTCCCGATGTGCTGACAACCGCACAGGCGGCGCAAACGCAAGTGTTTTTTGCTAATAGCAACCGCTTGCTGGCATTGTTTGCCTTACAGGATTTGCCCAAACCCGAAGCTGCTGAAGCCGTGCAACAACTAACGAATATGGGCATTGCCGTCCATATGCTAACGGGCGACAATCGCGCAGCGGCGCAGGCAATCGCGCAGGAACTGGGCATCCGACACTTTCAGTCCGAGATGCTACCCCACCAAAAAGCGGACTACATTGCAGCCCTGCAAGCGCAAGGTCATGTGGTAGGTATGGCAGGCGACGGCATCAACGACAGCGCCGCTCTTGCCAGTGCCGATGTGGGTATTGCTATGGCGCGCGGCGCAGATATTGCGATAGATGCCGCAGCTATTACCCTGATGCACAACGACTTGCGAAAAATACCCGAAGCTATTCGCCTTTCGCAGCGCACAGCCGCCACCATCCGTCAAAACCTATTCTGGGCGTTTATTTACAACATCATCAGTATTCCAATTGCTGCCGGGCTACTCTATCCCTTGACGGGCTTCATGCTTAACCCTATGCTGGCAGGCGCAGCAATGGCGCTTAGCAGTGTGAGCGTCGTTAGCAATAGTTTGCGCTTGAAGTGGGATGATTGAACAAAGAAATTTCATTACAACATATTTTTTATTGAAGCGAATCAGTAGATTTTATCCCGTAGAGATTGCATATTGGTAGCATTAAAATCATCCCTGTTCCCTTTTTCTGCTTAGAAGCTGTATAGAGGTAATTTGTGAAGCTTCTAATGGAGCAACGCAAGAGCAACTACTAATGTTTAACCCTTTGGGGGAATTTATCTATCATGCAATTTTCATAATGGCATTATCTTGCTTTTCCATGTCAATTATTCCAAAAACAGCAATGTGAAAAAACCCCGAGTCGCGGCGCATTATGTAGAATTGTTTCGGGCAGTCAACAAAAAGAAACGGTAGCTGTGCTGGGTACTAGTCAACATACAATTAGCATATTGTGAATGATATTCTTATTACGAAAGAATAGTATAGAATAGCAGGGCTTCTATCCTTTTTTGCCCGCTTCAACTCTGAATATGTTTCAAGAAAGCCTCTTTGTAACTCTCGCCGATAGGCGCTTGATATTTGGATGTCAAAAAAATCAGATTGCCCTCGATGTACTCAATATGGGCTATGGCAACGATAAAGGACTTATGCACGCGCGCAAAATTTGGCTTAGGAAGCAAAGTTTCTATTTTGCTCATCGTTTCGCGAACCACTAAGGTTTCCCTTAGTGTGTAAATTTTCAGATAGTTGCTTAAAGCCTCTACTAAGATTATTTCTTCTAACACTACTTTGTGAAGTTTCTTGTCGGCTTTGAAAAAAAGATATTTAGGCAAAGCTTGTTTCTCTTCGCCTTTGGTTTGAACTTTTCGGGCTTTGGCTACGGCACGTGCAAAACGCTCAAAAGAAAAGGGTTTGAGCAAATAATCTACTACATCTAAATCAAAAGCATCAAGGGCATAGGTACTGAAAGCGGTGGTTAAAATTACCTGTGGCGGATTTTTAACTGCGCGCAACATGTCTATCCCTGTCAGTTGTGGCATTTGAACGTCTAAAAACATCAAATCTATCTCGTGTGTTTGCAGTGTGCTAATTGCCTGCCAAGCGTTTTCACATCTGCCCGCAAGGCTAAGTCCTTCCAACTGACCGATGTAATTTTCCAAAACATCGCAAGCCAAAGGCTCATCATCTACAATCAAACACTTCATCATTCTTGAAAATTTAAGTAAAAATTAACGCAATGCTTGTCGGCTTGCTTTTCTATTTCCAAATTAAAACGCTCTTTTCCGTAGAGCAGTTCTAATCTTCTGTAAAGATTTTTCAATCCTATGCCTGTTTTGTTAGCAGGCGAAGGCAAGGTAATAGGTTTGGCAAGGCTGTTTTCTATGTAAAAAAACAGTTCTTTGTCCGTAACCTGAATTTCTATGATAACATAGCCGCCAGCGACCGAGTGACTCAATCCATGTTTGAAACTGTTTTCCACGAACGGGAGCAGAGTCATGGGAGGGATTTTTTGGTCTTTAATTTCGCCGCAAATGTTCATAGAAATAGTAGCCGCGCAGCCCAAGCGGATTTTTTCAAGTTCCAAATAGCTTTTCAGGTAGTCGATTTCTTGTTGGAGATAAACTTTTTCAGGTTCATCTTCCAACATGTAGCGCATCAATTGCGAGAGTTGCAAAACCACTTGTGGCGCTTTGTCCGATTTGGCAAGCGTGAGCGCGTACAAATTGTTCAGTGTATTAAACAAAAAATGCGGGCTAATGCGATAGCGGAGATTGGCTAATTCGGCTTTTATAAGCAAGTTTTCCACGTCTTTTGCTTGCAACTGTTTTTCGTACCAAAACTGCCCTAACGAAATGCTCGCCGCAATGAGCAAAAACCAAAACATGCCTACCAAGTAGTTAATAAAATCGGAAGGTTGAGCGTCTAAATGGTAACTACGGGCTATAAAACTTTCTAATTGCATGTTGCCATAACTTGCTACTATCCAAAAAGCAAATGGTAGCAACCAAACATGCTTATATTTTTGACCTTTTTTTAAACAAAAAGGCAAAATACCTTCAGTCAGCGAGTAAAAAATGCTTGCCGAAAATGCCAATAAAATAAACTGATAGCCTGTAACCGATTGTTTGCCAAAGTTAATAAGCCCGTTGAGCAAATCGGGAAGCAGGTAAATCAGCCAAAACGCTGCATGAAGCAATAGTTTCCGTTTTCTCACTTATGCAAAATTTTTTGCCAAATTAAGCGATTATTTTCAAAGAATTTACTTCTCAAAATGCCTGTTTGTCCCTGAAAAAGGCGGTTTCATCACAATTTTTAGGCATACGGCGGCTTTGTAGGTAAATTTGAATAAACTAAAACTTGTAAGACCATGAAGTTATTAAAATTTGTTTTATTGGTTCTATCGCTTGGACTATGTTTTCAAGCGCAGGCGCAAAGCAAGCAAGTGATGATTATCACGACCATTGAATACTCGGAGTTTCTTTCAGGTGGAAATTCCCGAATGTTTATCACCTTTCCCGACGGCAACCAGCAAGAAGTGGAAATGAGAGGCTTATTTGCTATTTCAGGTTTTATTAACGAAAAGAATATCAAAAGAAATGACAAAATCGTTGTTGATAAAATCAACGAATATCTCAATCAAGGTTGGGAGTTAGAACATGTTAGTTCTGCCATACGCGATGGACAGCAGGCACAGCAAGGCATTATTTTCACGCGCTACATTCTATCCAAAAAGACTAATTAAATCTTCATAAAAACATGAGAACTTACCTTTTTTAGCAATTTTATTTTCATTTCATTTGGGCTATGCCCAAAGTTCAGGCGATACGGTGCAGCTTTTGTTAGATTTGCCTGTGTTAGATTTTCCGCATCAGAGTTATGCCTCGCGCACAACAGGTAATTTTTTTGCAGGCTACGCTAACCCGAGCATGAAGCAAAGCCTACAAATGAGCGCCAACTTTTATAGCGTCGTACACCACGATATCAAGCGTCTTTTCAGAAAGGTGAACAGCAATTTTTGCGAAATTTATTGACCTATGGGGGCGTAACTGCCATAGATTTGTTAAGTGCTTATGTACCTTTTGGTCATGCTTGGTTGCATGAAGAGTATCACCGAGCTGTACTGACGCGTCGCGAAGCCAACAGCGCCAACGAAGTAAACACTTTTCCTTTTGGAAAATCTGCTATTAAAGTTTATCGCCTCACCGATGAGGATTTGGCGCGCGTTCATGACAAGCATCAGAACGATTGGCGCAGATTACAAACGGCAGGCGGCGAAAGCGAATTGCACCTGATTCAAACTTTGCAAAGAAATGATTTTTTCTACAAGCAAAAGATGCCCAATATACCCTTATATTGGATTGTTACTTTTGGCGTAGGAGAATACCTTAGATCCTGCGCCCGCCCCGATATTGACGAAATTAATGACAAACTTAGCCAAGAGGAGGGACGCAACATTGCCGACCGCGATTTTACCGGACCAGACTATACGGCTTGGGCGTACTCGCTGTTTCGCCCCAGCTTGCCATACAGCGCCAGAGGCATTCACCCTTCGGGTGTAGGCATCAATCGCTATATTAGGCAAGCCGATTTGACGCAAGAAGAGCGGGATTTTATTAGAAAACAAGGTGCTTGGCGGTGGATTAATTTTCTTTCGCCTACGCTTTTTGGCATAGAACGAATCCGCCTCAAATCAAGCGATGCAGGCAATCACTATGGAAATTTTGCCCTTAGAAGCATTGCTACCCCCTATGGAAACGATTTTATGATAGACCTTTGGTATCAATCGCCTAAAATCAGCGCTTACGCCGTCGTTCATAGCTATTTCAACAAAGATTCCTATTTCCCTGGATTGGAAGCAGGTATGGTAGATTACAAACTTTGGAATGATAAAATTGCCGTTAGCCCATCGGCGGCGCTTTGGCTGCAACCTAAAAATCTGTCTTTCACCGAAAAAAGCGGCGAATTGGGTGGCATGTTACGCATCAAAGCACGAGCCAATACAGGAAAGATATTTTGCCCTTACATAGAGTTGCAAGGCAAAACCGCGGGCTGGCTCATGGGTGATGTGTTTTTAGAGCCTAATTTGAGCGTGAATGTAGGCGTGAATCTATTGATGCGCGATTAAGCGCAAGTAATTGAGCTTAATTCAGATGTATTCTCACCCACTTTGGCAAGCATAGTTTGCTGTTGCCATGAAGAGATTCTGCGTTAGTAGAATAGTGCTTGTGTTCATCTTTCGTTTTTCCCACAAAGCAAAAAAACATATCTGCCACTAATAATGCTGCCTAATTAGGCAGCATTTGTCATATGGCTAAACCGAAGTTAAAAAACACTCAAACCTGCCTGATTACTTAACAACCGCCCTACCTAAAGCATGCTTTAACACTTCGCAACAAGCATCTCTGCCGAAAGCGGTAGCCTACCTGCCCCTACTTTCAAAAGCCATCAGGATTTAACATTTTTACAGCGTTGAATTAAACGCTATTTATATGTTACAAATGAAAACATTGCTCGTAGGGGCAGTATGCTTGGTTGCACTAGCAGGTATGGCGCAGGCACAGACCACATTCCGTGCCGACACAGTACAGGCAGGAAAATTTGACAATGGCAAAATGTGGACTTTCGATATGCCACCCAAAGATTACTGGAAACAAACATATGGCTTTGAACCTACTGACCAGTGGCTGGAAAATGTACGCCTTAGCGCACTACGCTTTGCTTCTTGGTGTTCGGCTTCTTTTGTGTCTGCCAATGGACTAGTAATGACCAATCATCACTGCAGCCGCGATGTGGCTACCAAAGTGCAAAAGCCGGGCGAAAATTTTAATGAAAACGGTTTTTATGCCGCCAAACTAACCGACGAGCGCCGAGTTGCCGACCTTTACGTTGACCAATTGGTTAAATTAGAAGACATCACCGCCCGCGTACAGCAAGCGATGGACAAGGGTAAAGACGACCAAGAACAAATCCAACTGCGCGAAGCTGAACTTGCTGCCATCCGCAAAGAGTACGCCGAAAAAGACAGCTGGAAAGGGCTGGAACTGCAAACCATTACCTTCTACAACGGCGGACGCTACTCGCTCTACGGATTTAAGCGCTACAGAGATGTGCGCCTCGTGATGATTCCCGAACTGCAATTAGGCTACTACGGCGGCGACTATGACAACTTTACCTATCCGCGCTACTGCTTAGACTTTACCTTCTGGCGCGTGTATGACGACAACGGACAACCACTGAAAACCAATCACTTCTTTAAATTCAATCCAACAGGCGCCAAAGAAGGCGAAGTAACATTTGTAATTGGCAATCCGGGGCGCACTAGCCGCCAATTTACCATAGCTGATTTGGAGTTCATGCGCGACATTCAGATTCCTGCACAGGTACTAATGCTTCGCAACCAATCTGCTGCGCTAAAAAAAGTATACGAACGCACCAAGAGTGACAGCTTGCTAAACATCATTTTCAGCATGGAGAACACCATCAAAGCACGTTCAGGGGCTTTGAAAGCCTTGCAAGACCCGTACATCATTGCCCGCCGCGCCGCTTTTGAGAAACAGTTTAAAACGGCTGCCATGCAGAAAAACAAAGACGCTGGCAAAGTTTGGGAAGCCATTAGCAACTACCGCCAAGAATACCGCCAAGTAATGCCTGCTGTTCTAGCATCACAAGCAGCTTCTACCGCTTTTCAGGCGGCACAAATGGTATTTATGCTGGCGCAACCTTCGTCTATGGATGCCAACACTATGAAACGCATGAGCGAGCAAGCAGAAAAAATCGGCAAGCCCGCTGAAGCTGAATTGGAAGCTGATTTATTTCGCGCCGATGTTATGGAGCTGGTAGCTATTCTAGGGGAAAGCGATATGACCGTCAAACAATTGCTGCAAGGCAAAACTGCTGCCCAATTTGCCGATGAAGCACTGAAAACTACCCAAGTTTACGATGCTGCTTTCTGCAAATCGCTGATAGAAAAAGGCATGACGGCTATTAACGACTCACAAGACCCTGTGGTGCATATGGCTGCCCTGCTCATGCCGCGCGTACTGGATGCCAACCAGAAAATCCCAGCGCTGAATACCGCCTTAAACGCACAACGAAGCAAATTGGCGCGGTTGCTTTACGACCTTTACGGCACGGCTATCCCCCCTGATGCAACTTTTTCTTTGCGTATTTCTGACGGCGTAATAAAAGGCTATGACTACAACGGCACTAAAGCACCTGCTATAACTAACTTCTATGGTCTGTTTGAACTGAACACTTCTTTTGGTCAAAACTCCGACTGGAAACTACCTAAGCGTTGGCTGGAAGTCAAACGCACGCCTGAATTCCTTGCTGCGCCGCTGAACTTTGTGAGTACCAATGATATTATTGGTGGCAACTCCGGCAGTCCGATGATTAACCGCAACGGCGAGGCTATTGGGCTGATTTTTGACGGTAATATCGAGAGCCTTGAAGGTGATTACATCTACCGCTCAGACTATAACCGCACTGTTTCCGTACATGCCGGCGGCATTATGGCTGCTCTGAAACACGTTTACAAGGCTAAACGCTTAGTAACCGAATTGGAAACAGGCAAGTAAGCTGTAATCCTTATTACAAACAAACCCCAACAAGTCATTAAGACCTATTGGGGTTTGCTATTGTAGCACATCCTTTTTGTCGCTTAATCCTCATTGGTGGCAAACCACATCGGCTTGGTGTGATAATCTATATCATAACCGCCATTGGCACGGAAGTTAGCACTGTTCCAGTCTTCTTCTGAAAATGAAGGTGGCAACATGCGCTGTACGGGTTTGCCGTTATTTTCCACTGCTAAATTGGTTGGAATCTGAAAGCCCATGAAAATATTGCCATCGTAGTTGTAGCGGCGCAAATCAGCCCAAATTTCAATTTGTCCGTAGAGGGCAATGTACTTTTGCGACATGATATGGCGCAATTCCAAATCGGCACCGCTTTGCGGAATAGCTGTTTGTAGATAGCTGTTGATAGCAGCGGGCGCAATTCCTACGCGCTCCATGTGCGCACGAATACCGTTTACAAAGGCGGCATAAGCCATATCGCGGTTGCCAAGCCTGAAAGCAGCTTCTGCCTTGATAAACTGTAATTCTGAATACGTTACCAACGGATAAGGCGCACCGTCTTGGTGAATATATTTGCCATAAATGGTCGGGAAATTAGCTGTTTGTCCTGCGGGGATACCTTGTGTAGGCACTAAGCCGTGAACCACATTAGTGGTGGCATTTGGCACAAACATACCTAACAATCGAGGGTCGGTTACATTGTTAAAATGCGTACCATTAAGCAGGTTCACAATCATGCGCCCTTGACGATTGGCGTTAAAATTAGCGCGCGAAGGACCCATGAAGCTGTACAAATCGGAACGAACGCCTGGCGTGGTGGTGAAGCGCAACAGCGCGTCGTCGTTGTTACCGCGAAAAGATTGGTCTACTAGCTCTATAACCCGCTGTGGATTGTAAGCGCGTTTATTAGAAATGTGATTGGCTAATCGGGCTTTAATAGCGAAGACAAATCGCTTCCACTTGTCAATATCGCCCCCATAGATGCTCTCAAAACGCGGCAAATTGGGGTCAGGTATGCCGCTGCGGTCGTCCAGTTCGCGCAAGGCTTGGTCGCACAATTTGTCCGTTTCCTGATAGATGAATTTTTGAGAATCATATTCAAAAGTAGCTAGCGTATTATCCCAAGCCTGACGATAAGGCATTTCGCCGAACAGGTCGGTGCTGATTTGCCAACTGTATGCGCGGATAGCAGTACAAATGCCCTGATAACTGCGCAAGTTTCGTTCTTTGGCGATACGCTGAATTTGATTTAGGTTAGAACCAATCGCCCAGTAGTGATTTCGGTAGGTCTGACTGCCCACCAGCCCTCCGCCAATAGGTCTTCTGCCCATGCGGTCATAGTTTTCATTAGGTGTCGTTTGTTGCCAATATTGGACATAACGCCCAATAAAGCGCACATCAAACATAGGACCCTCACCCATGGCATAAATCAATTGCGGCAAATACAAGTGCGGCTGTGCTTCTTGCGGCAAGAAGGGGTCTTTATTTACATCCAAAAACTTATTGCAAGAACTGAAAGGTAAGACCAACAGAGGTAATAATAACATCCGTTTATTTTTCATGTTTTTGTTCGGTTTAAGTGGCTCAAACATGTGTATGAATGATTAAAAACTGGCACGAAGCCCGAGCGCAAGGGCAATAGGTGCAGGAACGGAGTAATAGTCAAAACCCATAGCGCCGCTGCCGCGCGCCGAAGCGTTCAGACCGTTCACATCGGGGTCGGCACCGGTGTAGTTAGTCAGCAGCCAGAGGTTTGTGCCTGTGGCTGTCAATTGCAGGCTTTTCACAAACTTAGAGTCGGTGAAAATATTTTTAGGCATAGTGTAGGTGAAAGTTACATCACGCAAGCGCAAGGCTTTAATATTTTTCTCAATAAAAAGTTCTTCAATCAGACCTGGTGCAGTAGAACCTGTACCCAAACTGCTAAAATAGGCGCGGTTGAGTTCTACTTCGCGTGTATTAGGCGTTCCATCGGGCAGTACGCCTTCAAAAACAACGCGCTGCCCGCGCTGCAAAGTGCGCATGCTGAGTCCCAAATTAGTAAGCGCCCAGTCGGTAGCGTTGAACACATCGCCGCCCCAGCGCAAATCAAACAAGAACGACAAGGTGAAGTTCTTGTATTTCAGGTTATTGGTTAAACCTAAGTTGAACAACGGCTGCCGATTGCCTATTTTGGTATAGGTATTTTCACGAATCGGATAGCCTGCCAACGCGCCTGTGTTGGCAATGATGATATTGCCGTTGGCATCGCGGCGCATAGTGTTGCCCGTAATGGTTAGGATAGACTCACCTGGAACGTAGCCTGCCCGCGCACCGCCTGCTAGCCACGTATCAGAAAGATAAAACTCAGAGTAACCGTTGGGCAAGCTCAACACTTTGTTGCGGTTCAGAGCGAAGTTGCCTATCAAACTCCAATCAAAATCATTTGTCCGTATCGGGTTCGCATTCAGTACAATTTCAACGCCTCTGTTTTCTACTTCACCCGAATTCACAATTTGTAAAATGTAACCGCTGGCATAGCTCAAACGCGGCTGCACAATCTGGTTACGACTTGTCATACGGTAATAAGTAAAATCAACACCCAAGCGATTACCCAAAAATTTAACATCAAAGCCTGCTTCAAAAGATGTTGTTCTTTCGGGAACAAGATTAGGATTAGGACCAAAAAAGCCTACGTTGTAGCCACCACCTGTGCGTGTAAACTCTTGCAATGCAGGCAAAACCTGGTGGGGCGGTGCATCTTTACCTACTTCGGCATAAGAAATGCGCGCTTTGGCAAACGATACTTTGTCGGTTGATTCCAATCCTAAAATTTCGGAAATGACGGCGTTGCCGCTGATAGATGGATAAAAGAAGCTCCGATTGGCGCGCGGCATGGTGCTGCTCCAGTCGTTGCGTCCGGTAATGCTTAGGTAAACCATATTTTTGTAGTCTGCCTTCAACTCGCCAAATACGCTCACCAAACGGCGTTGCGTACCGCGCGTAATCACTTCGCGGGTCGCCAGCGCCGTAGAGCTAATACTTAAAAGGTCGGGGTCTGCAAGGTTTTCGCCATAGCGCGAATCCACGCGGTAGAGTTTGTCTTCTGTGTAGTTACCCAAAGTCAGGGCAGTGTTGAAGTCGCCAAATTTTTTCTTTGCATTAATTAGCAAAAATGAGTTAAGCAAACTGCTCTTATTTTCATATTCGGCAAATACGCCGCCTACTAGTCGGGCAATATTTCGGTTAGGATAGCGCGCCCATGATTGTGGGTCATAAAAAGTCATGCCATAGGTGTAGTAGTTGTCATAACCCAATCTGCCTGTTAGGTTCAACCAATCCAGCACATCGTAGGAAAAGCTGCCGTTCAGCAACACGCGGTTGGTTTTATCTTGTGTAATGTTGCGTTCCAAATTAAAAAATGGGTTATCAAACACATCATCAGGCTGACCATCGTTGTTGATGTCTGCAATACCAGTTAGTGCACCGTCTTCGCCGCGCGTATTGCGAATGTCGCGGGTGTTAGGCCAGGTCAAGGCAATATTGTAGGCGCTGCCCGCTCCTTTGGTAACAGGCGGACGTTTGGCAAACGAGCTGGTGTATTGCACCGAAGTAGTCAGGCGAATTTTTTCACTCAATTTTGCTCCTGTACTTAGGCGGAAAGTATTGCGGTCAAATTTGGTATTCGGAATAGAGCCATTCTGCCGAAAAACACTACCTGAGGCATTGTAGGTAAACAAATCAGAGCCGCCGCTGATATTGATGTTGTGTATCTGATTAAATCCCCATTGAAATACACTGCGCAAATTATTGTAGCGAGGTGTACCGGGCGGTATTTCGGCTCCCCAAAAACCCATAATTACATTCGGAGCGGTAGCCGTAGAAGTAGTAGCTGTCAGCGTACCGGATGCAAACGGATTGAATCCATAAACATCTTGCGTTTTTGGAAAGCGCGTAATGCGTTCCCACTGGCTGTTGGCGCTATATTCAATTTTCATTGTGCCTTTTTTGCCCTTTTTGGTAGTAATGATAATAGCACCACCTGCCGCATCTACGCCATACAGAGCAGCAGCTGCCGGACCTTTCAGAACCGTTACGCTTTCAATATCGTTGGGGTTTAAGTCGGCAATACGATTGGTGTAATCTGAATTGCGGTTAGGTGCATCGCCTACGATAAAGCCTTCGCGCATGGTGCTGTTATCCACTGGAACGCCGTCTACAACAAAAAGTGGCTGATTGTTACCGTCCATAGAAGTAGCACCACGCAAAACAATTTGAGAGGATGCACCCGGCGTGCCGACTGTTAAGCCTACATTAATCCCTGCAATGCGTCCTTGCAAACTGTTCAACACATTAGGACGTAAGGTTTCTGCCAGCTCCTCGCCTTTTACTTCTTGTACGGCATAACTTACTTCCTGTTTGCTGCGCTCAATACCAAAAGCCGTAACAACCACTTCCCGTAGCTCGCGGGTATCGGGCTGCATTACAATATCAAAAACAGACTGCGCTCCAATGTCTACTTCGCGGGTTTTCATACCTACAAAACTGAATACCAACACTTTGGCGTTGGCATCAACCGATAAAACAAACCGCCCGTCCACATCGGTAACCGCACCGCGATTCTGACCTTTAATTGTTACGTTCACACCTGGCATAGGCTGCCCGTCTTCAGCGGAAGTAACCCTGCCGGAAAGGGTGCGCTGCTGTGCAAAGACAACTGCCGCCCAACATATTAGCAACAAAGCATACCCTATTTGGTAAAGTCTTTTCATATTCATCACGAATCAATTAAGTTGGTTAATCAAATGTAAGAAAAATGAGTATTTGGAAGCAAATAATAGGAGGGTATTTATCCTATTTCAGTTGTCTTGCGGGGGCTTTCTGCCGTAACCAACATTTGACAACAGACCATTCCATAACAAAAGAGTAATTCCTTGTTATAGATGATGTTTTAAGAAGGTCTAAACTCAAAAAACAATCGGGTGTGATACTTCTCTACTCCCGAATAATTTGCAACCAACCTTTAAACTCTTCTGCAATTATTTGCCTGTCAGCCGTAGGGCGGAAGACGCGGAGCAGATAATAGTAAACGCCAGCAGGGTAGTTATCGCCGTTCCAGTCTTGTTGATAATTTTTACGGCTGTAAATCAGTTGATGGTAGCGATTATAGATGAACAGTTCATTGTCTTTGTACGGTTCCAGATTCGGAATCACAAAGGTTTCATTCCTGCCATCGCCATTGGGCGTAATCACATTGGGAACGGTAATCGGATGCTTGAAAGTCAGGCAGATATCGTTGCTCCACGAACGGCGGCTGCCTCCCGCTTCTCGCGCCAAGATACGGAAACAATGGGTAAAACCTTCTTTGCCGCTAAAATCGCTGAATTGCAGTGTGTTACCATTGACAATAGTTAGCAAGCGAAAATCTGTTTGATTATCCAGTTTGCGCCAGATTTCGTACTGACCTACGCGCCAGCCGCCATAACTGTTCCAATTCAGGTTAATGCTGTTGGTTTCTTCATCCGCTGCGCCACGCAACAGGATGCTATTGTGAACCGCCGATGGCGAAGGGCTGCAATTCCAAGCAGCGGGCTGTCGCTCTAAGCGGTATTCATAGGCTGTTTGGTCGGTGTTCAGATTCAAATCGGTAAAAAGCGAGTCGGTAGCGCGAAACGTTCCTGCCACTGTCCACTGCATTTGCCCCAAAGGACGGCGCAACAGCACAAAGTTTTGCGGCAAATTCGCCGCGTTGCGGATGCGAAACTGTACTTCTATGTTGCGCTCGTTGCTTGCTTGCACGCTCACGTTGCGCATTTCCAATTGCGGGTTGTCGTAATAAATGTTGAAAACAAGCGGCTGTCCGTTGCAATTGCCCGCGCTGCGCTCCACCACCGAAAGGCGTTTCGGGAACGAAAGCGTATCCCATGAAACGGTTATTTGCTGCTGATTATCAGATGACTGAGTAATTGTTCCGCCGCTAATTTCCCATGTAAAAGCGCTGCCTGGCAAACCGCTAACTGCATAGCGCAAACCTTGCGTGCGGGTTGGACAAAACACCGAATCAGAAAAGACCATGCGCGTAACAGGAATGGGCAACAGACGCACAGGTAGCGTGATAAATTCGCCTTGGCAACCATCGCCCGAAATTTCACGAACACGTACACGCGGCTGTACGCCTGCAATAAGTGGTATGCTACCCCAATTGACGGCAATAGTGCTGCCGTTGCGGTTACCTACTATTTGCCCACCTACGACCTCCCACTCATAGCGAGAGCCGGGGAAGCCTGCTAGCGTATAGTTTGCGGTGCTGTTTTCGCAAACTTGCGCCGCTCCTTGGATAGTTAAATTGGGATTGGGCGCAGGATTTATCAGCAAGCGCAGCGTATCGGAAATGCCTGTGCAAGCGCTAAGTGCAGTAGTTTGGCGTTCATTAACTACTATCCATTGTGCGCCTGGCGACGTCCAATTAATCAAAACGCTGTTGCTACCTTGCCCTGCAACGATAGTGCCGCCAGGCGAAGTTTGCCAAGTGAATACAGCGCCTGTATTTGGTCTTACCTGATAGCGAATGTTTTGGGCGCGATTGACACAAAGCGTATCGCGGTTGCCAATAGCGCTGATTTTGCCCGTTTGCAGTTGCAAAGTCAAACGGACACGAAGCGTATCGCCGCCGCTGTTGCATATGGTTGGGTCGGCATAGCCTACTGCTACGCTTGCCGCAGGGTTTAATTCGCCCCAGTTCACCGTGATTTCGCGCGTACCTTGCCCGCTTTGGATGCTGCCGCCTGTAACTGTCCAAGCATATAGCGCGCCCGCTTGCGCCGAGTCTAAGCGGTAGCGCACTTGATTAGAACCCGGGCAAAGCAGCGTTTCACCACTGATTTTCAGCTTAGGGAAACGCGGCTCTATGGTGATGCGTACAGTATCGGTAGCGCTGCAATTGTTGGCTGTTGTGGTCAATATGTAGGTAAGCGTTTGCCTTGTTTGCACGTTGAGGCGAAACAAAGGATTGGCAATATTAGTTGCACTCAGGTGAGCCGCAGGCGACCAGCGGTAGGTGTAGCCTGTTACAGGCGCAGCGCCCAACCGCAGCGTATCGCCCGAGCATACGCGCAAGTTGGTAGTTAGGGCAGAGTTCAGCGGTGGTAAAATAGTTAATTGAACGGTATCTGTACTTGAACAACCAGCAGCATTGCTTACGCGCAAAATGTAATTGCGGCGAATAGGCGCACTGTCCGAGTTTTCTCCTTTGATGGTTGGGTTGGCGATAGCAGCATTAGAAAGACCTTCGGCGGGTGTCCATTGGTAGCGCAAACCAGTTACAGGTGCAGCCCCCAAAGTTACAGTCTGACCTGCACAAACCAATTGGTCTTGCCCCGCATTGGCAACCGGGCGGCGGTAAATAATTGCTTCGGTGGTGTCTTGCGCAGTACAAGCCCCATTGCTGATGGTCAGCACGTATAAAATGCGTACTGAATCGGCAGTGGTATTTTGGGCAATCAGCCGCGCCCGTGAAAGCGTAGTGCTGCTCAGACCTGTTGCAGGCGACCAGCGGTAAGTAAATCCGCGAACGCTGTCTAAGCCTATTTCTGTGGTATCGCCGTGGCACAAACGGATGGTTCTTCTGCCCGAAGGCGGCGGTTCGCCGGGCAAAATGCGCACGTTTACCGTATCGGTTGTCGTGCAGCCTGCAGCATTGCGCACAGTCAGTACGTAACTGCGCATAATCGGCGTATCACCTGTATTTATCAATCGCAAAGTTGGGTTAGCAATGGTGGTGTTGGAAAGCCCATCAACTGGTGACCAGCTGTAAGTCAGTCCACTTTGCGGTGCACTACCCAACTGTACAGGGCGGTTAGAACAAGCCACCGTATCGCGCCCCGCATTGGCAACCGGGCGGCGGTAAGCAATCACCTCCACTGTATCGCGGTAGCTGCAACCCTGAAAAGTAACGGTTTGCACATAGCGCGTCCGCACCGAATCAGCCGTTATGTTGTCAATTTGCACAAAAGGACGCGCTGCTGTTGCATCGCTCAATCCTGCGGTGGGACTCCACGCATAGGTTATGCCCGAAACGCTTGCCTCTCTTCCAATCTGCGCTCTTTCTCCCGCGCATAGGCGCACGGGCGGTTGCGGCGCGGCGGGACGCGGGAAAGGATTAGGGCGAATGGTAATCAAAATTGTATCCGATTTGCTGCAATTGGTTTGCGGGTCGGTAGCAGTAAGAATGTAGCGCACTGTTTGCGGTGCAGTTCCCGCATTTTCAGGTGTTAGCGTGGGGTTGGAAATTTTATCGTTGCTCAACCCTGTGGCGGGCGTCCATTGATAGTTAATGCCCTGTTGCGGCGCAAACCCTAACGGTACGGGAACATTGG
>Ga0308419_1000454_pt1 | contig 30022 bp, 23 predicted proteins | sample HotsprSampleMS50_FD_203674 | JGI IMG/M metagenome (GOLD analysis project Ga0308419, IMG submission 203674) | Hot spring phototrophic mat microbial communities from Mushroom Spring, Yellowstone National Park, Wyoming, United States - 20090730_MS50 ... | reverse complement strand
CGATTCGTGTCGTCTTCATGGTTCTCGCTCCTTTCGGTCTTGGGCTGGTCATAGCCATGCCAGCGATCCTATCAGGCCATGGTTTTGCCGCACAGCCAAGGCAAATCTGCGGGGAAAATGCAGATTTCTCGATGCCGCATGTTGCGGAGGGGTAAAGACTTATGTCGCGTAGCGAAGATTCCGGGCAGATTGCTCCGCCCCCGCCGCATTGACGGCCGGAATGGTGCTGCTCATCAACACGTTCCTCAGGCCTCTCGCCGGCTTTCTGAACCGTCGCGATAACCTTGGCGCCGAACTCGAGACGGCGTACCGACTCCTGGTGGTCTGCCCGGAGGAGCATGAGCATGATGTTCGAAACCTCGTGCTGGCGTCAGTGCTCAAGCACGACTTGGGACTTCGCAGCATCCGACGAACCAAAACGCGTCAGGCCGATGATTCCGTGACCTGTACCATCGCGGCCGAGGCGCTCACCTCTGGGGTTCAGGTGCGCAGCATCGAACGGGCCGCTGCCGACCTATCCAGTGACCCTACGGTCATCTCTGTGACTTGGCGGATCGCCGACAGTGAGCCCGGAACCGAAGAACACACTTCGAAGACTGAACTCTGATGGGTTGTCATGCCGCAGTGGCCAAGCGAGTCGGAGCGCGAAACCACTCCAACGTCTCTCCATTTGGTTTGGTTGGTCATCCCTACCGACCCCCGATCGCAACCCCGCGTCGAATCGGCGGGGGCGCTAACCGAGAGAGTCAGAGAGTTTGAGAGGTTCGGCCGAGAGTCCGACCGGAACCCTGGGGGTCCTCGTCGCCCGCCCGATGGGCCGGGCCAAACCGAGAGCGCGGCCGCGCGAGCTGGCTGGCGTCCGTGTGGCGCAAACCCCAATGTGACTGGACGTTGCGCGACCTGCCGCGAGCACCGCCGAACACCCGAAGACCGCTTGGTGCGTAAAGCAAAACCGGCCCGCTTTCGCGGGCCGGTCAGAAGCTCCCGGAGAGCAACCCTAGCCGAACCGCTCTCTGCATGAGCACGGGCTTTTCGTTCAACCCGCAATCTTACTGGCCTGCGAAGGCCGCGTCCAATCAAATCCCGCCCACCCCACCGCCGCCTGCGGTGCAGCCGATCGGCCACCTGCCCAAGCAGGTCCTGTTGGACCCTGTCGGCTTTAGGCTTGTGTACCTGGATCGGGCCTGCTATATTTACGTACTACTTCGAATGGGTTGAACAGCGGCGACCGTGGCGGAGCTGGAGACCATGCAAGAACAAGAACGATGGTTGTCGGTCGGAATCGGAACCTGCGAGAAGTCGTAGAGCAGGTTGTTCGTCAGAATCTGAATCGGGGCCATGGGCAGGAATGGTACGAAGATGCTGGCACCTAGCACGCTGAACATGTTGCCGAAGTTGCTGCTCGCCCCCATCCGGATGTACTTGAGGATGTTGGCGAACACCTTGCGGCCTTCGAGAACACCTTCCTCGAGGACCAGCAGGCTCTTCTCCAGCAGGATGGCGTCGGCCGATTCCTTGGCGATGTCCACGGCGGTATCGACCGAGATGCCCACGTCCGCCGCCCGCAGCGCCGGGGCATCATTGATGCCATCGCCCATGAACCCCACGACGTGGTTCTTGGACTGAAGCGCCCGCACGATTCGCTGCTTGTGGCCCGGCGACATGCGCGCAAAGAGCGTTGTGCTTTCCGCTGCATCCGCCAGTTCAGCGTCGGTCATCGCCTCGACCTGAGGTCCGAGGAGCACATGCTCGGTGGCAATGCCGACCTGAGAGCATATCTTCCGGCTCACCAGGTCGTTGTCGCCGGTGATGACCTTGACGGAAACGCCGGACTTATTCAGCGCGACGATGGCCTGCGCGGCCGTGTCCTTGGGCGGGTCAAGGAATGCGATATACCCAAGCAGGATCAGGTCGTTCTCGTCGTCCTTCGAGTAGGCCGCCTTGGCGTCGACATCCTTGTAGGCGATGGCCAGGACGCGGAACCCATCGGCGCTGAGCTTCTGGTATTCCTCCTGCAATTCGTCCACGAGCAGTTGTTCCATCGGAAGAAGGTCGCCATTAAGCAGGAACCGTCGGCATCGCGGGTAGATCGCCTCGGGGGCACCCTTGGCGATGAGCCGCACAGTGCCGTTGGGCAGCCTCACCACCACCGACATCATCCGGCGATTAAAGTCGAAGGGGACTTCGTCGACCTTGGAGTACGAGGGCACATTGAGCGTGTGGTGCAGCTCCTTGTGATCGAGCACGGCACGGTCCAGCACGTTCTTCAGGCCGGTCTGGAAGTGGCTGTTGAGGAACGCCATTTCCAGGACTTCATCGCTCTCTTCGCGCACCACGTCGCAATGACGCTCCAGAATGACTCGGTCGATAGTCAGCGTGCCGGTCTTGTCAGTACACAGAACATCCATCGCGCCCAGGTTCTGGATCGAGTTGAGCCGCTTGACGATGACCTTTTTCCGCGACATCGCAATCGCGCCCTTGGACAGGCAGACCGACACGATCATCGGCAGCATCTCGGGGGTCAGGCCCACGGCGACTGCCATTGCGAAGAAGAAAGCCTCGCCCCAATTGCCCTTGGTGAAACCGTTGATCACAAACACTAGGGGGACCATGACCAGCATGAAGCGGATCATCAGCCAGGTGAATCGGCTGACCCCTTTGTCGAAACTGGTCCGGGTCTGTTCCCCCACGATGGCGTCGGCCATGCTGCCGAGATAGGTGTTCAAGCCGGTGGCGACGACCACGGCCGTCGCCGACCCGCTCTCGACGCTGGTGCCCAGGAAGCACAGGTTCTTAATCTCGATGCCGGACTTGCCATTGTCCGTCTCGACGGCGTCGAACTTCTCGACGGGGAATGACTCGCCCGTCAGCGCTCCCTGGGCCACGAACAAGTCCTTGGCCGCCACCAGCCTCACATCGCCGGGAATCATGTCGCCGGCAGCCAACCTGACCACATCGCCCGGCACCACTTCGGCCACGGGCACCTCGCGGGCCACGCCGCCGCGGACCACTGTCGCGGTGACGCTGATCATGGCTTTGAGTTTCGCGGCGGCTGTATCGGCGCGCGATTCCTGCACGAATCGAAGGATCAGCCCCAGCGCCACCATGAGCATCATCACGGAGCTCGCCCGCAGGTCTCCGGTCAGAAACGAGACGGTGGCCAACAGGGACAACAGGAGGATGACCAGTGGGTTAGCCACCGCATGGAGCAACAGTCGTAGCCGGGGAAAGCGTCGTTCGTGGCCGACGACGTTTGGCCCATACTGACGAAGTCGATCCGCAGCATCGTCTTCGCTTAGCCCATCCGGCCCGGTTCGCTGCGAAGCGTACACCGATGCGACATCAGCGCGAGCGGTTTGAACCAATTCGACCGACACCTGCATCTGCGCCGCGGGCCGGCGCAGGGCTTGGAGCAGAGGCTTGGGGAAGACGACCGGGACTCGCATGACGACTCCATTAGGAAACGAAGGGGAGATTATCCTCCAGCGATGCAGTCGCAGCAACCCAGAGGCTTAGAATGACACATCGATGGCCGGAAAGATTCACGCGCTTTCTCTAGACTCGAAATCTCTCTTGCCGCCGGAAGCCGTCAACTTCAAATTCAAACCAACTCGAGGAGCCTCTGTGGGCGGGCATGTCTTGAGATTTCTCCGCCAGTTCGTCGCCGCGCCGTGGCCGCCGGCGTCGTGCCCGCACGCGTGGACGTGCCGGATGAGGACTACCCGTACCGCTTGGCCGACGTCACCGACGGCTCGGCGTCCAACCTGACCGCCGCCAAGGTCGGCTCGGCCGCCATCCTCTGGCGCGAGGGCGGCACGGGCGTCCAGTGGGCGCTGGTCCGTCTGGGTAACCTCCCGCAACCGGCCGTGTTCCCTGTGGACCTGGCGCAGTACGGCGGCGAGCAGGGCGACGACCAGAATCCGGCCACCTGGACCTACGACGTGACCGACGCGCTGACGGGCGAGACGCTGGCCAGCGGCGTGGACCCTGTTGCCTCCCCGCACAAGTGGCAGCGGCCATCGGTCGGCTACATCATCCCTGCCACGTTCGGTTACGCCCACTGGGACGCCGACGGCGAGCTCGTGCTCGGCTGGATCAACGAGGTCGCCGACCAGGAGGCCTGCGAGACCTCCGAGTCGGGAACGTAGGAGGCTTCAATGAGCACGAGCGGCAAGGCGGTGGCCATCTCCAGCGGGAAGCGCGGCGTGCTCTCGTCCGGCAAGACGGCCGTCTTCGACGCCGAGGGCAAGTGCGCCGCCTGCTGCATCGAGTTCACCAAGCGCTGGTCGTTCACCGACTCCGGCTTCATCGACGGCGGGCAGAACGGGGCGTACCGCGCCTACGACAACCCCGACGACGTGCCAGCCAGCCCGTGGACCATCCTGAACAACGGCTTTGGCCTCCGGCTGGACTGGGAGGACGACTACAACTGCCGATCCCATAACCCCTACACGCAGAAAGCCACGGCCACGTGCCATATCACCGTGCCCAAGGCGATGATCATGACCGTCTCGTGGTCCGGCATGGGTGAGACGCAGGGCTCCGACTACGAGATGATGAGCCTGTACGTGGACGGTGACCTGGTCGGCTCGGCCCACGCGCCCGGCGGCGATCAGGGTTGCGATGGCGGCATGGCCCCGGTCGTCTCCAACCCGCCGCCGCCCCAGCAGGTGATCCTGGAGCCGGGGCAGCACGTGCTCTTCATCGACGCCACGACCAACGACGAGCTCTACCACTTCGGCGCGTGGTATCGGTTCGACCTGACCTTCGATCCCGCGCCGTGAACCGCCGGCCGGAAAGGAAGCATGGAGGTGCCGACAATGGATGACACGCTCGTTCCGAAGCAGAAGAAGTGCGGCGACTGCCCGCCTGCGTCGCGGACGCGACAGGCAGGCCCGCCGCTGGTCGTCCCGCGCCGCTCGTACACCCCGACCCGCCCGAGCTGCATCGAGTGTTGCGAGAAGCACTTGGGCGCGGCCTACGTCCTCTTGACCGAGGCCCGCGAGGGCTACGCCTGCCGCCTTCGCGCCATCGGCCACCTCTTCGAGGCCGAGGACGAGTCCCAGGAATGGCCCGACCTCCACGCCGCCGTCCGCCAGGCCCGCAAGGCCTACCAGGCCGACGGCACGATGCCCGACTGGGCAGCCCTCGAAGCGCTGGTCGGGCAAGTGCGCACCGCCCAGTAAGACGCATCAATCGACCCGCCAAGAATTCCGCCCGTCAACGGTTGCCGACCGTCCTCCACGGTCGGCATTTGCAAGACGCCCGGAAAGTAGTTGACAAGCGCGTCGCAATATGCAGGATAATATGGCGTGTTGCATGAGACTGGGCTCTCTTGTGGCAACGGTTCGCAGGAAGGCGACCATGACTGATCCGAACATTCCGAAGCTGGTCAAGGAGCTCCGCGAACGGCTCGGCCTGACGCAGGAACAGTTCGCCCAGAAGGTCGGCGTCACCTACGGCTCGGTGAACCACTGGGAGAACGGCAAGCGGAGACCACAGCCGTTCCTGGTCCGCCGCCTCCTGGAGATCAAGGAAGAACTTGACGTAAGGAAGAAGTAAACATGGCCCGACTGGAAGAACTCACTCGCGGTGCGTCCGTCAAAGGCATCCTTGCCGACGGTCTCGCCACCGTCGTCGACGTCAAGTGGCACGGCTCCGACGTCGTCGAGGTGACTTACAAGGACGCGTCCGGCCGTCCGGCCAATGAGCTTCTCTATCGGGACCGCGAGCCCTCTCTGGAGATCGTTACGCAGGGGACGCCGTTCAGCTTTGACGGCGACGGCGCTCAGTTCCGTCTAGCCTCCGAGGCCCGGCGCATCAGCCTCGCACACCTCTTCGACCCTCTGCTGGCCATCCACACCTCCCTCATAGAGCCGTTGCCGCACCAGATCACGGGGGTTTACGAGGCGATGCTGCCCCGGCAGCCGCTGCGGTTCCTGCTCGCCGACGACCCGGGCGCAGGCAAGACCATCATGGCCGGCCTGCTCATCAAGGAACTCATGATACGGGGCGATCTGCACCGGTGCCTCATCTGCTGCCCTGGCAACCTTGCCGAGCAGTGGCAGGACGAGATGGACTCCAGGTTCCACCTGCCCTTCGACATCGTCGGCAGGGAAGCGATAGAGGCCTCCCGCACGGGGAATCCGTTCGCCGAGAAGAACCTTGTCATCAGCAGGCTCGACCTTATGAGTCGGAACGATGACATCATCGCCAAGCTCGATCAGACCGAGTGGGACCTCGTCGTGGTGGACGAGGCGCACAAGATGCACGCGTCGTTCTTCAGCGGCGAAGTCAAGGAGACGAAGCGGTACAAGCTTGGAAGACACCTTGGTGATGCAAGGCGAACGCGGCATCTGTTGCTTATGACGGCGACGCCGCACAACGGCAAGGAAGAGGAATTCCAGCTCTTCCTCGCCCTCCTGGATGCTGACCGTTTTGAGGGCCGATTCCGGGACGGCGTTCACGTCGTGGACACTTCCGACCTCATGCGCCGCGTCACGAAGGAAGGTCTGCTGAAGTTCGACGGGACGCCCCTTTTCCCGGAACGCTGGGCTTACACGGTCACGTACACGCTCTCGGACAGGGAGGCCAGGCTGTACGCGGAAGTGACGGAATACGTCCGGGAGGAGATGAACCGGGCTGAGCGCCTGGCCGCCGAGGGTGAAGGTCGTCGCGGGAGCGTCGTCGGCTTCGCTCTGACGATCCTTCAACGCCGTCTTGCCTCTTCCCCCGAAGCCATCTACCAGTCCCTAAGACGACGCCGCGAGCGGCTCGAGAAACGCCTCCGCGAGGAGAGACTCCTCAATCGCGGCTCTGCCCTCGCCGCGGACACGGCTCATGAACTCGCCGCCGTCTCGCAGGAGGACATCGAGGACCTTGACGACGCGCCCGACGCGGAAGTCGAGGCCACTGAAGAGGTGGTGGTGGACCAAGCGTCGGCGGCGCAGACCATCGCGGAACTCGAGGCCGAGATCAGGACGCTCCAGCGGCTTGAACAACTCGCGCTCCAGGTGCGTCGTAGCGGCACCGACCGCAAGTGGGAGGAACTCTCCAAGCTCCTCCAGAACAACTCCGAGATGTTCGACGCTCATGGCCACCGCCGCAAGCTTGTTGTCTTCACGGAACACCGCGACACGCTAACCTATCTGGCGGATCGGCTCAGGTCGCTCCTCGGCCGGCCCGAGGCCGTGGTCACGATACACGGTGGCATGGGGCGGGAGGAGCGCCGCAAGACGCAGGAGACGTTCACCCAGGACAAGGACGTGCAGATACTGGTGGGCACGGACGCGGCCGGCGAAGGTATCAACCTCCAGCGCGCTCACCTGATGGTCAACTACGACCTGCCCTGGAATCCCAACCGCCTTGAACAACGGTTCGGGCGCATCCACCGCATCGGCCAGACGGAGGTCTGTCACCTCTGGAACCTGGTTGCACACGAGACGCGCGAAGGCGAGGTTTACTACCGCCTGCTCGAGAAGATCGAAGAACAGCGCAAGGCCCTTGGCGGCCGCGTGTTCGACGTGCTCGGGAAACTCTTCCTGGAGAGGCCGCTGCGCGAGCTTCTCATCGAGGCAATCCGTTACGGCGAGCAGCCCGAGGTCCGCCAGCGGCTGTTCCGCGTCGTGGACGCCGCCCTGGACCGCGAGCACCTCCAGCAGTTGCTTGAGGAACGCGCCCTGGCGCGCGAATGCCTGGACGCCGCGACGATCCGGCGCATCAAGGAGGACATGGAGCGCGCCGAGGCCCGCAGGCTTCAGCCTCACTTCATCGCGTCCTTCTTCATCGAGGCGTTCCGCCTTCTGGGCGGCACCATCCGGGAGCGCGAGCCGCGCCGCTACGAGATCACCCACGTGCCCGCCGTCATCCGCAGCCGCGACAGGCAGATCGGCACCGGACGGCCCGTCCTGCCTCGGTACGAGCGGGTGACCTTTCACAAGGAACTCATCAGCGTGCCGGGGAAACCCCTGGCCTCGTTCGTCTGCCCCGGTCATCCGCTTCTGGACGCCACGACGGACATCGTCCTCGAGCGCTACCGCGACTTGCTGCGGCGCGGAGCCGTCCTCGTCGACCCGCGCGAGACGGGCGACGAGAGAGTACGGATGCTCTTCTACGTTGAGCATTCGATACAGGACGGTCGCACTGACCGCCAGGGCAATCGCAGGATCGTCTCACGCCAATTGCAGTTCGTGGAGATGGACGCGGACGGCCGCGCCCGGATGGCCGGCTACGCCCCCTATCTCGACTACCGTCCGATTGCCGACGACGAACGGGCCCTCGTCGAGGGCGAGCTTGCCGCGCCGTGGCTCAGGGAGAACGTTGAGGAAAGGGCCGTCTCCTACGCCATCGAGCACCTCGTCCCGAAGCACTTTGGGGAAGTCAAACGGTTCCGGGAGGAACTGGTCGCCAAGACCGCCGCCGCCGTGAAGGACCGACTGACCAAGGAGATCAACTACTGGGACCACCGCGCGGCCGAACTCCAGGCCCAGGAACAGGCCGGGCGCGTCAACGCCAGGCTCAACTCCGCCAAGGCCCGCGAGCGGGCTAATGACTTGGAGGGCCGGCTTCGCAGGCGCATGGAGGAGTTGGAACAGGAACGGCGTCTTTCGCCGCTGCCGCCCGTGGTCGTGGGCGGCGCGCTGGTCGTGCCAATCGGCCTCATCCGGCGGCTGAAGGGAGAGTCGCGCGGCGAGCCCGCCCTGTTTGCCCGCCAGACCCAGCACGTTGAACGTCTGGCGATGGAGGCCGTTCTGGCGACGGAGCGCGGGCTTGGCCGCAAACCGCGCGACGTGAGCGGCGAGAACCTCGGATACGACGTGGAGTCGAAGGTTCCCGGCGCGGGCCGCCTGCTGTTCATCGAGGTCAAGGGACGGGCCGCCGGGGCGACCACGGTCACCATCACCAAGAACGAAATCCTGACGGCCCTGAACAAGCCGGATGACTTCATCCTGGCCCTGGTCGAGGTTGACGGCGACATTGCCAGGGAGCCGGTTTACGTCCGCAGGCCGTTCCAGAAGGAGCCGGACTTCGGCGTCACCAGCGTGAACTACGAGCTGAAGGAATTGCTTCGGCGCGGGGAGGCACCGTCATGAGAATACGCAACCTGAAGATTCACAACTACCGCAGCATCAAGGACGTGGAGATCGATGTGCCCAACATGCTGGTTCTCTTGGGACCGAATAACCACGGCAAGTCAAACATCCTCGGTGCTCTTGAGTTTGGACTTTCCACATCGGCCAAGCCGGTCCTGGACGACCTCTGTGCTTTCCGAGAACCAGACGCGCGGGAGCTCTGGGTGGAGATGAGGTTTGCGGAACTGACGGCCCAGGAGCAGAAGACGTTTCAGAAATACCTTCGAGCGGACAGGACGGTTTGTATCCGCAAAACGGCAACGTTTGATGACGCAGGAAACGTGACTGTCGGCTACGGTGGCTACGTTCAGGAACCAGAGCAGTGGTGGCTAAAGGGATCTGCCTACGAAAGGCTAAAAACGAATGAGATGATACAGGCAGAGGCGCAGAAAGTGTCTGTGCTGGGGGAGATTCTTGAAGGGGGCGGCAGAATTACCAAGCAGCGAATTCAGGAGTTTCAAGAGACATTCGTTCACGCTCACGCCGATGAACTGACTTTTTCTGAGGTCCTCGAGGAAGGTCCGCTTCTTGGGGCGAAGAATGTTGGTGGCGGCGTGCTCCCGGAGTTCTACTTGGTCCCGGCAGTCCGCGACCTGAGCGACGAGACCAAAGTGCGCGGAACGGCCGTCTTCGGCAGGCTTCTACAGCGGGCCGTCCAAGAGATGACCGAGCGCGACCCGCGCTTCGTGGACCTGCGTAATAGGATGCAGCAACTCATTAGCGAGTTGAATGATCGTACCCAGAGACCGGGCGAGCAGCCCTCGCAACTTGCCCAACTTGAGTCTCTCCTTTCAGGCGAGCTGACCACCTGGGGAGTGGGCGTATCCATCCAGGTGACGCCCCCGGAAATCGAGAAGATTCTTGAACTCGGAACCGAGCTCCATCTCGATGATGGGTTGCGGACGTTGGCCGAAAGGAAGGGGCATGGTCTTCAGCGGGCAGTGATATTCGCCTTGCTCCGAGCGTGGGCTAAGGTCCTGAGGGTCACGATTGCTCCAGACGCTGAAACAGCGGAGACCGCGCGCAAGGCGTCCGACTCCTGCTACTTCGCCATCGAGGAGCCTGAACTGTTCCTCCATCCGCACGCCCAGCGCCAGTTGGCGGCTACCCTGGTAGACCTCTCATCAGCGGCGGAACATCAAGTTTTCGTCTGCACCCACTCCACGCACTTCGTGGACCTTGACCGCTACCGGTGCATCGCCATCTGCCGCAAATCCAGTCCAAGGGAGGGGACGCAGGTTCGCCAGTGCATGCAGGACCTCTTCGAGGGCGAGGATGCCGAGGACCGAAAGCGCCGCTTCCACATGGCGGTGTGGATCAACCCGGACCGAGGGGAACTGTTCTTCGCCAAGAAGGTGATTCTCGTCGAAGGCGAGACGGAAAAGGTGCTCCTGCCCTACCTGGCCAAGAGGCTTGGCTGCTTGGACCCCGATGTCTCCGTAATCGACTGCGGGAGCAAGTTCAACCTCCGGCTCTACATCGCGATCCTCAACGCGTTTCGCATTCCATACCGCGTCGTGCATGACGAGGACCCCGTACCCGACCCCGTGCCGGCCGACTCGAATCAGGACAAGGTTGATCAACGCCGTCGCCTGTTTGGCGAAAACGCCCGTATCCAAGCAGAGGTAGACGCGTCCGTCGGCTCGGTCGAGGTTCTGACGCCAGACTTCGAGGGCGTCGGCGGCGTATCTCGCACGCAAGGTGAGAAGAAGGGCAAGGCCATCGCGGCACTGGAACACTTCGCCGCGATGAAGCCGGGAGAGTTCCCCCGGCCACTGTGCGACGTTGTCCAGAGGGCATACTTGGCGGACATTCCGGAGGTTGCACGCTGATGCAATACCTCCGCAAACTCATCGAGGTCGCGCTGCCGCTGGCGGAGATCAACGACGCCTCGGCCTACGACAAGATGCCCGGCATCGGGCCGCACCCCAAGGGCATCCACCAGTGGTGGTCTCGGAAGCCGCTGCCCACGGCCCGGGCGGTGCTCTTCGCCTCCGTCGTGGACGACCCGTCGGCCCACCCGGAGCGGTTCCCCACCGAGGAGGCCCAGCAGCGCGAACGCGAGCGGCTCTTCGACATCATCCGCCGCCTCATGCAGAAGAAACTCCACGAGCATCCGGAGGTCTATGCCCTGGCCCGCGAGGAGATGCTCAAGCACACGGGCGGGCAATTGCCGCCTGTTCTGGACCCGTTCGCGGGCGGCGGGTCCATCCCGCTGGAGGCGGCGCGGCTGGGCTTCGAGGCCCACGCCGCCGACCTCAACCCCGTGGCCGTGCTCCTGAACAAGTGCAACCTGGAACTCGTTCCCCGCTGGCTCGACCAGCCGCCAGTGAACCCCGAGGCCCGCAAGAACAAGCTGCGCGCGGGCGAGTGGCGCGGCTCGCGCGGCCTGGCCGAGGACGTCCGCCACTACGGCCGGGTCGTCCTCGAGCGGGCCCGCAAGAAGATCGGCCACCTGTACCCCAAGGTTCATGTCGTCCAGGAAAAGGACGGCACATGGCGGCATGCCACGGCGGAGGAAATTCGCTCCGGCAAGCGCAGCGTGCGGGAGGCGAACGTCATCGCCTGGCTGTGGGCAAGGACAGTGGCCAGCCCAAACCCTGCTGCGAAGGGCGCGCATGTCCCGCTCATGAGCACCTTCTGGCTGTCCTCAAAGAAGGGAACGCTGGCCTGGCTCCAGCCCGTCGTTGACCGCAAGAACAACACCTGGCGCTTTGAGGTCAGAACGGGCGAACCGCCTGACAGAAACGCAATCAAGAAGGGCACACAGACGGGGCGCAGTGGGTTTGAATGCATTCTCACTCAGACGCCGATACCTTTTGACCACATTCGCCAAGAAGGACGGGCCGGACGGCTGGGCGTGCGGATGGTGGCGCTGGTGGTACAGCTCCAAAGAGGGCGGACTTACCTCCAGCCGGATGGCACCGATGGCGTTCCGGGTGTGCCGGAGCCTGACTGGAAACCACGGTTTGACACGCAGGGAAAATGCCGGCGGGATATCGCGCATTACGGATTGATTACATGGGACCAGTTCTTCTCCCCACGCCAGCTTACAGCACTCGTAACATTGAGCGATCTGGTAAAGGAAGTGCGCGAAGGCGTGCTCAAGGACGCCCGCGACGCCGGACTGTCGCCCAAGGACGCCGAGGAATACACCAAGGCGGTTGCCACCTTCCTGGCCCTTGCACTCGACCGCTGTGCGGATTTCAACAATGCGTTGTGCCGTTGGACCGCCGGCAATCAGAAGGTCATGAACCTGTTTGGCAAGCAGGCCATCCCGATGGCGTGGGGCTTCGCTGAAGCGAACATCCTTGGCGACTGCGTGGGAGCCTGGAGCACGTGCGCCAATTACGTCGCGGACTGTGTGGATGTAATAGGAGGCGCGTCCCCTCGCAAGGACGGCAAAGGCAGACAGATTGACGCCGCGAGCGCGTGGGACGATCTTCGGGGCGTCATGGTCAGCACCGATCCGCCGTACTACGACAATGTCTGCTACGCTCCCCTGAGCGACTTCTTTTACGTCTGGCTGCGGCGGACCATCGGCGACCTCTACCCAGACTTGTTCAAAACCATCCTGGTGCCGAAGGAACCTGAACTTGTGGCCGCGCCGGAACGATTCGACGGCGACAGGGAAAAGGCCAGGGAGCACTTCGAGACGGGCTTCCGCAAGGCCTTCACCGCCCTTCGGGAGAAGATGGACGAGCGTTTCCCACTGACGGTCTATTACGCCTTCAAGCAAGAGGACGAGGAGGCGGGGGAAGAAGGAAGCGAGGAGCAGGAAGCGGGAAGCAGGAATGGCGTGGACCGCACCACCGGGTGGGAAGCCCTACTTGAGGCGCTGCTGAGGAGTGGGTTTCAGATAACCGCAACTTGGCCCATTCGAAGCGAACAGAAATGGCGGATGAACGCCATGGGCTCGAATGCCTTGGCGTCTTGCATTGTCCTTTCCTGCCGCGCCCGGCCGGCGGATGCCCCGCAGTGTAGCCGCCGGGAGTTCATCGCCGAACTCAAGAAGGAACTGCCGACGGCGCTGAAGCACCTCCAGCAGGGCAACATCGCGCCGGTGGACTTGGCGCAGGCGTCCATAGGTCCCGGCATGGCGGTCTTCTCGCGCTACTCGAAGGTCATGGAATCGAGCGGCCGGGCCATGACCGTGCGGACGGCCCTGGCGCTAATCAACCAGACCTTGGACGAGGTGCTGGCGGAGCAGGAGGCGGAGTTCGACGCCGACACCCGCTGGGCGCTGGCGTGGTTCGAGCAGCACGGCATGGAAGAGGGGCCTTTCGGCGACGCCGAGACCTTGAGCAAGGCCAAGAACACGGCGGTGAACGGTTTGGTGGAGGCGGGCATCGTTGCGGCGCGTGGCGGCAAGGTGCGGCTGGTCAGGCGCGACGAGCTGCCGGACGACTGGGAGCCGGCGACCGACGCGCGGCTGACGGTTTGGGAGACGGCCCAGCACCTCATCCGCGCGCTGGACAGCGGCGGGGAGAGCGGCGCGGCGGAACTCCTGAGGAAACTCGGCGCGCGGGGCGAGACGGCGCGGGAGCTCTGCTACCGACTTCACAAGATCGCGGAACGGCGGGGCTGGGCGTCCGAGGCGGTGTCGTACAACGCCCTGGCGGTGGCCTGGCCGGAGATTGCGAGGCTGGCGCAATCCATCCCGGCCCGCAGCGCCGAACAAGGTGACCTGTTCAACCGGAAATAGAGGATAAACCATGGCGAAAACGAACCGTGACCGCGTCGGCGAAGGGCTGGAACTCCTGAACAAGGGGTTGCTTCCGTTCATCGAGCGGGAGATGAAGGCCGTCCACGGGGACAAGTGGAAGGCGGTGGCCGGGCAGTCGTTCGGCGACAAGAAGGTGAACTGGTCGGACCCGCAGACGGTCCTGACGGTCACGTGGGACCAGTGGAACGCGGTGTTCAAGAACGTGCTGGGCCACGCCGAGCGGAGCCTGGTGAGCGAACTTCGGGAGGTCCGCAACCGGTGGGCCCACATGGAGAACTTCAGCACGGACGACGCCTACCGGGCGCTGGACAGCGTGGGGCGGCTGCTGGCGGCGGTCTCGGCCCCCGAGGCGGAGGAGGTCGAGAAGCGGAAGATGGAACTCCTGCGCCTGCGCTTCGAGGAACAGCGGCGGGCGGAGGCCCGCAAGACGGCCGTCGCGCCCGTGGAGGGCCGGCCCGCGGCGAACCTCAAGCCCTGGCGCGAGGTGGTCACGCCGCACCCGGACGTGGCCTCGGGGCGGTATCAGCAGGCGGAGTTCGCGGCGGACCTCTGGCAGGTGTACATGGGCGAAGGGTCGGACGAGTACAGGGACCCGACCGAGTTCTTCCGCAGGACGTTCCTGACGGAGGGGCTGAAGCAACTCCTGACCCGGGCGGTGGAGCGGTTGTCGGGCAGCGGCGGCGACCCGGTGGTGGAACTCCAGACCAACTTCGGCGGCGGCAAGACGCACTCGATGCTGGCCTTGTACCACCTGTTTTCCGGGACGGCGGCGGCCGACCTGCCCGGCGTGGACGACCTGCTGAAGCAGAACGGCCTGGCGCTGCCCAAGGGCGTGCGGCGGGCGGTGTTCGTCGGAACGAAACTCTCGCCGGGGCAGACGCACAAGAAGCCCGACGGCACGGTGGTCCGCACGCTGTGGGGGGAGATCGCATGGCAATTGGGCGGAAAGGAAGGCTACAAACTCGTCAAGGAGGCGGACGAGACGGCGACGAATCCCGGAGACGGTCTGCGGGAACTGTTCAACCGATACTCTCCGTGTTTGATCCTGATTGACGAGTGGGTGGCCTACGCCCGGCAGTTGCACGACAACGGCGGGCTAGCGGCGGGCACGTTCGACACGCAGTTCACCTTCGCGCAGGCGTTGACGGAGGCGGCCAAGGCGGCCAGGAAGACGCTCCTGGTGGTCAGCATCCCCGCGTCGGAAAGCCCAAGCCCGCGGGACGGCAGGGAGCGGATTTCGGACATCGAGGTGGGCGGCGAACGGGGCCGGGCCGCCCTGGCGCGCCTGAAGAACGCCATCGGCCGCGTGGAGGCATCCTGGCGGCCGGCCAGCCCGGACGAGGGATTTGAGATCGTGCGACGGCGTTTGTTCCAGCCGATCACCGACCCCGACAAGTTCGTTGACCGCGACCAAGTGGCCAGGGCGTTCGTCGAGATGTACGGCGCGCAGCAGCAGGAGTTTCCGGGCGACTGCCGCGAGGCGAGTTACGAGCGGCGGATCAAGGCGGCGTACCCCATCCATCCCGAACTGTTCGACCGGCTCTACAGCGACTGGTCCACGCTGGAGAAGTTCCAGAGGACGCGGGGCGTACTGCGGCTGATGGCGGCGGTCATCCACTGCCTGTGGGAGCGGCAGGACGGCAACCTCCTCATCGCGCCGGCGAACGTTCCGGTGGATGACCCCCGCGTGCAGTTTGAACTGACCCGGTATCTGGAAGACCAGTGGGTGCCGGTCATCGAGAAGGACGTGGACGGGCCGCATTCGCTGCCGCTGGCGCTGGACCGCGAGAACCCGAACCTGGGGCGGTATTCGGCCTGCCGGCGCGTGGCCCGGACGATCTACCTCGGCTCGGCCCCGACCCAGCGGGCGGCCAACCGCGGCATCGACGACAGACAGGTGCGGCTGGGGTGCGTCCAGCCGGGCGAGAGCGCGGCCGTCTTCGGGGACGCCCTGCGGCGGCTGACGGACCGGGCGACGTACCTCTATGTCGACGGAAACCGGTACTGGTATTCGACCCAGCCGACGGTGACGCGCCTCGCCGACGACCGGGCCGCGCAATTGCGGGAGGAGGACGTGCTGGAGGAGATCGCCCGACGCCTGCGCCTTCAGGGGCGCACGCGGGGGGATTTCGCCCGCGTTCACGCCTGTGCCTCCGGCGGGGACGTCACCGACGAGCGTGAGGCTCGACTGGTCATCCTCGGGCCCGAACACCCGCACGCCGCCCGCGACCAGAGCAGCCCGGCACGGCAGGAGGCGGCCCGTATTCTCGAATCGCGCGGGACTTCCCCCAGGACGTACAAGAACACGCTAGTGTTTCTGGCCGCCGACCAGACGCGGCTGAGGGACCTGGAGCACGCGACACGGCAGTACCTGGCGTGGAAGAGCATCTGGGAACAGAGGGAAACGCTGAATCTGGACGCGTTCCAGTCGCGCCAGGCCGAGACCAAGTGCAGGACGGCCGACGAGACGGTGGACGCGCGCGTCCCCGAGGCGTATCAGTGGCTGCTGGTGCCGGGTCAGCCTGATCCGAAGGGGCCGGTGGCCTGGGAGGAGATGCGGCAACAAGGCCAGGAGGCGCTGGCGGTTCGCGCGTCAAAGAAACTCAGGAACGAGGAGATGCTGCTCGCCCAGCTCGGCGGACCGCGACTGCGGCACGAACTGGACAGGGTGCCCCTGTGGCGCGGCGAGCACGTGGGCGTGAAGCAACTGGCCGAGGACTTCGCCACGTTCCTCTACCTGCCCCGGCTGTGCGACGACTCGGTTCTCCTGGACGCCATACGCGACGGTCTTTCACGGCTGACCTGGCAGACCGACACGTTTGCTTACGCCGACGGATGGGACGAGCAGAGGAAGAAGTACATCGGGCTTCAGACGGGCCCGCAGGTCCGCGTCCTTATGGACGACCGGAGCGTGCTCGTCAAACCGGATGTCGCCGCGGCGCAGATGCAGGCGGACAGACCGACCGCCGGGGTTGGGCAGCCGCCAGTGGGCGTAGGGGCCGGCACGGCCGTGGGACCTAAGGGCGTGACGACCGGGCCGGAAGTGGGCGGCGAGATGCACACTCCTGCTGAGCAACCTCCCCGGCGATTCCACGGCACCGCCGCTCTTGACGCGACGCGCGTCGGCCGGGACGCGAGCCGGATTGCCGAGGAAGTCGTCCAGCACCTCGCCGGATTGGTCGGGGCCAGGGTGGAGGTGATGCTTGAGATTCAGGCGGTAATTCCCGACGGCGTGCCCGACCAGATCGTCAGGACGGTCACCGAGAACTGCCGGACGTTGAAGTTCAAGAGCCACGGGTTTGAGAAGGAGTAGAGCGTGCTGATCGAGCGCCCCGTAACCGATGGCCGTCGACATCCGCCAACGTGCATGGCACACACTGGGTCTTGTCCCGGTTCGCGCGCCTTGCGGGGCCTTTTAACGAAGGAAGCGAGTGCGGCGCGCTTGAGCGCCCTGCGGCAGATAATCAGACATCTGAGACGGGTTGGAGGCCAACTTGCGCAGCGATAAGCAACCATCGTTCATAGACCTGTTCTGCGGAGCAGGCGGTTTCACTTGGGGGTGGGTCCGTGCAGGATTCACCCCGCTGGCCGCCATTGATAACGACTCCGCCGCGCTGCGGACGCATGAAGCCAACTTCGGCCACACTCATTGTCTCACTTTACACCGCGACTTGGCCAGGGTCAGCCCGGAGGACCTGACAGAACTCGCCGGCGTGGCCCCGGGAGAGATCACGGTTGTCGTCGGAGGTCCTCCTTGCCAGGGATGGTCAAAGGTGGGCCGCGGGAAACTGCGTTCCCTGGGGAGGGCTGGCGACGACCTTATGGCTGACCCCAGAAACACCCTCTACCGGCGTTTCATCGAGATGGTAGCCCACTGCCGCCCGAGAATCTGCGTCATGGAAAATGTCCCTGGAATGCTGTCGGTCCAGAGGCGCAACATAGCGGATGCGGTCAGGGCAAACTTTGAGGCCATCGGGTATGAAAGCACCTATGCCCTGGTCAACGCCATGTGGTTCGGGGTTCCGCAGGACCGGAACCGGCTCATCTTCATCGCCAACCGTGAAGGCACAGACAAGTTGGAGGCTGCGGGCTTGGAGCCGTTCGCCGACGCCTTCCTGCGGGACATTCTGGGCATGACCAGACGAACGACCGTCTCGGACGCAATACGGGACCTCCCGGAGATAGCGAACGGTTCAAATGAAGACCCTGTGGCCTACGTCCGCACCCCAGGCAGGCCGCCGCGCTATGTCGGGATCATGCGCGAGGGGGCCAACGGCCTTGTCACGGACCACGTCTGCCGGGCGCAGAATGCCCAGGACGTGGAGGCATTTGCCTCGATGACCGAGGGCATGAAATACTACCAGCTCGACAAGAAGTTCAAGCGATACCGGGATGACATCTTTCAGGACAAGTACAAGAAGCTGGTCTGGAACCGGCCGGCTTGGACGGTGACAGCCCACTTGGGCAAGGATTGCTATACCCACATACATCCCAGCCAGGCGAGAACCATCTCGGTCCGCGAGGCTGCAAGACTCCAAAGCTTCCCGGACAGTTTCCGATTCTGGGGGAACATGGGCGACAGGTTCCGCCAAATCGGCAACGCCGTGCCGCCGCTGATGGCGTGGGGAATCGCCGAGTTCGTGAAGCGGCATCTCGTCGGAGGTGACGATAAATGATGAGAAAGGAAACCGTCCGTCGTGGCTCTGCCACGCTCAGGCCACGGGCGCGAATCATTCGCACAATCGGTCGCGACCTCATCAGCAACGAGGTGGTATCGCTCGTTGAGCTGATAAAGAATGCCTACGATGCTGACGCCACCAATGTGCGCATAGTGTTTGAAGAGCCGCTCCAGCCCTCGCAGGGGGGTATTGTGATCGAGGATGATGGCGTCGGAATGTCCCTCGCGGTCATCAAGAAGGCGTGGTTTGAACCGGCCACGATCTCCAAGACCAAGAATACGCACACCCCTTCCGGGCGACGCGTGACCGGCGAGAAGGGCGTTGGCCGGTTCGCGGCTGCGAGGGTGGCGCAGGCAATGGAGATGACCACCGTTGCCAAGGGAAGCCGACGGCTGGTCCGGGTCCGATTTGACTGGGGTGCTTTTGATGATGCCGAGGTGTATCTGGATGAAGTGCGTTGTCGGTGGGAGGAGTCCGCCGCTCCTCGGGACCGTAAGCATGGAACGACGCTGCACCTTACGGGACTGAACGATTCATGGGATGGCGAGCAGTTCAAGCGCCTGCGCGGCGAGCTGTCCCGGCTTGTTTCCCCCCACAAAGGAAGAAACGATTTCACAATAACGATGGAGTTGCCGGATCGATTCAAGGAGTTTGCAGGTCCCATCACACCTCCCCCCATCCTCGGTAAGCCGCATTACCTCTTCGCTGGCGACCTCGACGCCAATGGGAAGCTCACGGCCACCTACGAGGGACCCGACGCAAAGAAGCCCATCTCCGTCACGGACACGATACGCTTTAAGGGGCGCAGCCCGGAGTCGGGACCATTTCATTTTGAGTTTCGTGTCTGGGACCGTGACAGCCTTGACCCATTGGCAGATGAACTGGGTTCCACCGTGCGCAAGCTCAGGCAGGATTTGGATACGGCATGCGGCATCAGCATATACAGGGACGACTTCCGCGTTCTGCTCGCGGATAACGACTGGCTCCGCTTGGACATCCGAAGAGTCCAGAACCCGACACTGCGTCTCAGCAACAACCAAGTCGTCGGGGCGGTCTTCATTTCGGCCGACGGCAACAAGGGACTCCGGGACCAGACAAACCGCGAGGGCATCGTCAGCAGTCCCGCCTTTGACGATTTCAAGGAGACACTCAAGGAGGTTTTGGCGAAGCTTGAGGTCAAGCGAGACAACTACCGTCGCGGGCAGAGACCGCAGAAGCCCGCCATCGGTCTGTTTGAGGCGTTGGACATTGCGCCTTTGCGGGAATACGTCGAGAAACGATACCCCGACGATGCGGAACTCAAAGCGTTCCTCGGCGAAAAGACCCGGGCTTTTGAGCACGGAGTTGCCGAGGTTCAGCAGGTTCTGGCCAGATACCGCCGCTTGGCGACTCTGGGGCAGATAATCGACGTTGTGCTGCACGAAGGCAGGACACCGGTGGCGGCGATAGCGAATGAGGCCATGCTGGCCCAACGCGATATTGAACGCGCTGGTGACAACGCCCTCGAACCGCAGGTCCTTCAAAAGCGCCTGTCTACGATCACCCAGCAAGCTGAGATGTTGTCCACCCTCTTCAGGAGGCTTTCCCCGTTCAGCGGAAGAAAGCGAGGTCGTCCCGCCCAGATCTCAATCGAGGACACCATTGCAGACGCGTGTGCACTCTTCAGGAAGCGAATCGACGAGTTGCATGTTGACGTGCGCCAGCCAGGCACCCGGACGATGGTCACAGTGGACCAAGCGGAGATGCAGCAGATATTCGTCAACCTGCTGGACAACGCGCTCTACTGGCTGGAAAAGGCTCCGCAGGGGAAACGCAGCATAGCCGTCGAGGTTTCACAGCGGCCGGGGGAACTTGTAATCCTGTTCTCAGACAGCGGTCCCGGAGTGCCAGAGGATGTCCGCGACAGGATATTCGATCCCTATTTCTCAACAAAGCCTGACGGCGTTGGGTTGGGGCTTACCATTGCCGGTGAGACTGCTGCGGAATATGACGGTGCCCTGGAACTCATATCGGGCGGTCCCCTTCCAGGCGCGACCTTCCGGGCGACTCTCCGAAAGCGCATAGGAGAAACTTACAATGGCTGAGCAGGCAAACACGCCAGCCGATGCATGGAATGTCCTACTGGTCGAGGATGACGAGACCGTTCGGCGACAGGTCCGGGAATACCTGGCTGGCGAGGTGTTCGCATCCCGCAGGCTGAGTATCCATGACATCCCTGAGATTGATCAGGCGCTGAATCTGATCCATGAGCGCAAGGCCGATCTTGTCATCCTGGATGTCTATCGCGGCACAGCCCGTCGCGGTGGCGAACAAGCCGGTATCCGCGTCTTGGAGAGCATCAAACGCTCCGGCTTCGTGGCGGTGGTGCTCTACACCGCCCTGCCGGAAGAACTCGAAGGGCAGCAGAGCAGTTTTGTCCGGCTCGTGGGCAAGGACGCGGGAGGACTGGAAAGACTGAAGGCTGAGATCACGGACCTATTCCGTAGCCGCGTCCCGCAGGTTCACAGGGCAATCGTGAATCACTTGGACCGGGCTTTGTGCTCCTACATGTGGGACTTTGTTCAGGCGCGGTGGAACGAGTTTTCGTCCCTTGCTGACAAACCGGAGTTCCTTCGCCTTGTCGTTCAACGTCTGGCCATGACCTTCTCGCGCGAGGGGATCGACCAGATGATGGCAGAAGTCTATGGCACAACCGCCACCGGCCAGACACCAGGTGCTGATACCGTTCACCCGGCAGAGTACTACATCAAACCCCCCATCGGAAATGACCCCGCGCTGGGCGATATCCGACTGCGTCACAGTGGTGGGAACAGCGAGTTCCTCGTCGTCTTGTGGCCGACCTGCGACATGGTTTCACGCGGCGGCAGAACGCCAAAGACCGATTGCGTTCTCTGTGCCCGGGCATTCCTTGTCAAGGATGCAACCGAGGTGGCGGAATGGGTCGCTTCTCCAAGCAACACGAAACAGAAGAGAGTCGAGCGGCTTGTGAAGAACACAAGGGAGGAGTCGCCGGACCGCTATCACTTCCTCCCGGGCGTATGGGACATCCCGGACTTGCTCGTCGACTTCCAGAAGCTGGAGCATCTTCCTCTGAGCGACGTCAAGGCCCTTGCTTGCCCTGCAACGCTCGCGAGTCCGTTTGCCGAGTCGATTGGCTCGCGCTTCCAAAGATACATCGGCCGTGTCGGAACGCCGGACCTCAACGTGAGCGATGTCGTGGCACAGATCAGGGCACGCGGCACCACCGCTGAGGACAGTGCATGCACGCCCTGATTCAGGTGTAGCTCATGGTCGACGTATTCGACAAGAAGAAACGTTCCGAGGTGATGTCCCGCATTCGTGGAAGAGGGAATCGGGACACAGAGTTGCTGCTCGCAAGGCTCATGCGACAGAATCACATCACGGGCTGGCGACGACATCAGGCAATTCCCGGCAAGCCGGATTTCGTCTTCCGACCCGCCCGTTTGGCCGTCTTCGTCGACGGATGTTTCTGGCATGGGTGTCCCAGGCACTGCCAGATGCCGGCTGCGAACAGGGAGTTCTGGCAAGAAAAACTCGCGTCAAACGTGGCGCGTGACCGGAGCGTTACACGCCTTTTGAGACACAAGGGCTGGCAGGTGGTTCGCATATGGGAATGCCAGCTTGCCAGGAATCCTCGCGCCTGCATCAGCCGAATCAGGAAAGCGCTGGATGCTCGGTGCTAGCGAATCGTTCGGCATATTGGCCAAAGGAGACATCGTTATGGGACAGTCGAAACATGACCGGACTGCGAAACGGATAGCGAAGAAGGAAGGCACCACGTACAACGAAGGCCAAGGACCGGACGTGCAGGGCTCAAAGCGCGTCATCGAGGTCGCGACCCACGAGAGCGATCTCAGGGATTCCATGCGACAACTCCAAGGGTTCCAGAAACCTCGATACCTCGCGACCAGTTCCGATCTCTTGGGCAAAGCGAAGGAGATTGTGAAGGGGACGAAGGTCGGCGTGATGGGACCGACTGGACGGATTGCGAAGCGAGCGGGAGGTGGCGGGAAAAGGTAAGGCTCAATACCCTCTGACCAGATGCTCGAATGCCGCAGCCTGTCGTTCAGGAGATTGGAGAAGGGCAATTGGCCGAAGGCGGTGTTCGGCCAGTCGCGGCGCGGCCGGGTGCTCCGTCAGGCCCAGGATGCTCTTCTGGATGTCCGGCGCGAGCCGAAGGAGCATGAGCACTTGAGTTACACGCGCCCGGCTGACGCCCTCGCGCCGGGCGATGTCGGCCTGGTTGGCGACCTCCCTGACGTCGAGTTGCCGCCGCCATTCGAGGGCCTTGCGGAGCGTCTCGACCACGGGCGGTGTCCGGGGCTCCTGGGGCGCTTTGGGCGGCTGCGGAGGCCGGGATGGATGCCGAGGCGCAGGGACGGCGCAGACCACGCGGTCGGCGCACACCCGGCGCGTCAGGACGCCGATATTGCCGTTCTCGAACGCCCCGTCCGGCCCCAGGGCAACCTCAATGGTTTGCTCGCGGAGTTCGACCGAACTCTTGACGTGGTCGGCGGCGACATGGACAATCCGAAACCAGACCTCCGGGACGGCCCTTCGGGACTTACCGAGGGAAGTTCGGGGAGTTTTTTGCCCGTAATAAGTCCGCGAGTCGTGGTTGACATTATTCCCTCGATAAGAGCCGGCGGACTTATCGCGGTAAACAAGGGGAGCCATAAAAATAACGGGGTACTTCCGTGCCCCTTGGGTTAACGCGGAACGCCGAGGGCGAGAGTCCTCGGCGTTCTTGCATAAGCCGTTGACCGCAAAGGCTTACGAGCGCATCCCCGCACTGCACCGTTTTCTCCGGTTCGAGTGCGAGAGTCTGGGGCGCGAAGGCAACCATCATGGTTGCTTTCGCACCCCAAAAACCCTCGCCAAAACCCTCGGATTCTCTGGTTCACAGCCCTCTCTGGGTTAACGTCCTCGTTCGAACCGCAGCCCCAGTCCGTCATCTCGAACCTCCGCCGGGTATGTATCCAGTAGAGAAACCCGCCGGACAACGCGCCGGCCGCACAGCGGAGGTCGTTGTGGGCGCTTCCACAAGGAGCGTGCCCATGCACACGACCGACCTGTCCGCCGTAGCCTTGCCGAAGGCGGACGTTCCGCTCTCCGCCGAAGAGCGCCTTCAGGAAGTCGCCGCCGTCCTCGCCGCCGGGCTCCTGCGGCTACGAACCCGCCCGCAACTCGTGCCCACATCGGACATGCCCGACGGACATGTCCCAACGCTGGAATCCGCAGAATCCGCCCAGAAAGCCCTTGGCTTGCCCGCGACCGCACGGCCTGATCCTCACGCTGGTTAACGCACGCGAGAACCGCCAGAAAGGACGGCCGCATGATGAACGTCGGCAAAGAAATCGCGGTCCTCAAGCACATGACCGTGGCCGAGCTGCGGGCCCGGTACGCTAAGGTCTTCGGCGAGGGGACCCGTTCGCGGCACAAGGACTTCCTCGTGAAACGCATCGCCTGGCGGCTCCAGTCACAGGCCGAGGGCGACCTCTCGGAGCGGGCACGGGCCCGGGCGGCGGAACTGGCCAACGACGCGGACATCCGCATGACTCCGCCCCGCCGGTCGGCCAGGCCGGACGGCCAGGCGGTGACAGTCGGGACGCTCCGCATCTCGGCCGACAAGCGGCTTCCCATGCCGGGCACGGTGCTCAGCCGCCAGTACAAGGGCCGCACGGTCGTGGTGACCATCCTGCCCAAGGGCTTCGAGTACGAGGGCGAGGTCTACCGCACCCTCTCGGCGGTCGCCAAGGCCATCACCGGCACCCACTGGAACGGCTACCACTTCTTCAACCTGAAACGAAACGGAGGCGACGATGAGTAAGACGACCGAGAAACCGCCAGCCGTCCGGTGCGCGATCTACACCCGCAAGAGCACCGAGGACGGCCTGGAGCAGGAGTTCAACAGCCTCGACGCCCAGCGGCAGGCGGGCGAACTGTTCATCGCCAGCCAGGTCTCCGAGGGCTGGGTCTGCCTCCCCGACCGCTACGACGACGGCGGGTTCACCGGCGGCAACATGGACCGCCCGGCCGTGAAACGCCTGCTGGCCGACATCGAGGCCGGGCGGGTGGACTGCGTGGTGGTCTACAAGGTGGACCGCCTCAGCCGCTCGCTCCTGGACTTCGCCCGGATGATGGAGACGTTCGAGAAGCACCGGGTCTCCTTCGTCTCCGTCACCCAGCAGTTCAACACGACGACCTCGATGGGCCGGCTGATGCTCAACGTCCTGCTCTCCTTCGCCCAGTTCGAGCGCGAGATCATCTCCGAGCGGACGCGGGACAAGATCGCCGCCACGCGCCGCAAGGGCAAGTGGTCGGGCGGCATGCCCATCCTGGGCTACGACGTGGCCCCCGGTGGCGGCAAGTTGCTCGTCAACGAGGACGAGGCGGCGCGGGTCCGGGCCATCTTCGAGCTCTACCTGGAGCACCAATCGCTCATCGAGACGATCAAGGCACTGGACGAGCGCGGCTGGACGACCAAGCGCTGGACCACGAAGGACGGCCGCCAGCGCGGCGGCAAGCCCTTCAATAAGAACTCCCTCTTCCACCTGCTGACCAACGTCCTCTACCTGGGCAAGATCACGCTGAAGAAGGAGGTCTTCGAGGGCGAGCACAGGCCAATCGTGGACGCCGAGGTGTTCCGGCGCGTCCAGGCGCTCCTTCGCCGCAACGGCCAGTCCGGCGGCAAGCACGTGCGGAACCGCTTCGGGGCGCTCCTGAAGGGCCTGCTCCACTGCGTGCCCTGCGGCTGCGCGATGGTCCATACCCACACGCTCAAGAACGGCAACCGGCGATACCGGTACTACGTGTGCCTGAACGCCCAGAAGCGCGGATGGCACGCCTGCCCGTCCAAGTCCATCCCGGCCGCGGAAATCGAGAAGTTCGTGGTGGAGCAGGTACGGGCCGTCGGCCGCGACCCGGCCGTGGTCGCCGAGACCATCCGCCAGACGCGGGAGCAGGCCCAAAGGCGCGTCGAGGAACTCCAGGCCGAGCAGGCGGCGCTTGAGAAAGACCTCCGGCGGCACAACGACGACATGCGCAACCTGGTGGGTCGTCTCGGCCACAACGGGACGGCAACCGACCGGATGGCGGACCTCCAGGACCGCATCCGCTCGACCGAGCAGCGGGCTACGCAGGTCCGCGAGGAACTCATCGCCCTTGGGCGTCAGCTCGTGGACGAGAAGGAGGCCGCCAGGGCGCTGGCGCTCTTCGATCCGGTGTGGGAGAGCCTTTCGCCCCGCGAGCAGGTTCGCGTGATGCAACTTCTCGTTGAGCGCGTGGACTACGACGGTGAAAAGGGCACGGTCTCGGTGACATTCCACCCGACGGGCATGGGCGCGCTAGCCGACCTGTCCGCCGAAGCATCACCGAAGGCGGAGGCGGCCAGGCGGAAGGAGGTGGCCGTATGACGCGGGGACTCACCATCACCAGCGCGGTGCATTTCCGGCACGGACGCGGCAGGCGAAAGGTGCTGGAGCGCGGCGAAGCGCCGACCGCGACCGTCGAGCCGGGCAGCGTCCCACGTGTTTCGCGCTTGATGGCCCTGGCGTTGCGACTCCAGCGGCTCGTCCAGAGCGGCGAAGTGACAGACTACGCCGACCTCGCCCGTCTCGGCCACGTCACCCGCGCCCGCGTCACGCAGGTCATGAACCTGCTGAACCTCGCCCCGGACATCCAGGAGGAACTCCTGTTCCTGCCTCGCACGGTCAAGGGCCGCGACCCCATCCGCGAGCGCCATCTGCGCCCCATCGCCGCCATCCTCGACTGGCGCAAGCAGCGGCGGATGTGGAGCGAACTCCTGGAGCACCAGCAGGTCGCTGCGGGTTCCGATTGACTCGTCAGGCCCACGCCTCTCTGCTTTCTCACTTTCTAATGGCTTTCACTCAGGTCATGGGGCCGGTACGCCTGCCAGGTTTCGGGAATCCGGCGCAGCAGTTCGGCAATGGCCGTTTCCAGCATTTCCGCCGACGCCGTAATCCGCCCCGGCATGTTGGACAAGGGATTTTCGGTCACTGTCTCGTTGCTCTCTCCAGCGATACCACAATTAGCGTGCCCTCACTTGTCTGTGGTAGATAGCTCAAGCCAGTGCGCTCATACATGTCCCCCTTCATCAATTCAACCTTCTGAATCGTTCCTCGGAATCGCCTCGAAATATTCCCCGGCTTTAGCTGTGCGGCCAACTCTCCCGTCAAGCGAATCTGTACCTGATATGTCACCTTGTCTTCTGTTCTAAGCAGCACCGGGTCGCCTCTTGGACCTTCGGTTCCTGCGGCAACAATGGCCAGAAACTCTCCCTTTTCGGCCGCCGTCTTCACAACATAGCCATCAAGAAGCAATTCGGCCCCGACGAAATTCCCATCCTTTATGCTCTTTGGGGTCAGGTCTCGGTCTGTAATCTTTAGCGCGGATTCCTTGGTCGGTTTCGCTTGCTTCAATTCCACTTCCATTTTAGCAATTTGCTCTTTCGCGCCTTTGAGTTCTTTGCGCAGTTTCTCAAGCTCAACTTGCGTGGGCTCAGCTTTCAGCTTCCTGATTTCCTCTTGAAGCTCTGCTATCTTCTTGTCACGGGCCTCAATCGTCGCCTTGAGCAAGTTGTTCTGCGCCCGCAGCAGCCGGAGTTCATCCGCCGGTTCCTCAGCCCGAACAGTCGTCAACCCGAAGGCCGCCACCAGCAGCTCCGCCACGATCAGCAGTCCCATGCGATTCATTCTCATGTCTCCTTTCGCTTACAGCTTTCGCGCCATGGTCCCACGTTAGAGCTTGATCCGTCAACGCCCAAGTTCCATCGGCGTCCATTCTTCGGGAAGCAACTCCACGTAGGTAATGCGGTCCACGATGAACAATTTGCTTCCCGGTGCCTTCCCGGGCGTCAAATCGTCCGCTCGTAGCCTACCTTTGGTGATCTTCTTGGGATATAGAATCCGCGTGGTTGCCTCCTCCCCATCTTTCTTCTGGTATGCCACGCGAATATACCGGCCTTCGCGGATGGCGCGGTAGAGTCTCCCCTTGCGCATCCAAGGCCGCCAGGGTGCATTGTCGTCCTGGATCAGCGCGGGGTCTTCCCATTTCTGTTCGACATCCTCTGCCGGGAGGGCTTCGCCGGTTGCGGCGGGGTTAGAAACCGTGTTGCTGTGTCCGCAAGACGGACACGCTTCGCGCTTGCCAGCCATGCGGGAAGGCGACGACATCTTTTCGCCGCATTTTGCGCATTCGTGGTGGTTCGTGCCAGCACCTTTCCTGACGCTCCCGTGGCGAAGCCAGCGAAGGCCGATGACCAGCAGCAGCACGGCCAAGCCACCGATGACGGCGGCAACGGTGCGGCTTCCGCTCGTGTTGTCGGCAAAGTAGCCGACAAGCGCGAACAAGCCCAGCAGCGCCGCCACGGCGACGCACAACAAGCCCAACAACCTTTCGAAGGCCCTGATTATCCCCATATTGACCAGCCCTCGCAGCCCAAAGGTTACTCCGTTTGGGACCGGTCGGTCTGCGTATCTACCAACACTCACAGGCCGTGCCGCTGCCGGAGTTGCTTGACCAACTTCGGGATGTTCGGAACAGTCACGCCTGCCTTCCTGCGAACCGTTCCCAGTCTCATGCAACACGCCATATTATCCTGCATATTGCGACGCGCTTGTCAACTACTTTCCGGGCGTCTTGGATTGGTAGGGCGGGATTCTTGGCGGGGCGATTGATGCGTCCTACTGGGCGGTGCGCACTTGCCCGACCAGCGCTTCGATGGCTGCCCAGTCGGGCATCGCGCCCGAGGCCTGGTACGCTCGCCGCGCCTCGTGGATGGCGGCGTGGAGGTCGGGCCATTCCTGGGACTCATCCTCGGCCTCGAAGAGGTGGCCGATGGCGCGGAGGCGGCAGGCGTAGCCCTCGCGGGCCTCGGTCAAGAGGACGTAGGCCGCGCCCAAGTGCTTCTCGCAACACTCGATGCAGCTCGGGCGGGTCGGGGTGTACGAGCGGCGCGGGACGACCAGCGGCGGGCCTGCCTGTCGCGTCCGCGACGCAGGCGGGCAGTCGCCGCACTTCTTCTGCTTCGGAACGAGCGTCTTATCCATTGTCGGCACCTCCATGCTTCCTTTCCGGCCGGCGGTTCACGGCGCGGGAGCGAAGGTCAGGTCGAACCGATACCACGCGCCGAAGTGGTAGAGCTCGTCGTTGGTCGTGGCGTCGATGAAGAGCACGTGCGACCCCGGCTCCAGGATCACCTGCTGAGGCGGCGGCGGGTTGGAGACGACCGGGGCCATGCCGCCATCGCAGCCCAGATCGCCGCCCGGAGCGTGGGCCGATCCCACCAGATTGCCGTCCACATAGAGGCTCATCACATCGAATCCAGAATCCTGCACCTCGCCCACGCCCGACCAGTTGACCGTCATGAGCATGCGCTTGGGCACGGTGATCTCGCATGTGGCCGTCGCGTTCTGCGTGTAGGGGTTATGGGATCGGCAGTTGTAGTCGTCCTCCCAGTCCAGCCGGAGGCCCAGCCCCTCGTCGAGCACGTACCACGGGCTGGCGTAGACGTCGTCGGGGTTGTCGTAGGCGCGGTACGCCCCGTTCTGCCCGCCGTCGATGAAGCCGGAGTCGGTGAACGACCACCGACGCGAGAACTCGATGCAGCAGGCCGGACAGGTCTCCTCGGCGTTGTAGACGGCCGACTTGCCGCCCAGCAGCACGCCGCGCTTCCCGCCCTCGATCACCACCGATTTGCCGGGTACGCCCATCTCATCCCCCCGACCCGGAGCCCGATGTCTCGCAGGCTTCCTGGTCGACCATCTCGTTGATCCAACCGAGAACGAGTTGTTCGCCGCCGGAGCCGTCGTCCTGGTAGTGGGCATAGCCGAAGTCGGCTGCGATCATTTGTCCGATGGACGGCCGCTTCCACTTGTGCGGCGACGAGGTCGGGTCGACGCTGCTCTCCAGCAACGCGCCGCTCTTGATGTCATAGACGTTGTAGGTCCAGGACGCCGGGTATGACTCATCGCCCTGCGACCCACCGGTCTGGCTCAGGTTCACGGGAAAGACGTGAAGCGGGATTGGCTTGCCGAACCGGATGACCGCCCACTGCACGCCCGTGCCGCCGACGCGCCACAGGATTCCGGCGGAACCCCTGCGGTTGACCTCCAGGTTGGCCGTCGTGCCGCCCGCTATCTCGGCGAAGCGGGGTTCCTCCGTCTCGTCCACCACGTTGATCTTGACCGCGCATACCCCGGCGGCAAATGCCCGCCCGATCTTGCCGCTGCCGCGCGGCATCGCCAGCGCGAAGAGTCCCCCGTGCAAAACCGCCTGCTCGATGCGGGCGATGACCTTCAGGTGGTCCGGCGACCAACCCAGGTAGAACGTCATCGGAAAGTACGCCTCGCAGAAGAATCGGAAGTTTCTCTCGGCCGCTGCCTTCCGCTGCGGGTCCACGACGGCGGGCAACTCGCCGATGTCGCGCCCGGCCTCCGAGAGAG
>Ga0308419_1000451_pt1 | contig 30047 bp, 22 predicted proteins | sample HotsprSampleMS50_FD_203674 | JGI IMG/M metagenome (GOLD analysis project Ga0308419, IMG submission 203674) | Hot spring phototrophic mat microbial communities from Mushroom Spring, Yellowstone National Park, Wyoming, United States - 20090730_MS50 ... | reverse complement strand
GTGGTGCTTGAGCCACCGGCGGCGACGCGGGTGGGCAATCCTGGAGCGGCGGTGACCCACACACTGCGGCTGACCAACACGGGCAACACGACGGACACCTTCACGCTGACGAAGTCAGCAAGCGCCTGGACGGTGGATATGCCGGCCAGCGTCGGGCCGCTGGCCGCGGGCGTGGGGGTGGAGGTGCCCGTGGTCGTGCACATACCCGCAGGTGCTCCTCCCGACGCGCGCGACGTGGTGACCGTCACCGCCACCTCGCAGAGCGACCCGACAAAGACCGACGCTTCAGTGCTGACCACCAGGACGAGGGTTAAAATCTACCTGCCGCTGGTGGTGCGGAATTACTTTGTCAACCCTTACGAGGAGAACGATGCTGCATTGCAGGCCTGGGGCCCGCTCGACCGGGGCGTGGCCTACATGGCCTACCCTGACGACCAGGAGGACTGGTACTACTTCAACCTTACCGACCCGGCCAGCGTCACCGTCCAGGTGACCAATTTCACAGGAGGAGCAGGCCAGTTGATGGTCTACAGTGAGGATAACATCCTTAGTCCCGTTGGTCACTGGGGGGCCGGAGGCCTGACGATGACGGTGGGTCCCCTCAGCCTGAGTGCCGGCAAGTACTACGTGCGGGTTTACACAGGCGGTACCAAAAACACAACCTATTTGTATACACTGATGCTGAACTGGTGAGGGCGGCTCTCAGCAGCAACAGGGGGTATAAACGAAGGTAGCCGGAGGCAGGTCTCCGGCTACCTTGTCGGCAACTATTCAGGCGGTGACTGTAGGGGCGAGGAATGCCTCGCTATCAGTCCGGAGTCTTGAGTCCAGAGCCCAGAGTCCTCCGCGAAGCGCCCAAAGAGGGCGATTTCAATCCGCCTGTAGGGGTTATTGAGGCCCCATACTCTTTACGGTCAGGCCGTCGTCAACCGGTTCGATACGGTACCAGCGGAGCGGTGCGGCGTGCCAGCTACGATCGGCTGCAAAGGTGATCTCCCCAAGCAATCCTCTGCGCCTGAGATCTGACAGCGCTGCGGCCACCCCTGCGCGTCCAGGTTCGCCTGGCATGGCGCGCTGCCTCTCGAGTGCTTCCAATACCACCCATGTCGCTTCGTAAGCGGGAATGGCGAGCGGGCCCGGCGGCAGGCCCCCGGAGGCCTGGCGGTAATCCCGGATAAAGGCGTCCACATCCTCGTTGATGGCCGGCTCCGGGAAAGGCCAGGGGGTCACGAAAATTGCCCCCTGAGCTGCCCGGCCTGCTACAGCGGTGAAATCGGCGGCTGCCAGTTCAGGCCCACCTACGAATGTCCCCTCCCACCCGGCTGCCCGCAGTGCTGCGACGATCTCCCCGGCCGCCACCGGGGTGGTGTCGCACAGGACAGCCGCCACACCCGCATCGAGCACCTGTGTCAGCCAGTCATCATCTGCTGAGACGACTGGGCGCAGGGTCAGCCCATGCGCTTGAGCCTGCTTCTGCAACGCAATGCCCAGGGGACCACCGTCGGTTAAAAGAGCTGCCTGTGAAACCGGGCATAACCTCTCCACACAGGCGAATATTTCATCGGCCAGCATATCGGCATCTGGCCCCATCCGGAAGAGCGGCTGTGCCGCGGACGTCAGGGCCGGGTCAAGCACGCCCGGTGCGACGAGAGGCAGGGAAGCATGCGCATAGCTGCCTGCGGCCGCCATAGTCGTCTCCTCGCGGAAGTGGCCGATTGCCGCGACAACCTGGGGGTCGAGTGCCAGTTTGCGGGCCTGCTCGACTGCCATCAGCGGGTCGGCGCCGTCGTCGTAGGCGATCAGCTCCACGCCGTAGCCACCCACTCCTCCCCTGGTATTTACCTGGCGCAGCGCCATACGCACTGCGTAGATCACATCGTATCCTGTGTAGCGGTAACGCCCCTCGAATGGGGCCACCAGGCCGATCTTCATGACCCGATGTATCCGGCCAGGTGGGCGGAAATTTAAGTACAGGCAGAGGGCAGCAAGGATGATGCAGGCCGCCAGAGGCAGGACGATACTGTGTAGAATATCGGAGTCGGACGCCCATCTATGGAGACTGGCCACCGCACCTCTGATAGTTGCGGTTGTGCTCCTCTTGGGTGACGGTGAAGAGGTGGCTTCCGTCATTTTTGGTGCAGTCCACCAGAAAGAAATAATAATCCGTCTCAGAAGGGTAAGCGGCGGCGCGGATCGAGGCCAGCCCGGGGCTGCATATCGGGCCGGGAGGCAGGCCCGGGTTGCGGTAGGTATTGTATGGTGACTCTATCTGTGTTGACTCCAGGGTAAACTGAGGCCACCAGTTCTCCGGGGTGCCCAGCGCGTACTGCACAGTGGGACAAGCGCCCAGGAGCCAGCCATCGGCCAGGCGGTTGTGATAAACACCGGCGATCAGCGGGCGCTCCTCGTCCAGCACGGCCTCCCGCTCCACAATCGAGGCCAGCGTGACCAGTTCGTAAATATCCAGGCCCCGGCTGGCCGCAGCAGCCCGCATATCCAGCGTGACCCGGGTGTCGAAGGTACTCAACATACGCTCTACCAGGTCGGTGGCAGTGGCTGCTTCTGGCAGGCGGTACGTCTCCGGGAAAAGGAACCCTTCCAGAGTCGCAGTTGGTGGCAGGCTGGTGAGAAAGTCGAATGAGAAGCCCGCGTTATGCCAGCCGGTCGTCACCAGCGCTGTAAACTCGTCCTGAGAGATGTTGGTCTGAGAAGCGACGGCGAGAGCAACCTGCTCAAGCCGCAATCCCTCCTGAATGGTCACCACCTGCTCATGCTGACGGCCCTTTTGCAGGGCCATAGCGATCTCCGGTATGGTCATCGTCTGGCGCAGAGTGAATTCGCCCGCCTCGATGCCGGCGTCCAGCCCGTGATATTGGACATAACGACGGAACAGCTCAGCGTCGGAGATCAGCCCCAGTTCCTTCAGGCGGGCGGCTATCTCGCCTGCTGTCTCACCCGGCCTGACCACGAAAGTGACCGGCGTGTCGTCGGGACCGGCCGGCTGTTCCAGTTGATCGGCATTGGCCTCGAGATAGGCCGCGATCAACAGCTCTTCCGGCGATCCTGCCCCGCACAGCAGACGGATAAGCAGAAAAGTTACTCCGCAAAGGATAAGAGGTGTGATGGTATGTTTCGTTTCCATAGCAGATGGCAACTGCCTGCCCTCCCACAGTTTGGGCGCAATCTCAGCACCCGAGTGCGCAGCAACGAGCTGCCCGTCCTCTTGCCAGAGAATCCTTGCTCACTCCTGATCGCCCACGTCTTGCATACGCGCATCCAGATAGTTCTGCAAGATCACGGCAGCCGCGATAGAGTCCACCAGGCCTTTCTTTCTGGCCGTCAGGCGCTGATTCCGGCCACGGGTCTGACGCAACACCCCCTCCGCTGCGGTTGTACTGAACCGCTCGTCCCACAGGAGGACAGGAACGTTTATATGCTCTCTGAGCGCGAGGGCATAATCAGAGATATGGCGCGCCTGAGCACCTGTTTTCCCGTCCAGGCTGAGCGGATACCCCACAACGACCAGCTCGATGGCGTGTTCAACCACAAGGGCTGCTATGGTGCTGAAGTCATGCTGCCTGGAGCGCCGTTCCAGGGTGCAGAGGGGACGGGCCACCGTGCCGGAGGGGTCGCTGATGGCGATCCCGATGCGTTTTTCTCCCACGTCCACTCCCATCACGCGCATATTTTCACCTTTGAGAGACACGTGCAGTTGCCTGGGTTGTCCCCTCTGCAGCCATAGGGGTGACCTGGACTTTGATGCGCAGGGTTAGATACGGCACGCGCTCCAGCCATTTTAGCCCTTCTGACCACTCGGGCCACAGCACGATCTGAGGTTCTGTGGAGAGCGGGAGTTGCGTCCGCAGCTTCTGTGCAGCAATGTCAACGGGTTGCCCTCTGATGATGTCGAGCACCACACCGGTCTCCAGCCCGACGGCCGCATAGCCTCTGGCAGTGACAAAGAGCGTGAACTGGCCGGGGCCGATGTCCTCCTCGGCCATTTCTCCCACCTCATAGTCTACACTAACCAGGTTGTAGCCAGGGGGGAGACGACGGGAGAGGTTGACATAGGCGACAGACTTGGCGTTGGCGATGTCCACGGCCAGTCCACTCACCAGCAACTGCATATCCAGACCCACACTGTCAGCCTGTTCGGTCAGAAAGCGAGTGTAAGACTCTTTGGGCACCGCTTCAATGCGCAGCGACTGGCGGAGCAGGAGTTCGGTGGGGGTCATCAACTCCTGCATCTCTGCAGCAGCCTGCTCGAACAATTGGCGGATCAGCGCTTTTCTCACGCGATCATAGTCGGCCTGGGTGACCACGCGCACCTCTGCCTCTTCCGCCCCGGCGGTCGGTTCCGGATTGATCACCCGGACGGCGGAGGCTGCTACTCCCTCAACGCGGTTGATCTCGAAGGCAGCGGCCCCGCCGACCCCTTCCGTCAGGCTCTCGATGTGGGCCTGTGCCTGCCCCAGAGCAGGGACCAGCACGTCCTCAGTAGTGCGGAAACGGAGAGGATAGCTGGTGGATGAGGTGCGCACAATGGTGCCCGCAGGCACCAGATAATCCTGACTCAACAGGTTAGTGAACAACACGGTGCCGGTAGCCAGGCCCCTGATCACACTCATCGTGCCGGTTGTTTCAACCTCAGCGTATCCGGAGACGTAGACACCCAGACGTCGCGCCGGGATGATACGTTTCGCGTGGTCCACAACCTCGACGTCCGGGCTGACAGAGACGGGCACGATGATGGTAAACTCTTGCCCGGCCGGCACCAACGTGACCACAGCGCTGGGGACGATCGCATAGGCGCTTCCCGCCAGGATCGCCAGCACAAGGAGAAAGATGATGAAGCGCACCCCCAACCCGATCCAGCCAAGCCAGCGTGGGCGCGGGCGCGCCGGACCGGGTCTGAGGCTGATTTCCTCATCCCACCAGTGGCGGGGCGGCGGCGGCACCCGTTCCGGGGAACGGGAGCGCCATACCGTGCTTTCCTGTGCTTCCTGGACGGTGGCAAACGCGGGGAAGCCACAGCGACGGGCGAGCGCCCGCCGTTCCGGGTCGGGGGAGACGATGGCTATCTCGAGCTGTTGACGCCCGGCCTCACGCTGCAGCAGTATGAAATCCAGCGGCCTGGAAAGGAAGCGCAAATCCCAGGGCAGGACGAGTGCAACGCGCCCACGAGCGACCTGGTTGAGACGGTAGCGGACAGAATGGAGGTCGTCGTGCAGCTCCAGAGTTACAACCGTGGCGGGTCCCAGGCTCATCGGGTATCAGGTCCTGCTGATCATTTCCTCCAACACGCCAGGGACCTGACGCAGTGCCTCGTCGAGCCGGCTTGCGTCGCGGCCGCCGGCCTGAGCGAGCGTGGGCTTACCACCACCTCCGCCGCCCACAAAGCGCGCGACCCCCTGCACCAGCCTGGCCGCATCCACACCCCGCTCGACCAGGTCAGGAGTGACGGCTGCGACCAGCACCGGCCGCTCGTTCACCACCGTGCCCAGGACAACCACACACGACTTGAGCCGGTCCCGGAACCAGTCCGTCATCTCGCGCAAGACATCCACACTTGGAGCAGTAACCCGCGCTCTCAGCAACGGGGCTCCCGCCACCGACTCCACCTGTCCCAGGAGAGATTCGAACTCGCGCCGGGCCAGCCGTTCCTGCAGACGGGCTATCTCTTTGCGGGCCGTCTGTAAATCTTCCAACAGGTTGAGCACCTTGCGATCCACCTCGTCAGACGTGACACCCAGGTAGGCAGCGGCGCGTTTGAGTGTGCCAAGCTGGCGCTCCACCAATTCTACCGCGCCACGGCCGGTCACCGCCTCAATGCGGCGCACCCCTGCTCCCACTCCCTCTTCGGAGACGATATGGAACAGACCGATCTCTCCCGTTCCTTCGACATGGGTGCCACCGCACAGTTCCTGACTGAACGGATCTTCTGGCCACCCGATGCGCACCACGCGCACCATCTCGCCGTACTTTTCGCCGAAGAGCGCAATGACCCCTTCAGCGATGGCCTGGCGATACCTTTCCTCCCTCACCTCCACCGGGTAGTTGGCCAGGATGGCGTCGTTCACAGAACGGGTCACCAGCTCCAACTCTTCCTCGGTCAACATCGCCGGATGGGTAAAGTCGAAGCGCAGCCGGTCTGGCGTGACCAGCGAGCCGGCCTGCTGTACATGTTCACCCAAGATGTAACGCAATTCACTGTGGAGGAGATGGGTTGCGGTATGGTTGCGGGCGATATCCATCCGCCGGCCATAGTCCACGACGGCCCACACTTCGTCCCCAACATGTGGTCGCCCGACCTTGACCACGCCGAGGTGAACGATCAGGCCGGGAACAGGGCGGCGCACATCCTTTACTTCTACCTCCCATATCGGTTCCCCCTGCACCGATGCCCGCGCGATGATTAAACCGGTATCGGAGACCTGGCCGCCTGACTCAACGTAGAAACAGGTGGCCGGAAGGATGATCTCAACCTCATCTCCCTCCCTGGCCGATTTGACCGCTTTACCCTGGCGCAGGATGGCCACGACCTTCGTCTCGATTTCGACGTCGGAATAGGGATCCCAGGCAACTCCGGAGGCACCTATAAGCCCCCGTTGCTGAAGCTCCTCCAGCAGTTGGTTGTACCGCTTCAGCGTCTCTTCATCAGGGAGCTCAGTGGCCACATCCTGGCGGGCACGGCGGCGCTGCTCCTCAAGCGCGGCCTGGTAGCCGGCCTCGTCAACGTCCAGGTTACGCTCCATCGCCACGTCCCGCGTGATCTCCAGCGGCAGCCCGAACGTGTCGTAGAGTTTGAAGGCCACGTCACCGGGCAGGATGTGCTTCCCTTCTGCCTCCAGGTCCGAGAGCACTTCTTCCAACTTCGCCAGGCCCAGGTCCAGGGTGCGCAGGAAGCGCTCCTCTTCCTGGGTGATTGTGGTAAGGATAAACCGGCGACGATTCCTCAACTCAGGGAAGTGGGGCCCCATAATTTCAATTACGGTCGGGGCCACTTCGGCCAGGAAGGGATGGGTAAAGCCGATCTTGCGGCCAAAACGAGCCGCGCGTCGCAGGATCATACGCAGCACGTAATTGCGCCCCTCGTTGCCCGGCAGTACCCCATCGCCGATGAGGAAGGTAACCGCACGGATGTGGTCGGCGATCACCCGATAGGCCACGATGTTCTCCTGTACCTGGGCATCCGTATGGCCAGTCAGCTCCTGCACCCGCCGCATGATAGGCACGAACAGGTCTGTTTCGTAGTTGGAGTCCACTCCCTGGAGGATGGCTACCACCCGCTCAAAGCCCATTCCGGTGTCCACGTGCTTTGCCGGCAGCGGGTGCAGGACGCCGTTCTCGTCCCGGTCATACTGGATAAACACCAGGTTCCATATCTCGGTGAAGCGGTCACAGTCGCCGTTCACGCGACAGACGTGCCCTTCCTCCCCCGCGCGGCTGCAATGTCCCCTGTCGTAGTGAATCTCGCTGCACGGCCCACAGGGGCCTGTATCGGCCATCTCCCAGAAGTTATCAGCACGGCCAAAATAGAGGACGTGTTGAGGGTCTATATCCGTCTCCGAGAGCCAGAAACCGGCGGCCTCCTCATCCGTCCCCAGGACTCCCAGCTCATCCTTGAAGACGGTAGCCCACAGACGCTCTTTCGGCAGTCCCCACTCTTCAGTCAGCAGCTCCCAGGCCCAGGCGATGGCCTCTTTTTTGTAATAGTCGCCGAATGACCAGTTGCCTAACATTTCAAAGAAGGTGTGGTGGAACCCATCGCGCCCCACGTCCTCCAGGTCGTTATGTTTGCCCGAGACACGCATACATTTCTGCGAGTTCACTGCGCGCGTGTAGTCCCTCTTGCCGATCCCGAGGAAGACGTCTTTGAACTGGTTCATTCCCGCGTTGGTAAACAGTAAAGTTGGGTCGTCGAGTGGCACCAGGCTGGAGCTGGGGACCACCGTGTGACCACGGGCGACAAAAAAGTCAATGAAACTCTGGCGCACCTCAGCGCTTGTCTTTCTCACCATATTTCCATCACCTCACCAGGGTGAGCGGTATTGTAGCCCGAAATGGGGATTTCGCAAGTGGGATGCGAAGCTTCAGGGGCTCTTCCTTCCCCAGGCATAGAAGGTCGGAACGAAAAGGACACGCCGGCCGTTCTCCAGCGCCATGCGGTCCAGTGCGCGCCATATGCGCAATCTGTCACAGGGGCACAGGGGGGCCAGGTCACGCTCACGCACATCCCATTCGGCCTCGAAATCGTTGCCCACGCCGGCAGGTGGTGGGAGTTCCCACTGGCCCCCCATCACCCCCAGCGTTACCTGGAGGCCAGCGCCGACAAACAACTCCCCCAACCGACGGCCTATCTGTGGATCGGCCCCCTGTTTTCGCAGCGCCGCAGCCTGAAGACGGCCACTTTCCTCAAGCGCGGGTGGATAATCCACCCTGCCGCCGTAATCCGGTTCGGCACAGGCCAGCACTGAACCACCAGCCCTCACGACGCGCGCCATCTCACGTATTGCGCGCTCGGGACGGGCCAGCCACAAAAACAGGTAGTGCGAAACCACGATGTCGAAATGCTCTGCGGGAAAGGGGAGCGTGTGAGCATCACCCAGCACATAGAGGGGAGCGCCGTCCTGGCGACGGGCGAAGTTGATCATCTGCGGATCACAGTCCAGCCCCACCACAACCCGCCCGGGGACCAGATGAGCCAACTCCGCTGTGATCACCCCACTTCCGCATCCGACCTCGAGAATAGTCCGGGCATTGGAGAGGCCAGCCTGCCTGTAGAGCCACAGACGTGTCTCCTGTGTCCAGCGGGCCTGGACGGCAAACCAGCGGTGCCACTCCTCAGGCGTCAGCGGCACTTTCCTCCAGCTTTTTACGCGCCGGATTGTTCCAGATGGCCTCCCAGGGGTCACGCAGCAGGTTACCCAGCACCAGATTGTACCCCTGTGCCGGCAGCACATCGCCATCCGGTTCCACGTAAAGATGCTGGCGCAAGACCTGTGCGACGGGGATGTCCGCCTCCGACTCCACCGGGTTGATGTGGGAGTACGGAGCCGCCAGGTCCCACACGAGTGTGAGATGGTGTGTATGGACGGCTTCACGGGCGGCTGCCAGTGCCTGTTGCAGTTTGGGGCGCTCCTCCTCCGAAACGGCACGCAGCGGACTGCTCAGGGCAATGGCCGGGACGCCCAGACCGGCCAGCCAGGCCACCGTCTCGGTCAGAGTGTCGGCGTTGGCAGGGAGAGCGATGAGATGAACCACCACGTATATGTCGCCGGCGAGGGCATTGCGCAGGCCTGCGTCTGCCTCTTCCCAGGCGCCAGCCCGGCCGACGATGCTGTTATGTAGCTCCGGCAGGTGGGAGGTGAGCGTGATCTGGAGATGGTCCAGCCCGGCCTGGAGTAGACTGTCCAGATACTCATGGTTGCGCAGCCGGCGCCCGTCGGTAAGCAATCCCGTGACCTGCCCCAGGCTTTCGGCGTGACGTATCAGCTCTGGCAGGTCATCCCGCAACGTCGGTTCGCCGCCGGTGAAGCAGACGTGGGGCACACCAACGTTCCACAGAGTGCTCATCACCTGTTGCCATTCTCCGGTGGTCAGCTCGCGCGTCGCTCGCCTGCCGGCCTCCGGATCAAGTGCCCCTGTCTCGTCTATCCGGTAGGTCAGAGCCAGGTCCACCCGATAGGGAGCTGAACTCTCCGCCGAAAACGGTTCCACCCGCTCAAGATCAAGGTATGTCACCGGACAGAGGTCCTGGGTGGTAGCCAGGGTCAGGATGTGATCTCGCAAACGCTCATAGTCAGCGCGGGCGACGGCGCGGGAGACCCGGTAACGCCGGGCCATTGCCCGGGCCGCTTGTTCGGTGTCGGCGCCCTGAATGAGCAGGCGAGCGTACTCGGCTGCCGTCTGGTTCAGATGCAGGACGGTGGCAGCATTGATGATGAGCAGCCCCCGCCCATCCTTTTCGATGCGGAGGTGCAGGCGGTACGGTTGCTCCGCTTCAGGCGAGCTCTGGTAATGAAGCATCTGGGGAGCAAGGGGACGGAAGGGCGCGAACCAGGATTTGGCTTTCTCGATCAGGAACATATGACCTCTCTTTGGAGGACACGGACAACACAGATGCCATTGCTGAATCCGGGGCTCTGTGTGTTCCGTGTCCCGAACAAGAGCCAGCCGCACAGGTGCCGCTGTGTTCCTCACAAACTGGCCCGCACCGACTCCAGTTGTCCGGCAGAGCCGAGGAGTTCATTACGGCTGGCGATAAATCTGGCGTACTCTTCCATAAAGACCTTGCCGATCGGGCGGAAGTCGAATACTTCGGGGTGATCGCGGAAGAATTCGCGGTGGACACGCGTCCATACGAGCCGCCCATCGGTGTCAATATTGATCTTGCACACGCCGAGTCTGGCGGCCGGCAGGTACTGGGCCGGGTCCACCCCTTTGGCGCCCTTGAGTTTGCCGCCCGCAGCATTGATCCGGTCAACCTCATCCTGCGGTACGGATGAGGAGCCGTGCAGGACGAGGGGGAAACCGGGCAAGAGCTTTTGAATGGCCTCGATCACCTCAAAGTGAATCCGTTGGGTGCCGGAGAACTTGAACGCTCCGTGGCTGGTGCCGACGGCACAGGCCAGGCTGTCACACCCGGTGAGCCGGACGAATTCCGCTGCCTGCTCGGGATCGGTCAGATGTACCTGGTCTTCGCTCACGCTGATGTGTTCCTCGACCCCGCCAAGCTGGCCAAGCTCAGCCTCGACGCTGATCCCTTTTGCATGGGCACGCTCGACCACGCGCCTGGTGATCGCCACGTTCTCCTCGAAGGGCAGGTGGCTGGCATCAATCATCACCGAGGAATAGAAGCCCGACGCGATGCAATCGTAGCAGGTCTCCTCATCCCCGTGGTCCAGGTGCACGGCGAAAATAGCCGTTGGGAAAATCTCCTCCGCCGCGCGGATCATCGCCTCCAGCATCCGTTTATCCGTGTAAGAACGCGCCCCCTTGGAAATCTGGACGATGAACGGAGCCTGAGACTGGATGTTGCCGCGGAAAAGTCCCATGACCTGCTCAGCGTTGTTGATATTGTATGCGCCAACAGCGTATTTGCCGTAGGCATGCTTGAACAATTGTCTGGTTGTAACGATCATAAGTTTATTTTCCTCCTGTGGTTAGATTTGTTACCGGCCCGGGCGCGGTCAACGGCGACGGGTCCCGAGCATCGGCACGGCGATCAGGATACTCAGCAGCCACAAGCCAAGCCACACCCCTGCCCGCTCAATAAAGGCGTGCCAGGGGGTTTTCGGCTCCAGGCTGGCACGCCACGCGGCTTCCAACTGGTTGAGGCTTATATTTAACGCCTCCTGCACACCAGCCCGACAACTGGCTCCGTTGCGGTAGGCTGCCAGCAGGTTGCGGATTCCAGCAGCGCCATACTCCCGGCGAATAAACTGAACTACACTGCTGCTCTGGGCGTATGAGAGCAGCGCAGTCGTAGGGTCGGGGGGGAAAGGCACACACAGGCTTTCCAGAGGGAGCAGATGGCCATTTTTAAGAGCTTCCTCCAGCACGCTGGCATACTCAGCCGTCGGCAACAACTCGTTTGCGGTCGCCAACCCCTCATCCAACCATTCCGGCACATACTCGTAACCTTCAGGCGTCACGGCCCGGTAGAGCAGCAGGTGGGTAAGCTCGTGCGGTATTTCGCGCCTCATGCGCAGGGTGTAGCCCTCCTCGAAGGGGATGGCGACAACGATGACGCCCAGTTCTGGACGTGCCTGCCCTCCGACCCATTCCCTGCCCGTCAGCACCATCGCGGCAGTGAGGTTATGGTGCGCATCGTAAATATAGATTTCGATTGTTTCCGGGAGCGGAGCACGCAGCTCGCTATTGATTCTTTCCAGTCCGAGCAGTGTCACGTCGAGTGCTGCCTGCCCGAACTTGAGGTCACCATGGCCCTCAATCCAGTAAACGGTCACTTCTTCGTGCAGCGGGTCGCTCAGTTGCGCCCACTGGAAGCGGTTATCTCTGTACCTGAACTGTTGGGGTGACGTGGTCAGGTGATGGCCTGCCGCGTCCGCGATGTCCCACCAGAAGCTCACGGTAGCGAATGGCGGCAGGGGATTGTAGCGCATATCAGCCCTGTACACAACTCTGATCTGGGGGGCCGGCGAAAGCTCCACAGGCTGCACTCTGGTCTGCGTATCACCTGTGGCCCTAAACGAGAGGTAGACGCTGGTAATGTCGGTCTCGGAGGCAGCCTGAAGCTCGAACGTGATCTCCTGGGCGAAGTTATAGCTGACCGTGCTGCTTTCAACAGTGATGCCTGCGGCAGCAGTGGCTGTGTGGCGTTGTAAACCGGCTACGAGAAGTGCCCCCAGGAGCGCCACGAACATGGCTACGGCGGTTGCTGGTCGCCTGCTCATGCCATCTCGTCATCCGGTGGTGACATGGCCAGCCTGGCGAAGAAATCGGAGAGGTCGCCGTACATGAACTCCAGCTCATCAAGGGCAGCTTCGGCAGCGCTACGGGTAGCCTCGTTATCCGCCAGGCAGTAGCGTTCCAGGATGGACCGCGCCCGGTCACCTCCGATCTGGCCCAGCGCCCACAGCGCGGCATCCTGAACCTCGGCATCTACGTCGTCGGCCAGCTCCTCCAGTTCCGCGACGGCCTCGCGCAGTTGCAGCTCGCCGCAGGCACGCGCGGCTTCGTAACGCATTTCAGGATTGGGGCTGAAAAGCTCCTGCCGCACGTGCTTTGACCAGTAAGGGTTGGCACTCCGCCCCATAGCAAAGACGGCGCTGACACGCATCTTTTCGTGAGGTGAAGCATACGCTTTGTGAATTAACTGGATGACAGTCTCGTTGTCGGCATAGGCCAGCGATTCCAGCGCCCGCCTCTGCACCTCGATGTCTTCGTGCTCATCCTGGCAGGTGGCCAGGACGGCCCGGTAGGCCATATGGTGTGGCTCCGGGTGAATCTTGTTGAGTTCGCCAAGAAGGATGAAGCGCCCCAGGGACTGGGCTGCCGCCGCGCGCACACTGGCCGATTCGTCGTCTTGCAGACGGGCCACCAGGAGCGGCACCAGGCGCACATCCTCATCTTCCCATAAACCCTCAATGGAAGCCGTCCGTACCTCTGCGTCTTCATCCTCAAGCCCCATGCGGAAAACCTCGCCGAAGTTAAGCTCGAAATCCGCCTCGGCCATCTCTACCAGACAGGTGATCAGTCGCCTGCGCAACTCCACCGGTAACCCGGGCCACACCAGACGCACACGTGCAATACCTTCGGCATCCAGGTCCGAGAGGTAGTATAACAAGGATTGTGCTGGCATCGTCGCAGTCCGGCTCAACTCATTAAGTAAGGTGTCAAGAGGATTTGCCATCTCACCTGAGCGAGGACCAGGGTATCACTGGATTAATCACGTCTTGCAGCATTATTAACATCATAATGCTGATCAGAACTATCAGGCCGATCATATGAAACGCCGCTTCGTACCTGGGCGAGACACGGCGGCCGCGCACGGCCTCGATGAGCACGAAGAGGATGCGCCCCCCATCCAATGCGGGGATGGGCAGCAGATTGGTCAGTCCCAGCGCCAGGCTTACGAACGCAGCCATGTTCAGCACGGGAGACGCCAGACCCCAATCCAGACTGCGCTGTAACGCAAAGGTCAGCATACCACTGATGCCGACCACGCTGGTGGGGCGCGCCGCCTTAGCAGGAATAAGACCACCGATCACCATGAACGGGAACGCCAGCGTCGCGACGGTGATGACGATCATTTCGCCGCTGGCGGCAACCACAGCTCTGTGCAGTGGATAATACTGTATCGCATCGTGATCGGGCCATTGGGAAATGCCGATGCCGAGCAAACCGTAGCCCTCGGGCTGGAGTCTGGGTGTCGCCTCGATAACAAGGGTTTCACCACCGCGCCTGATGGTCATAGTGATGCTTTTGCCAGGCGAGTTGTGTACCACAGTCTGGAGTTGTCTGACGCCATCTTCGACACGTTCGTTGTCAATCGCCACGACGATGTCACCAGGCTGCAGTCCGGCCGCTGCTGCGGCGCTCCCCGGTTCGACGTTGGTGATTTCGACCAGCCATTTTTCCGGGTAGCCGGAGACGTAAGCTCCAACGAGAAGGAGAAACGCGGTAAAGATGTTCAGCAGTGCGCCAGCCGAGAGGATCGCCAGACGCGCGCGCTTCGGTTGGGCAGCCAGGCTGCGAGGATCAGCCGGGTCCTCTTCGCCGGTCATTTTGACAAACCCACCCAGTGGCAAAAGGTTGAGGCTGTAGACAGTGCCCGGTTCCCACGCGGTCAACCTGCCCCGCATCAGCACGGTATCTCCCCCCTCTCCCTGCAGAGTGGGAGCAGCCCCTGCTTCGGGTGGAGCGGAGAGGGGGATCAACTGCCGCAAGATACGGGTGCCGTCCTCACGGAGCGCGGCCACAACCTCCACAAATGTCCCCGGGAAGATTTGAGAGGGCAGGCGAAAGTTGGAGGGAATGGTCACCCGTATTCCATCCACTTCCAGGTAGCCCTTTTCACGCCATAACCTCAACAGCCTGGGTGGATAGCCGAACCCGAACTCCTCGACTCTGACGCCGGCCAGCCTGGCCACCAGGAAGTGGCCCAGCTCATGCACGAGAATCATGGGGGCCACGGTAACGATGGCGGTCCCCACAAGCCAGAAAATGACGTTCCAATCCATAAGCGCGCCTTTATATTGTATCTGGTAACCAGACCCCGCAGGTCTGTTATGAGTTATTATACCTCTGGCAGTCCAAACCTGCAACGTCTCGCAGGAATGCCAGTACCATTTCCAACACCTGCTGAGGAGTCAGATGCTCTGTGTGGATGTACAGGTCAGCGTGTTGCCTGGCATGGTGCAGCCTGTGGGCCTGGACCTCCCACCACTCCGGGCCGGCGGTGGAAGGGCGGCGCTGGAGGGCAGTCGCCGCGCTCACATCCAGGTAAACGAGCAGGTCCGGCCGGGTGATGCGTTGCCACATGGAGGGGACATAGGAGTGTTCCTGGGCAACCTCGCGGGCGTTGTATCCACAGGCCCGCAGCGCCCGCACCAGGGTGGATTTACCCGCCGCGCACGGGCCAACGACGGCGATCAGCGGCCGTTGTTTCAATGGCGCAATACCTTCCTCCAGAACGGATGGCCGGCGCGGCGCGAGCGTGAGGTGGCGCCGACACGCGTTCCTGGACGCACTTCCGCCGACGCACAACTCATCTCCTGGAGACGGGCCAGTGCCTCCAACGAGGCAAGGACTACCAGCGTGTCGCCAGGATGGAGCCTGACCTCAGGTGCAGGATGCATGTCCAGCACCTCCAGCCCCTTGTACATGATCACCGAAATGTCCAGCTCCTTTTCCACCTCGGCCACGGTGCGTCCATCCAGAAGCGAGCCGGCTGCCACCCTGACCTGCGCCACATTCACCAACATATCCTCGACGTAAAACGAGTAATCTATGCAGGCACGTGTTGCCGCCGCGGCGAAGACCGGCGCAGCCAGCGCAGAGGTACTGAAAGCTGTGTGGATGCCGAACCCCTTGCGCACCTTATCCGCCAACACAGGATCGAACATCCTGAGCACGACTTTGATGTCCGGGTTCAGTTCCCGGGCCTCCAGGGCGATGGCCAGGTTTGTCAGATCGTCCTGGGTGCAGACGACGATAGCATCGGCTTCCTGCACACGGGCCTGTTCCAGCATCTCGCGCTGGCGAGCGTCTCCCACCAGTACCGGGACTTTCATCTGACGCAATTCGCCCAGGAATTGACAGGCGGGGTTCTGTTCTACCCCGATCACTTCCTCGCCGATACGCAGCAGAACATTGACCACGCGGTATCCGATACGTCCCAGGCCACAGACAACGATATGATGGCGATAAGTCGAAGCGATAGCCACCTGCCAGGCCTCCTTTCGCTCACTTAAGTTGAACAGCGCCACGCCGAACCGCAGGACGCCGTCGGCGACGATGGCCAGCCCCACGGGTGGGATCAGGAAGAACAGCACCTGTAACACATGGTCCCGGGGAAAAGGCAGCACGATCTCCGCGAAAATGAACATGAAAGTGGCATACAACGCCTCAGTCCAACTGATATGCATGCCGGAATCAGGGTGCACGTAGAAAAGCCGCAACATCACCGTGCCGACACAGATCAGTATGGCAAAGGCTATAAGCGAGACTCTGAATTTTCCGAACAGGACACGGAGGTCTCGCCCCAGGGCATGTAAATCACGGCTAAGGTTGCGTTTGTATATTGACGCTCTCATAGCGGTACACGTACCAGGAGGCGGCGCACCTCATCGCCCGTGCGCGGCAGCACGCGCAGCACCAGCACACTGATGTCATCGCCGGGCCTTCCGCCATCCAATGCTATGGCCTGGGCCAGCAGTCCATCCGCCAGTTGCCGGGCGTCCACTTCCTCGCCGGCCAGAAGGGCACGCACAGCAGCCGGAATGTCGAAGGTGCGGCCGTAACGCTGACCGGCGGTTGCCAGCCCATCGGTATACACCACCACCACGGTACCCGCAGCCAGCGGCAACTCGGTGATCTGGGGTTTGGTGCCGCGGCGCAGCCCGATGGACTCTGAAGGTTCGTCCAGCAGGCGCAATTCGGCTGCAGGGGTGACGATAATCGCAGGGCAGTGGCTGTTGCGTGAGAGCACCAGCGTCCGGGAGGCCAGATCAACCGAGAGGATGTTGAGCGTGGCCGAGACCTTACCACCCCTGAAGGCGTACAGGTAATCGTGAGCAGCGCGGGCTGCGGCCCCATCGCGCACACCCTCAGCCAGCTCAGAGATGGTTTTGCGAGCCACCAGGTTGCTGATGGCCTTGGCTGCCCGCCCCGAAAGCTGGCCGTCCACCAGCACAAACGAAAAACCTCCGTGAGGACGCTCGATCATCTCGAGCGTATCCCCACTTTCACTGCTTGCCCATTTACTCACTTTAGCAGCCGCGACTTCAAGCTCCATAGCTACCCCATCCCGGCTCCTCACAGTGGCACCTCGACGATCACTGAAGTGCCCCGACCGCTCTCAGAGTGGATCGTCAGAACACCCCCTATAGCTCTGGTCCGCTCGTACATTCCGGCCAGTCCCAATCTGCCCGAAGCCACCAGGTCACCAGGTTTTTCCGGCGCGTTGAAGCCCCGCCCGTCGTCCTCAACAATCGCCCGCAGCCTCTCGGGCTGGAAATCCAGCTCAACCGTGACATGGGAGGCCCTGGCGTGGCGTCTGACATTGCTCAGCGCCTCCTGAATCACACGAAACAGCATCAACTCGACCTCAGGCATCAGACGCCGGGGTTCCCCCTTCAGGACAAAATGTGCCTCCATGCCGTCCCTCTCGCGCAGGTCGGCGGTCAGCCCTTCGACCACCGCCACCAGCCCCAGGTGATCGAGCGCGGGAGGACGCAGGTCCTGCACAAAACGGCGTACTCCGCTCAAGGCCTCGGCGACGACCTGCCGCAGTGCCTCCAGATGGCGGAGGGCGGTTTCGGGCAGCGGCTCAGCGATAGTCGTCAATAACTCCAGGCGTCTGGAAATCACAATCAGCATCTGGATGGTCTCATCATGAAGCTCACGGGCAATGCGTTTGCGCTCGTCCTCCTGCGCCTGAGTAATGCGCTGAATGTAATAGCGCAGGTTTTCGTAGAGACGCGCGTTCTCGATCACAATGCCGGTCTGCCTTCCGATGCCTGTCAGGAGAGCAACATCCCGCTCCGTGAAATATCTGGTCTCATCCAGACTGAACACGGCCAGAGCACCGAATGACTGCTCACCGCTCATAACCGGCACGGCCACCACACTGACAATCCCGGCTTCCACAAAGGCGGGTATCGCCCGGGGGTATTGGCGATAGTTTTCCACAACTAGGGGGCGGCCGGAGCTTACCACCTCCCCTGCCAGCCCCTTGCCCATCGGCACGACCACCTGGGCCAGCTCGGAGGGGAGGTTATGAAGGTATGGATAGCCGATGAGCTTCTTCTCGCGGTCAAAAAGCGCTATAACCCCGCCATCGGCTCCCACCATTGCCACGGTGAGCTGGAGCACCTTGGGCAGGACACGGTCAAGTTCCAGCTCCGATGAGATCTCTAACGAGACCTCGTTCAGTCGTTGCTCGATCTGGAGCTGACGTGTGATATCCTGATGGAGACGGGCGTTCTCCACAGCGACACCGACATGACCGCCGATGGAGAGCAGCAGTTCCACCTCCTGAGGGGTGAACCACCTGGGTTGACGATCGGCGAGCGCCAGCACCCCTACCGTCCTGGCCCCCGACCTGAGCGGGAGCGCTGCCAGGGAATGGAATCCTCCCCTCTCAAAAGGGCTGCCCGGCGCGCAGAATTCTTGCGCAAATTCTCCCGTCTGCCCGACTCTGCCAATGAGGCTTTCCCCGGGTCTGCAGACAGCGATCTCTCGTGCCAGTTCAGGGGAGAGTCCCCGATGAACGGCAAGGGTGAAAAGCTGTTCTTTACCGTCCAGCAGATAGATGACCCCGGCCTGGAGTTTCATGACTTCGAGCACCTTATCCAGCACTCTGTCCAGCACCTGCTCCAGTTCGAGCGAGCTTGCCGCCACAGCTATGACATCATTAAGCGCTCTCAGCCGGGAGGCTACCTGCTGGCGCAACTGTTTTTCCCGTTCCTGAGTCTCGATCATCCACACGATGAAATAACCAACCAGGCCAACGGCGGTGATCTCAACAACGGCGTCCACCTGGTAAGGCGAGATGAATATGGCACGGGGCAGCATAATCAGGATCACCAGTCCCAGCATAATCAGCCCGCCCGTCTGACCGAAGGCAAAGCTGGCCCCAGCCACAGGCAGTAAAAACATGATCCTTTCGACGGCGTGGCGGGTCATAGGGTGTGGAACAAGGGGCAAAAACCTGATCTGGGGCGAGGCATAGTGTATTGCCGCGATCAGAGTCAATACGGCGGCCAGGATCCAAAAGCTACGCCTGCGCAAGATTTTGCCGGGCTGCATACACCGTGCAGAAAGTGAGGTTGATTTAAAGGGTATCCTCAAGGGTGAGCCAGCCTTTCTTCAGGGCCAGTAAAACGGCCTCTGTACGCGAACCTACCCCCATTTTGCCGAAAATATTGCTAAGGTGGACCTGTACGGTACGCACGCTGATGACGAGTTTATCGGCTATTTCCCGATTGGTCATGCCTTTGGCGGCCAGTTTAAGCACCTCCATCTCCCGGCTCGTCAGGGGTTCTATCAGTTCCTCATCGGAAGGGCGGCCTGCCGCTCGTGCGAAGCGGTTGATGACTTTACGCGCGATGGCCGGATGCAGGATGGACTCGCCTGCATGCACGGATTTGATGGCCCGCACCAGTTCACCGGCCTGCACATCCTTCAGCAGGTAACCCGCCGCCCCTGCCTCTAACAACGCAAAGACGTACTGGTCATCGTCGTAGGCCGTGAGCACCAGCACGGCCACGCCTGGATTTTGGGCCTTGATCTGCCTGGTGGCCTCTATACCATCAAGTTCGGGCATGGAAATGTCCATAACAGCCACATCGGGGACGCATGCAGCAGCAAGCTCAACGGCCTCTTTGCCGGTGCCCGCTTCGGCCACTACCTCTATATCCCCGGCCTGCTCCAGCAATTCGCGGGTGCCCTGGCGCACCAGGACATGGTCATCCGCCAACAATACTCTGATCTTGCCCATTCTATGCCCCCTGAAACTCAATACCGGGTAGGGGCGCAGCACACCGCACCCCCGCGGCGGCCTCTTCCACAGCATTGCAGGCAGCCGATTTTTTGAGGCAGCCCAAGGTGTAAACCGATTTCGCCGAGATCAATTATGAGTCCACTGCAACAGGGTCACTGCACCGCCGAGACGCAGAGTAAGCATAGGTTATACTCAGGGCCTATCCGAAAAAACGTAACCGACGCATCCCTATGCGTCGGTATAAGCGGCATAGGATGCCATTTGTACGGTTTTTCAGACAGGCTCTTAATGTAGAATTCCGCGCTCCCGGCGTCTCTACGGTGAGTTTTTGCGGTGAAATCAATTATACCTTCTCAAAACGCAGAGGAGAAATCTGTCACGGGCTGGTTTCTGACGCGCCCTGACACTGTACTGGCAACAGCACCACCCCTTCCGGATGCCCGTGAGCTGCCCAGCGCTTGCCGGTGGCCAGGTCCCATACTCCCAGCCGGATGGTGTACTCCCCTGCCGGCACGGGATCGAAGTGGTGCACGTCTCGCATCACCTCGCCACGTTCCCAGAAGCGGAAGGGGAACATTCCCAACAGCGGATACCCATCCGCCTGGACAACGATATTACCATCTGGGCCGAGCAGGTGCGCAAATACAGTCGCGTCCGTCGTCACTTCCTCTGCGAGCTGCCAGTACGCTATCAGGTGGACCCGTCCATCCGGATCACAATGGCCTGAGGCTTTCAGCAGGAGGATCCGCTCCCCAAAACTGGCCAGCGTTTCTCCACCTCCGACAGATGGAGCCGCCGGACCTCCCGCCTCGCTCAGGTAAATGCGCCGTGCCTCATAGCGGGTCAGGTAGACAGTGCGAGACCGCCGGATCGCGGCAGCCAGTTCTTCCCAGCCTACCTGCCGACCGAATGTCTGGTAGGTATAACCCGGCGGTTCGTCTGTGGCCACAATGCCACATGAGACTCCCTCGGCAGCCCGGCGCAGCCCGGTGTGTACATAAATCAATCCCTCGGCTGTGACACGTTGGGGCAGCGGGGTGACTCCCTCGAATCCCAGCGGGTAGAGCCGTTCGCGAGGAGTGATACGCATCGGCAGATTCACCAACAGCAAGGGGTAACCGCGCGGTGCCACCTCTACCGCCTCCCATATGGTCTCACCGGCCATCCGGTGAAGATTCACCCCCTTCCGCACAAAGGCGACAGCTGGCGCTAACAGCAGTGCAAGCAACAGGCAGCCTGTCAGAGCACGGCGCCGCGTCAGCAGCGTACTCAGCGCTGCCCCCCAGACGAGTGCCACGCCGCCAGCAGTCATGTACAGGAACCGCGGCGCCAGCGCGAACCATTCGGCCTCCATCGAGACCAGCGGAGGGAGGGAAAAGAGGAGAAACCAGCCCGCTCCTGTCAGAAACAGCTCCCGTCGCCGACGCAAACCGCTCCAGATCAGGAAGGCAAGTGTCGGGATAGCGACCGGCCACAGGCACAGCAGGGTATCCAGCCCGGCGTATTGACTCACCAACTGCGCCAGTGGCGCCACAGGATAGATCGCTCCCTGCACCAGATAGGCTATGTTGCGAAGCAGGTCTGAGGGGGTGAGGCCAAAGCCGGCAACACCTCTGCCGCGCATCGCGCGCCAGAGGGCAAACATCAGCGGCACAATCACAATGAAAGGCGCCACCCAGCCGCGTCTCCGGTGTGACCAGCGATGCGACAAAAGGTTCAACATCTCTGCCAGGACCACCATTCCCCCGAGCAGCAGCCCCGCCTCATAAGTCAGCGGGGCCAGCACACTCAGCAGGAGTGCCAGGCTGAACCAGAGCACGTTGCCACCCCGGCGTCCTCTGTCGTAGGCCAGCAACGCGCCGGCTGCCATCGCGCTGACCAGCGGGTTATACACCGCGCCGGGCCACGCGATAGCCTGACAGGAGAAGGGAAAGGCCGCGAATGCAGCCGTGGAAGCACATGAGCACAGGTTGACACTTACCGGGTCGCTGTCGCGCGGGCTTAACTCCGCGACCATAACCCCTACCAGCCAGGAAGCGACAAAATGGGCCACGACGTTAAGCAAATGAAGCTCTGGCGGGTGCAGTCCGCCCGCCAGCATCCCCCATACCCGCCACAGCGTGTACCACAGGGGACGGTAGTAGCCATAGGGACTGGGACCGCTCCACAACTCCCGCCACGAAATCGTCTCCAGCCACGGAATCTGCACCAGATCATCGGAGAACAGAGGGAGTGTAAGAGTGTCACCGTATAGTGCGACGGTAAGCATACAAGCGGTAAGCGCGGACAGAAAAACCGGACTTGAGATCAGACGAGAGAGGATTTTCGTTGGCATGTTATTTGCCCGCTGCGTGTGCTTACGCCTGGCCATTATAACATGCAGCGACGAGAGTTCAAAGCCTGCTCGTCCCGTGCGCTCAAGTTGCAATTGGGATGAGGCCACACTGAAACCCGGCCCAACACACGTCGGGGTGTCCGTCATATCCCTATCGCGCAAAAAAGCGACGGGCACACTCACTCTTTTGACATACAAAGCCCTTGCTGGTACAATTTTGCCGCATGTGCAATTGGAAAACCGCAAAGCGCAAAGACCTGTAGAAAATCTTTGCGGTTTTCCAACTGCACAGGTGGCAAAATTGGGACATACCCGAACCAACCCAAAAGTCCAGTTCTCAACCGCTTTGAGTATAGCTCAGGCCGAACCCGTAGGGAAATAACGGATCATACCCGGCGTCACCGACATTGATCGGAATCTGATCCATTGAGCGGGGCCAGGAGCATGGTAATTTGCCCGTTGGGGCATAATCGCCGAAGAGCACGTCGGCCACGCCCTGACCCTCTGTGCCGGGAAGCCAGGCAGCGATTACCGCGTCCCATCTGGCAAGCTCCTGCTCAATGATCAGCGGTCTGCCGGAAACGATGACCACCACCACCGGGACACCGGCCGCTCTGATATTATCCACCGCACTCACATCTGCCGGAGCGAGCTGCAGGTTATCGCTATCCCCTTCAAACTCGGCATACGGGGTCTCGCCGATCACAGCGATGCCCACGTCTGCGCCTTCTGCGCCGCGGCCATCGCGGGAATAGGTCACCTTTGTATCAGGCGAGACGGTGTGCTGAATCGCTTTCAGGATCGTTGTACCGCTCGTGATCCTGCCACTGCGCCCCTGCCAGGTGATCGTCCAGCCCCCGCATTGATTGCCGATGTCGTTGGCGTTCCTGCCGGTCACGACGATGTGGCGCAAGTCTTTGGAGAGCGGGAGGAGGTTCCCGTCGTTCTTGAGCAGCACCAGGGATTCGCGCACGGCCTGGCGGGCCAGTTCGCGATGTTCGGCGGAGCCAACGCGCTCGAAAAAGTCGCGGCTGGCGTAGGGATGCTCGAACAGGCCGAGTTCGAACTTGGCCGTCAGGATGCGGCGAACTGCATCGTCAATGCGTTCCATTGGCACTTCGCCATCCTCGACCAGTCCGCGCAGGGTTGTGATGAAAGTGACGTACTCATAAGGCACCATCACCATATCAATGCCGGCGTTGATGGCGGTTTTCACGTCACTGCGATAGCCGCCGGGGAGTTGGTCAATGGCCTGCCAGTCGGAGACGACAAAGCCCTGGAAACCGAGTTCACCTTTGAGCACTTCGGTGATCAGGTAGCGATTGCCGTGCATCTTTTGACCATTCCAACTGCTGAAGGAGGCCATGACAGAACCCACTCCGGCGTGCACAGCCGCCACGTAAGGGGTCAGGTGGATACTTCTCAGGGTTTCTTCGTCCACCCGCGTGTCGCCCTGGTCAATGCCTCCATCGACACCGGTACCATAGGTTGTGCCACCGTCGCCCAGGTAATGCTTGGCCGTTGCGATAATATGATAGTCGCCCAGGCGCGCGCTCTGGTAGCCGCGGATCACGGCTGCGCCCATCTCGGCTACGAGCGCCGGGTCTTCGCCGAAACTTTCATACGTGCGTCCCCAGCGCTCATCGCGCGCGACGGCGACGCAGGGAGAAAACGTCCAGTTCAGCCCGGTGGCGATGACTTCTTCTGCGGTCGCACGTCCGACCTGTTCCATCAATTCGGGATCGCGGGTGGCACCCATGCCGATGTTGTGCGGGAAGATGGTGGCGCCTTTCACATTATTGTGGCCGTGTACGGCGTCAATCCCATAAATCAGCGGGATGCCGAGGCGGGTGGAGAGAGCCTGCTGTTGATAGCGGTCGTACATGTCAGCCCAGGCTTCCGGCTTGTTCGGCGTTGGCGTAGAGCCGCCTCCACTGAGGATCGAGCCCAGTCCGTAGCGGGCAATATCCTCGACGCGACCGTCAATCGCGCTCCGATCCACCTGGGTCATCTGGCCGATCTTCTCATCCAGCGTCATCAGAGAGAGCAGGTCCGCTACACGATCCTCGACCGGTGCACTGGCATCTCTGTATAGTGGCACGGCTGGTGTGGTGGTCGGCACCGCTGTCGGCTGGACCGGAGCGGGCGAAGGAACAGTAGTGGGCACAGGTGTTGGGGAAAGCACAGGTATGCCCCGCGTACAGCCTCCAAGCACCGCCACCCCAGATGCGATCCCCAGCTTGAGGAATTCACGTCGTGAGATGTGTCTGGATGAATTATGATTGTCCATGTCAATTCCTTTCCCGATCCCTGTTCGGGCCGATTCGTCTGGAGACGTCCGGCATGTCGCTCAAAGCTTCAAACAAACATCATTGCTGCCAGAAATGTTCGTACAATCTGGCAGTACGGCCGGCAAGCAGGCGCAGCAGCTCTGCTGCTTCGGTGTCCCCGGCCAGGTAAGCCCGCATCAGCCGCCCCTCCTCAACGCACAACTCGTCGTGCAAAGGCAATATTTCACGTATCAGGTAATGAGCGTATCTGACCAACCGGAACGGCCCGTACACATGCACCACTTCGCCGGGCAGCGCTTCAACGGCCACTGAGTACAGGCCCTTGATGCTCGCGATCAGATCGGGCAGGTCGGAGGTGGGGGCGAAAACGATCGTGTAGAACCAGCCGAAAAGCTCACCTGTCTCGCAGCCGTGCGCGTCGCTTGCACCGATAATGGGAATGTGCCTGCCGTGCGCTCGCTCTTCACAGTAGCGCATCACTTGCAGATTGTTCGATTCGCTTTCGTACAGATGGTACCCACCTATAAGTTCCAGCGCATCATAGGGTTGCCGCTCGAAGAGCAGCGTACACAGCGTTTGCGGCAGGTCGTAGCGATGCTCGTAGAACCAGTAGGGGTGGCAGAAGATTCCCAGCCCGCCGGCCTGGCGAATTTTGTCGAAACACCAGACACACGAGGCATAAGGATAGCGGTCCACCCCCGCCGGGAAGTCCGTCAATTCCTTCTCGATGGCCGCCACACCGGCACGATACTCGGGGGTCTCGAACAGTTCGTTTATACTGAAGCGTCCGCCGAAGTTGACGATATGGACGCGATTACCAGGCGGGTGGATCTCCTCGCCCGGGTAAATGCGCAGATCGAGCGCCAGGTCGGCGAAAGCGCCGGCCGCTTCAAGAGACGGTGTATAGAGCCGGTGATCGGTGATAGCCATAAAGTCCAACCCGATACGCCGACAGGCTGCAGCCACATAAGCAGGCGACTCTCTGCCGTCGGAGCGATAACTGTGCAGGTGCGTATCTCCCTTGTAGGGCCGACGGGCAAACAGGTCCGCTTCCAGAGCATAGAGCCGGAATTCGAGTGTCCCCCCTGGCTCGCCTTGAGCTGCTCTGATCCGCATGATGTATTCCTGCTCACCGTCGAAGCGATAAGTGACCTGCAATGATCCATTCTTCGGCAGGCAAAGCATGGGTGAAACTCCATTCCACTCCAACTTCCCGACTGCATTCTCAGCAGGGAAGATAGTGACCTCACATGGCCTGTCCGCGATCCAACGGCAGTGATCGAACAGGGGACGGATGGTGATGGCCGCTTCGCTGCCGGCACGTACAATGCGTGGATGGACGTCAAAGTAATGGTTCTCTGGATGCATCTTTACTCAACCGACAAATGTTCTGGTAAGGGAACTCTATCTCAAACAGGTCGTCTGATGTTTGAAAGGACCGGTACTGTACGCGCACTTCCCCTTGTAGGGGTAATGAGGGGGGCTCGTGCTGTACCATTTCCCCCTCCACGGGCACATACACGTCACTGCGATGCCGGTGGACGGAAGCAGGTTATCCTCCCTACCGCTACCGGCCCCGGCGCGGGGCAGAGAGACGCTCATCTCAGCACAAAAACAGCTCCATAAAAACCTCATCATCGTACTCACCATCTATTTTTAACTGCCTGAGCAGCGTCCCCCTGGGAATGAAACCCAGGCTGCGATAGAATTCCTGGGCACCGACGTTGCTCCCCCTCACGTAGACGACGATTTTCTCATATCCGCTGGCGCGTGCGAAGTCAAGCGTCCGCAATGCCATGCGCCGGCCGACTCCAAGACGGCGCCATTCGGGGCGCACAAAAGTGCCCATCGTGCCCACGTGGTCAAACGAATCGGTGTATTTTGCCCACCGATCCAGTGATTGAAACCCCACGACCTGCCCCTCAATCTCTGCCAGGAAGACGGCTTCGCGTGGAGAGAGGGAGGCCAGGTAATCTCGCTCCTGGTCGGGAGTGAAGGGCCGGTTTACGGCGGTATACTTACGCTCCGCACAAATGACCTCCCATATCGCAGAGATAGCCACGGCATCATTCAGGGCCGCTTTGCGTATCGCGATCATCGTACCCCTCCTCACATATGGCTGCAGCGACCCACACCGTGCGCTCATTGCGATATGAGACCAGGCCCGGGCGGTCGCTGCGTTTGCGACGCACATTACGACGCTCTGTCACATCCACACCCACATGGCTTTCTCCGCGCGCAGGCGAATAGTATGCGGCCAGAGTGGCCGCCTTCTGGATGACCTGCTCCGGTACCTGCGTTCCACCACTTTTGATGATTACGTGAGCGCCCGGCAGGCCGCGCACGTGTAGCCACAGGTCGTCTGGGGCAGCGCGCTGGAAGGTAAGCCATTCATTCTGGCGGGCATTGCGCCCAACGTAGATGGTGAAGCCGTCGCACTCGAAACGGCGCGGGCTCCCGAGCTGCCCGCTGCGAGGGCGGGATGTTTGGGGTGCCCAGCCGGCTGATTGTAATGCGTCATGCACCGCGTCTATCTCCGGCCGCGTCTCGGCCATCGCCAGATCGGCCGCCAGCAGGTCGAGATATTCCAGCTCCGGGGCCAGTCGGGCCACGCGGGCAGCGATCTCTCCTCCGGCACGGGCAGCCTTGCGGTAGCGGCGGAAGTATTCCTGAGCATTCTCCACCGCCGTCAACAAAGGATCAAGCTCGATTAAACGTGGCTTTCCACTGTAATCCGGTAACACGACCTTTTCGCTACCGCGCTGCACCTGGCTCTGATAGGCCAGCAGTAACTCCCCTGCCTCACGCAGGGCCTCCACCTGGGCCTCATCAATCACCTGAGACTGGAGCTGCTCCAATGTGCGCTGGAGGCGCGAACGCGCCCGGTCAATCAGTTCCTGCACCTGTCGGCGGGCGGCTCCGTATGGATCGGCAGAGAGCAGTTGCTCGAAGTAGCGCCACATAGCCTCGCAGATATTGGGAACTGCTTCAACACGTTCAAACTGGTGGAGCTCATAAGGAGCAAAAGCGATGACGGCACCGTTTTCGTCCAATGCCAGGTTGGGCCGCCAGGGAGAACCGGTCTCAAGCGGCGCAAGCAACTCCTCCACGGCACTGGCCACCGCTTCGGGGGCAGCCGCGCGTGCAGGTGAGTTGACGTCGCCGGTGACCCGAAAGGAGATTTCCCTCGCAGCCAGCGGGCTGATGCCCAACAGCCGGCCGGTAAGCAAATGCGCAAGCGACTCATCCGGTGCAGCGGAGGCGAGCAGGGCGCTCCACTCTGTCAGCGTCATGGGGGCGGGGGGACGACGAATGGCCGGCAATGGTGGCGGCTGATATGGGTGGCCGGGCAACGTCACCCGATAGCGGTTCATCTCCGCTCCTACCCGCTTGAGCGCGTCCAGCACATCCCCGTCTGGCCCAACCAGGATCGCATTGCTGTACCGTTCCATTACTTCTGCGACCAGGCAACATGCCCCGGCATGCCCTTCGAAGCGGAAACACAGCACGCGCTCCCATCTTGGTTGAGTCACATCCACCAGCCTGGCGCCGCGGACCCATTTGCGTAGCAGGAGCAGCAGAGGTGTCTCCTTCTCCACTCCACGGCGCAGTTTGTAAGGCACAATAAGCACACGGGCGTGCTCCGGGTGAGCCGAGATAAGGAGCTGAACTCGCTGCCCGGCGTAGAGTTCCAGGCCGATCGAGAGCGGATCCGGCTGGAGTACTTGCTGGACGCGTGCCCCAAGCAAAGCGTCAAGCCGGTCGCGCAGACAGGCAAGCGTCAGATAATCAACGTACATCCCTGCTCTGTGGTCTCCAGGCAGCCCACATTCCTCCGCCAATGATCAACACCGCGCCGGCCAGATGGCTGAGGCCAATCGGCTCACCCAGGAAAAGGTAAGCTACCAGTGCGCCGTACAGTGGGAGCGTGTTATAAAATACCATCGCACCGCCTGGGCCCAGCAGATGTACGCCGGCATTCCAGGCCAGGAAACCGATCACCGAAGGCACAACGCCAATGTAGGGCACGGCAAGGATAAGGCGTAAGGTAACGTGGACAGGGAGAACATATTGCTCCCACACGGCAGCCGGCAGCAGGATCGGCAGGCCCAGCAGAGTAGACAGCGTGGTTGCGAAGAGGGGGGAACGCCGGCGCATAAGCAGCCGGCCGAGCACAGAATAGAGTGCCCAGAGGACCGTTGTGCCCAGGATGAGCAGGTCGCCTGTGTTGATGTGCGGTATGTCAAACACTGCTCTGCCGCCGGAGATCAACACCACCACACCGGCAAGTCCCACGCAGGCGCCCGTCAGTTGACGCCAAGACATCGGTTCCCCGACCAGTAAGGTGGCCAGCAGCCCGGTGATCAACGGGCCGAAACCGTTGATCAGGGTGGCATTCACTGCCGTTGTGAAACGCAATCCCAGGTAGAGCGCGGGTGCGAATACGACGACGCCGGTGAGCGCCATCCCTGCCAGCAACGCAAGCTCGTGTCGGTTGATGCGCTGATGCTCCTCATGGCTGGCGAAGTGGCGCCGCAGCAGAAATGTCAGCACAGTCCCGGCGATGGCGAAACGGAGTGCGGTCAGCGTCAATGGGCCGATATCGTCGCGCAGCCAGCGCCCCAGCGTCATGTTGGTAGCCCATGTCAGGGTGGCGACATTCACCATCCCGATGCCGCGGATACGCGACGCGCGTTGCATGGTCACATCCGGTCCGGCGAGTCGGTCTGCTGGCCCAGGATGGCCATGAAGCGAACGATGGTTTCGATGCCGCGGTAAAAGTTCGGGAGGTGAAACTTCTCGTTGGGCGCATGCAACCGGTCATCCGGCAGGCCAAAGCCAAGCAGAATCGTCTCCATGCCCAACAGCTCCTGGAACATAGTGACGACCGGGATAGAGCCTCCAGCGCGCATAAAAACGGGCTGCCGACCGAACACCTCAGCGTAAGCCTGCGAGGCAGCGCGCATTGCCGGCCCCTCGCGGCGGACGACGATGCCTCTGGTTCCGGGAAAACAGGTCACCGTAACCCGTACTGTGGGTGGCGCGATCCGGAGCAGGTAGTCCTTCAACCGTTGTGCGATCTCCTGCGGGTCCTGGTCCGGCACCAGCCGCATGGAGATTTTGGCGTGCGCAGTGGCGGGGAGCACAGTTTTGGTGCCGGCCTGGGTGTATCCTCCCCAGATGCCGTTGACATCGAGCGTTGGCCGCGCCGTGGTGCGCTCGATGATGGTATAGTCGGGATCGCCCCATTCGCTTTGCACCCCCGCCTCGCGCAGCCAGGCTTCACGGTCGAACGGGACACGTGCCAGCTCCGCCCGTTCCTCCGTGCTGAGATCGCGCACTGCATCGTAAAAGCCCGGCACCGTGACCCGCCCGTTGCTATCGTGCAGCCGGGAGATCATCTCGCAGAGGGCGTGAACGGGGTTATGCACGGCTCCACCGTAGATGCCGGAATGCAGGTCGTGCTCAGGGCCACGCACCTCGACCTCAGCAGCGACAAGCCCACGCAGCGCGTAGATAATGGAGGGCATGTCCTTGCCCAGGATATGCGTGTCGGAGACGACAGCCACGTCGGCAGCGAGCAGTTCCGCATGTTCGCGGATGAAGGGCGCCAGGTTCGGGCTGCCGCTCTCCTCTTCTCCTTCGAAAATGCACCTGACGTTGAGCGGTGGCGCGCCCACCGTCCTGCCGTAACACTCGAGCGCTTTCACGTGAGCGTATAACTGTC
>Ga0308419_1000443_pt1 | contig 30290 bp, 31 predicted proteins | sample HotsprSampleMS50_FD_203674 | JGI IMG/M metagenome (GOLD analysis project Ga0308419, IMG submission 203674) | Hot spring phototrophic mat microbial communities from Mushroom Spring, Yellowstone National Park, Wyoming, United States - 20090730_MS50 ... | reverse complement strand
ACAACCTTTGGATTTTTTCAGGAATTATTATTCACCTATATGGTCATCTATCCCACATATCATACAAATGAATAAGGGGGCGATAGTTCATGATGAATTTATATATAGTGCTGGCAAGCTTCATCATATCCTATCTTCTGAGGATTATTGGTGCGCAGTTGGAGAAGATACTATAACGTGTGCTTCCTGTGATTACAGGGCTTTATGCCACAAAGCGGGGATGCAACGCCCATCAGAAAATTTCAGATATATGTATGATGATGTTCCTTATTGTAAACGTGTTATAGTAGGGGCACATAGATATATGTCTTTGTAAGGGCACATGGTCATGCGCCTAACATACGGGGTCAGAGCCTTAAAACAAACTTAATCGCGAAGCGATTGAATATCAGTAGCTATGGGTTTTACCCATAGTTTAATACAAAAAAACATATCAAACCCCGAAGGGGTTTAATAAAAAGCGTTCAGAACAAATAAACAAACGTGGGAAGGAGCGCATAGAAATCCGCCCTAATAGTAGGGTCAGAGCAAAGAAAACAGTTCAAAGTTTAAAGTTGAAAGTTCAATGTTCAAAAAGGTTCAAATCCTTGATAAATGTGTAATCTTGTAAGTTCCAGGTTAAACAAAATAGGGGTCAGAGCAATTGTTTTTGACTGTATGTATGGTCATGCGCCCTATAAAAAATATTAGGGTCAGAGCCTATTATTTTAGTTGAAAATTTAACATGTTATTACATGTATATATTTATGAAATGAAGTATTTATTTTATCGGTAATTAAAAATTTTATGAAAAGGCAAATAAACATAATGGCTTTTTGATTCCTATACGGCATTAATATATAGCAATGGAGGTTGCCATGAAAGCATGTGTTACCGGTGCAACAGGATTTATTGGAGGAAATCTGGTTAAAGGGTTACTGGCAAAGAAACATTCAGTGAAGGCGTTAGTACTACCTAATGACCCAAAGATATCCCAACTAAAAAATAATAAAGTTGAGGTCATACAGGGTGATATCAGGGATCTGGAATCCGTTAAAAAAGCAGTAAAGGGATGTGATGTAGTGTTTCACTGTGCTGCGGTGGTTACCGATTGGGCACCGCAAAAGCTTTTTGAAGAAGTAACCGTTGGTGGGGCAAAAAATGTGTGTGAAGCTGCAGTGTGGGCAAAGGTAAAGCGCGTGGTAGATATCTCTACCAATGACGTGTTTGGCTTAAGGGAAGATGTTGTTATGGATGAATCATTTCCACTAGAACCCTGGGGCGAGCCCTATCCTGATTATAAGATAAAAGCTGAAGAAATCATGTGGCGCTATCACCGTGAACAAAAACTTCCAGTAACTATGGTATATCCATGCTGGGTATATGGTCCCGGTGATCAGACATTTGTGCCACTGTTAGCCGATGCCATTATAAAGCGTGAGCTTATTTTCTGGCGCAAAGATGTACTGGTATGGCCAACGTACGTTGAAAATTTAGTTGATTTGCTGTTACTCATTGCAGTTGACAAGCGGGCTGTTGGCAATGGCTATTTAGTACATGATGGCCAAAGTGTGACCTTGCAAAAGTTTTGTGAAGGAATAGCACAAGCATTGGGAGTAAAGCCCATTACAACACATATTCCATACTGGACAGCATATACGGCGGCTGTAATAATGGAAGCGTTGTGGAAATTATTGAAAATAGAAAAGCGCCCGCTTTTGACAACATATACAGTAAAAAATTTAGGTTCACGATTGCAGTTTAGTATTGATAAAGCAAGGCGTGAGTTAGGCTGGAAGCCAAAGATACCATTTGAAGAAGGTTTTCAGCGTACAATGCAGTGGTTAAAAACATTAGACCTGGCATCATTAAAAACAAAATAATAAGAGGAGATAGTAACAATGGAGAGCTTTGCAGGAAAAACAGTCTTTATTACCGGTGGTTCAAGTGGCATTGGGCTTTCAATAGCAAAATTGCTATCACAAGAAGGAGCACATGTAGCAATATTTGCCCGTAACAGAACCCGCTTAGAAGAAGCGCTTAAAATTGTTGAACAGGCAAAAAAACGTCATGGCCAGCGTTTTGCATGGTATCAGTGTGATGTATCCGATTATGCGCAGGTTAAAAAGGCTTTTACACAAGCCGTGCGCCAATTTGATACCTGCGATATTCTTATAAATTGTGCTGGCAGGGCCTATCCTAAATATTTTGAGGATATAAGCCACAAGCAATTTGAAGAAACCATGAAGATTAATCTTTTTGGTATATGGAATACTTGCTCATTTTTACTACCATTTATGAAACAAAAGGGTGGCTATATTGTTAATACGTCATCGGTTGCAGGGCTTGTGGGAGTATTTGGTTATACGGATTACAGCGCATCAAAATTTGCAATAGTAGGATTTTCCGAGGCATTGCGAAGCGAATGCAAACGCTATAACATCCATGTTTCAGTGCTCTGTCCCCCTGATACGGACACGCCTGGCTTTGAAACTGAAAATAAAACAAAACCCGATGAAACCAAAGAAATTTCAAAAAGTGCAAAGCTTTTAACACCTGATGAGGTTGCACAAGCACTGCTTAAAGGCATGAAGAAGAAAAAATTTATTATTTTAGCAAATTTTGACAGCACATTAACCTGGTTTGCAAAACGCTATGCGCCATGGTTAGTTGAAGCTGTGATGGATTATCAAATAAAAAAAGTGCAAAAGAAGAAACGCACTGCACGGTAAAATAAATTTTTTGGAGGTTAGTATGTCATATAAATCGGCAGCATATTTGGCGATAGTTACTGGGATAGGAATCCTGTTATTCTGGATAGCCTTTTTTACCGTAGGGCTTGCACCGGAAAATCCACCCGCATGCTATTTTGCCTATGAACATGCATTCCCCCTGCCTGATACAATTTTAGCAATAGCTCTTATTACTGGAGGAATTTTTGCATTAAAACAAGGGGTCAGAGCCATATATGTACTTTTGCCTGCATCAGGTGGCTTAATCTTTTTAGGGTTGCTTGACATGGCATTCAACTGGCAAAATGGCATGTACACAATCACAGTGATGGATGGCGTGCTTAACGCATGTATTAATATTTGGTGTGTTGTTTTTGGAATAGGTGCTATATTTACTATACACCGTGAATTTATGAAAAAGTCTTGACATGCAAAAAAGCCTTTTCATAAGTACATTACATCCATAATTTTTTAGTGTAGCGATAGTTACTGGGCGATTAGCTCAGCCTGGTTAGAGCGCCTGCTCGACACGCAGGAGGTCACTGGTTCAATTCCAGTATCGCCCAATTTTTTTATGTAGTAGGCTAACATAATGGCACATGTGCAATTACAAAACGGAAAAACTATAGAGATACAGGATGGCAAAACACTGCTTGATGTGGTTGCCCAGCTTAATGGAAAAAGCAAACCGGTTGCAGCAAAGATAAACGGTATTCTTCAAGATCTGCGTACGATAGTTACCGGCACAGCTCAGGTTGAACTTGTATCCTTTGATAGCCCTGAAGGCAAGGATGTCTTCTGGCATTCGGCTTCCCACCTTATGGCGCAGGCAGTAAAACGACTTTTCCCTGAGGTCAAAGTATCCATAGGGCCTGCAATTGAAACAGGTTTTTACTATGATTTTGATAAGCCCGGTGGTTTTACCCAGGAGGATTTAGAAAAAATAGAAGAAATGATGCGCCAGATAGTTACCGAGGATATACCTATTGTCCGCAAAGAGATTCCACGTAAGGATGCCATAGATTTATTTTCAACGTTGGGTGAAATATATAAGGTTGAGCTGTTACAGGAGCTATCGGACAACATTGTATCATTATACGAGCAGGGCGACTTTGTTGATTTATGCCGCGGACCTCATCTTCCAAGCACCGGTTACATCAAAGCGTTTAAGCTTACAAGCATTGCAGGTGCATACTGGCGTGGTGATGAAAAAAACAAGATGCTTCAGCGTATTTATGGTGTGGCATTTCCTGATGAAAAAATGCTTAAAGAACACCTTGATTTCCTGGAAGAGGTAAAAAAGCGAGATCACCGTGTTTTGGGCAAAGAATTAGATTTATTTAGTGTACACGAGGATGCAGGTGGAGGCCTTATATACTGGCATCCAAAGGGTGGCCGGCTCAGAGCCATTTTAGAACAGTGGTGGCGAGAAGAACACTTTAAAAACGGCTATGAAATACTGTATACGCCACATATTGGGCGTGCAACATTGTGGGAAACCTCAGGGCATTTAGATTTTTATAAAGAAAATATGTATTCGCCCATGGATATTGATGGCAATGATTACTATATAAAGCCCATGAACTGCCCATTCCATATCAAGATTTACCAGACAAGTCTACACTCATACAGAGACCTGCCACTAAGATGGGCGGAACTTGGCACAGTATACCGGTATGAAAAATCGGGTGTGTTGCATGGCTTGTTGCGTGTGCGTGGCTTTACTCAGGATGATGCCCATATCTTCTGTACCCCGGAGCAGATGGAAGATGAAGTACGTGAGGTATTGCGTTTTTCACTGTATATGTGGAAGGTGCTTGGATTTTCCAATATAAAGGCGTATCTTGCAACAAGGCCTCAAAAATCAGTGGGCGAAGAAAAGCGATGGATTGATGCACAGGAATCATTGAAAAAAGCAGTACAAACTGAAAATTTAGATATAGAGGTTGATGAAGGTGGTGGAGCATTCTACGGGCCAAAAATTGACCTTAAAGTTAAGGATGCATTAGGTCGTGAGTGGCAGATGACCACCATTCAGTTTGATTTTAACCTCCCTGACCGCTTTGACCTGTATTATATTGGCAGTGATGGACAAAAGCACAGGCCGTATATGATACATAGGGCGCTTTTGGGCTCAATTGAGCGCTTCATAGGCATATTAACCGAGCATTATGCAGGAAGGTTTCCTGTATGGTTGTCACCAGTACAGGTTATACTGGTAAATGTAGGCCCTGAACAGGCTGACTATACTAAAGAACTGTCCTTGAATCTTCGTTTACAGGGTATACGGGTAAAAACTGACCTTCGTGATGAAACAATAAAATATAAGATACGCGATGCCATTGAACAGCGGGTACCCTATATAGGTGTTATTGGTGGCAGGGAAATGCAGGAAAATACTATTGCTGTCCGTAAACGAGGTGAGCAGAAACCTGAAACAATGAAAATTGAAGAATTTATTCAGTTAATACAAAAACAGTCAAAAGATAAACAATAGGTAATAAAAGATAAGCACTGTTAATTTATAAATGTATTTTTATGTACAAAAAATAATTAATGTACACTCCCGCCGCCTTCGGCCCCTGGAGTGTACAAGTATTTATGTTAAATTATTTTTAAGGAATAAATACTGATATTTTTTTGTATTATACACAGAATTATTGTTGATTAATATATAACAGTGATAAGATGTGTAAAATTTTTTCGTTGAAATATTTCCTATAATACGGTATATAGTATAACAATGAGATTATACATTCTGTTTATAGAAAAAGTGTAAGGAGGGTAACATAGACCGGGTTGATACCAAGCGTTTTAGGGTAAATGAAGAGATACGAGCCTCTATGGTTCGTTTAGTTGGCGAGGATGGTGGTCCACAGGTAATTCCGTTACAGGAAGCATTGCAGAAAGCATCAGATAAAGGCCTTGATTTGGTTGAAATATCGACTAATCAGGATCCACCAGTTGTAAAAATCATAGATTACAGCAAATTCAAATTTGAGCAAATCAAAAAAGCCAAAGAAGCCAAAAAGAAGCAGAAGGTCATTCAGGTAAAAGAGATTAAATTACGGCCTTCTATTGATTTGCATGATTTTCAACATAAGTTGCGCCATGCACGGGAATTTATAGAAGAGGGCAATAAGGTAAAATTTACCGTCATGTTTAGAGGCAGGGAAGTGGTGCACAGTGATTTAGGATTCAAGGTGTTGGAAGATGTTAAACAGGCTTTAGAAGATGTTGCGTTAGTTGAAACTAATCCTTCAAAAGAAGGCAGGAATATAACAATGATAATGGCTCCAATGTCAGCTGCGCAGAAGAAGCGGATTCAGGAGCACAATAATCAATAAGCAAAGAGAGGTAAACAAATGCCTAAGCTAAAGACTAACAGTGGAGCAAAGAAACGTTTTAAAGTGACAGCTACTGGCAAGCTAAAACGTGCAAAGGGATGGAAGAGCCATCTTTTAGAATCAAAAAGTCCAAAGCGCAAACGTTCATTGAGAAAAGCTGCGTATGTTTCTGATTCTGATGCAAAGCGTTTTGCACGCTTACTGCCATATTCATAATACAGTGAGGTACACATTATGCCACGAGCAACAACAGGAAAAGTTCATCATAAAAGACGAGAAAAGGTATTAAAAGATGTTAAGGGTTTTTACGGTGCCCGTAAAAACCTATGGCGAACTGCAAAGGATGCCCGAAGAAAAAAATTGCAGAATTCGTATAAGGACAGAAGGCGTAAAAAACGTGATTTCAGGGCATTATGGATTATGCGCATTAATGCAGCGGCACGGCTTTACGGTATTTCATACAGCCGCCTCATTGACGGCATGAAGAAAGCCAATATCCTTATTGATCGTAAAATGCTGGCTGATTTAGCAGTGAGCGATACCAATGCTTTCAAGGCAATTGTTGAAAAGGTAACGAACAAAGCTGCATAGAAATGTAATTGATTATGCAATATGAACAAAAAATTACAAGCGCCATTATCATGGCGCTTTTTGTTTTTGTAGTTACTATCGCCCATAACCAGGCTACGTGTAGGCCATTAACCGCTTCGATGTATACTGTTGATGAGGGCTCAATAGAAGGGTATGCTGGCATAGGTCTAATTCAGACAAAATCAGCGTATACAAAAGAATGCCTTAACATGAATACAGGCATATTGCCCGGGACTGATATCAGGTTTTCTGCTTCAATGCTACAGGGTAATATCTATGAACTATCGAACAATACAATGGGTGACTGCTCAATAGGAATATGGCACAGTTTTGGACTTATTTTTAATACTATATCATCTGGCATGCTCATTGAAGTGGGTTTGCCAACAGCACCTGATGCATATTATAATGAAACAACCTTTCCTACCGAGTCAGGATTTACAACATTTGCATTAAGCTTTGTAGCTGCATATAACAACAATTTAATAACCATGATTTTTTCCGTCTGTTATACATTAATGCCACAGTCAGGTGAATCGGTTTTTGAAGGACTATCGTTTAATGTATCGCGTTCCAGTACCTGGAGCAGTTTATTTGGGTTGAACCCATTCAAAAAAGGAAGTATGATATATTATAAAAAATTATCAAATGATATAGTATCTTTTTCTTCAACAGCTGTTTATGATATGTACCCTGTCATGCCATACATGTCTTTTTGTTTTGGGGATAGGATAAACAACAGCCCTGTATATGGGGAACATGGACTGCCTGTTTTGTACAAAGGGTATAATGATACACTCTTTTTGGTTACTTCTTGGGGTATCCGCTATTTTTTTAGTGAAAAAACTTACATTGGTGCTGGATTATTGTACAATGTTTTACGAGATTATGATTATTCTCTACAGTATGAAATAGGTATAGAAGCGTCATCAGTGTGGTAATCTTTTGTACAAAAAAATTAAAAAAATTATCTTGATTTTATACTGTTATCATTATATTTTATGGTTACTGAATTAAAGGGTGGCAATTTGTATTGATTAATGGTGAAATTATTAGTTTTAAATATGCTATTTTGTTTTAGCGATAGTTTTGTAGAATATTTTAGTTTACAGAAACTTTTTTTATGCCGACATTAAATACAGTGTAACTGTAAAAAAATGAATAATTCGGGAGGATTTTCTTATGATTACGATGCAGCAATTAGAGGAGCTTGAAAGCAGGATTATAAAGGCGTTACAGCTTATTGGCGATTTGCGGGCTGAAAATGCCAAATTGGAAGCAGATAATGAATCTCTCAAAGTGCAGGCTGAAGAAGCGCGCTTGAGTTTGGAAGAAAAAGAGCAGGAAATAGCTCGTCTTAAAAAGGATATTGAGAATGCCACAAATGAGCTTGCTCAGATTAAACAACGTGAGGAAGTACTTGAAAAGAAGATTATTGAAATGTTAGGTAAACTTGATACATTGAAATCAGGCAAAGCTCCTGCCTTTGATATAAAACCACAGCCTCAACCTGCACAGTCAAAACCACAACGCCCAGAACCAAAACCTGTGGAAGAATTTTTAGAAGAAAAGCCTGGTGACGAAGAGGATATAATCATCATTGATGATACTGAAACCGCAAAAAGTGATGTGGAAGTTGATACTCTCCCCACAGAAGAAGATGAAATCGTTTTACTGGATGATACAGATGAAGAGATAGTTATTGATGATGTTGATGGGGATTTAATAATAATTGATGAAGAAACAACAGAAAAAAAAGCATCAAAGGATAAAATCTCAGACGATGAAGATTTTATAATAATTGAGGATGATGAAAAATGATATCGGGCATACAGAATCCCAATAAAGTAAAAGTTTCCATTATGGGGCAGGTTTATACAATCGAAGGCGACGCATCAGGTGATTATATAGCAAGAGTTGCTGAATTTGTTAACAGCAAAATGGAAGATGTGGCGCATGGTTTAACAAATGCAAGCCCGCTGCAGATTGCAATCCTTGCTGCTCTTAATATTGCTGATGAGCTCTTTCAGGTTAAAGAATCTGAATATATGGTAACTGATGAAATCCGTGAAAAAACCAATATGCTCATCTCAATGCTTGATGAAGGGCTTATTGGGGATGTTTTCAGTATATCAGAGAAACAACGTCAGCATCTATAAACAGATAGTATGAATAAAATAATAAATATACAAAAAATTTTCTACCTGCATTGCACTTTTAGTACATTCCAGTGATATATACTAATAACAATGAGTCAAACTTTTAAAGCTCTGACAGATGAAGAATTGGTTAAGTATGTGATTGACGGCAATGACCAGGCATTTGAAGAGCTTTATCAGCGTTATTCTGAGCGTATTTTCAAGCTTCTTTATAGCTACGTTTATAATGAGGAAGATGCAATAGATCTCATGCACGATGTTTTTATAAGGGCTTACAGGCATTTGGATAAGTTTGACATAAAGCGCACATTTTCTTCATGGATTTATAAGATTGCAATTAATTGTGCCAAGAATCACAGGTATAAAGTACATAAAACTGATACCGTGATTGAAAGGGAAGAGCAGCGTTTAATGCAGTCAGAAGGGGCAAAAACCCCTGAAGATTATATAATTGATAATGAGCTGACACAGGAATTTTCTTTAGCTGTTGATACATTAACTGATAAATTTAGAGAAGTATTCCTGTTGCGGTTTGGGCAGCAATTACAGTATAGTGATATTGCAACAATTTTAAATATTTCAGAACGTACTGCAAAATGGCGTATGGAAAGGGCAATCATGTATATCACAGACTTTCTAAAAAAAAGGGGAGCCATATAACATTGCATGTGAAACTGGATGATTGAAGATATATATAGTGTGATTTCAGGATTGTTATGAATAGATGGGCTAATGATAAAGAACTATATTCAGAAATAACTGGCTATGCTGGTGATTCGGCAGATGCCTTATTCACTTTGTTGCAGAAGTGGCAGTCATCATTACCTTCTTTACGTGACTCATATACTTATAAAGATATTATTGAATATTCAAAAACATCAAAGCCCTATAAAAAACATTGGCTTTCAATTGCTGCAGGTGTAGCTGCAATAGTTATATTTGGTGTTGTACTTTTTAACCAATTTGTGGAACAACCTACTCAAAAGCCTGCAATGTGTAAAGCTGTTGTTGGCAATGTTCTTGTGCAAAGGGGGCAAGAATACATCAATCTGACTAACGGTATGGAAGTATTGCAATCTGATGTTGTTATATGTGATAATGGTTCAATGGCCGTGATAGAGATTGGTCCGGCAACATTACGCATTGAGCAAAATTCTAAAGTTTCCATTGATTCTCTGCAACAAACGCAGGTGCTGTCGCTTGCTTCTTCAATGGATAAAGGTGTACTTTATGCAGCAGTGAAGAAATTGCACAAAGGTGATAGTATTTTGGTAAAAACAAAAACAGCAGTTGCAGGCATACGCGGGACTTCATTCATGGTTAAATCCGATAGCCAATCAACCAAGTTGGTTGTGCTTGATGGGAAGGTGCTCCTTTCGCCGCGTGTAGCAAATATGCCTACGGGGGAAAACACTGGTGTTTTAGTTAGTGAGGGCAAGTCGTGTGTTATTGATATCCATACCCTTCGCACCATACAAAATGCTGTTGAACAAAAAAAGGTGCCGCTGGATAAAGCAATTCAGCAATCAATATCCGTATCTTCAGCAGATGAAAAAGCAATGCAAGCACTTCGTGCTCTCAATCAGAATGTGAGTGAACATATTGTCATCGATGAAGATAAATCTTTACGGATTAATGATCTGTATCCTATTGTTTCAATGAAGCCATACAACAATGATCTTGTTGTAACAACGAATAACGGCATTTATTATTGTGAAAATAATCGTGTAAAATGGATGCAGGATTATCCTATTGTATCTAAACCATATATATGGGATGATTATATTATTCTCCAGAGCACAAAGTTACTGGCTCTTGATACAAAAAGCACCATCAAATGGGAGATAGAAATTGAAGGGGAAGTTATTGGTGATAGTATTATTCCAATTCGCAATACACTGGTCATACCAACAACAAAAGGCCTTATTTATTTTATTACTAAAAATGGCATAATACTTCATAAAGTTGATTGTAATGCCCCGATTGTTTCAAGACCAGTTTCTTTTGGCCAGATGATATGTGTGGCAACTGCTGATGGATATCTGTATGCAATAGATGTTGTGTTAGGTGTCAGCATTTACAGGAAATATATTGGCATGGTAGTGGGTCATGGCATTTTTGCCAATTACCCTGAAATGTATATAGTTACTTCTAATTCTATCCAAAAAATTCATCTATTAAAAGATGAGGTCATATGGAAGTATAGTGATAGTGAGATAGTAACTGCAGTAGAACATCCTCAGGGTATAGTGTTTGCAACCAGTAAGGGCACATTGGGTAACATTACAGGCAATGGAACTTTGCAATGGCAGATAAACCCCGGCAAAGATATACATTCTTTGGAATATACATCAAAAGGGATTGTCTGCATAGCAGAAAATGTTTTTTACCAAATTTCAGATTCTGGCGAGGTGTTATGGTCATGTACATTGCCTGCTAAAAATACCGAAATATTATCATTAACTCCTAAAACAGTCTATATTCGCGTGGAAAACAGCTTCCTAACCCTACGGCTATAAAATTACAAAAAATACTTGTAAAACTGCAAAATTCTGATACTGATACCCATGGGCATATTCAAAATAATTCGTTTTTAACTAATTATTTTATGCCCATAAGAAATTGATGTGATAACAGGTTGCAAAGTCATTATAAAATGAAATAAACTTTTTTAATAGTTGAATAATTTTATCTTGAAATTATATTGAATATATAGCATAGTATATAAAATAGTATATAATTAGGCGTATTATAAAAGGTGAATTATGAATAATGAATTATTGAATATTACATCAAAAACAGCTGAATCTGTAATAGATGATACTGATTCCATTGATATACTTCAACTGGTAAGCTTTAAGCTTGATGAGATTGAATATGGCATTGATATCTTGTCAGTACATGAGATATTGCGAATCCCTGAGATTACACGTCTTCCTAATACACCTGAGTATATTAAGGGCGTTATTAATCTGCGTGGCAATGTTATTCCGGTTGTTGATATACGATTGCGGTTTGGCATGCAACAGGTTGCATTAACTGAGCTAAGCAGGATTATTGTTGTGGAGATTGGCGAAAAACTAGTAGGCCTTTTGGTAGATAATGTATATCAGGTAATACGGTTATCACGTTCAAGGATTGATGAGCCTCACGACTTGATTGAAGGCATTTCAACAGAATTTATTAGTGGTATTGGCCGATTGCAGGATAGACTTATCGTTATCCTTCGTCTTGATAATATTTTGTTCAGCGATGAACAGTAATTTTTAGTATATCTGAGGTGATACAATGGGTTTTTCCCTGGGTGAATATCAGGATATTTTTTTGGAAGAAGCCGATGAACAATTGCAGGAACTCAATGAAAATCTTTTGAAACTTGAAAAAGATCCTGCTGATGAGGAAATTATTAATAATATTTTCAGAGCTGCACATTCACTGAAAAGCTCTGCAGCCTTTGTTGGTTTAACTGATCTGGGCGACTTGGCCCATAAGATGGAAAATCTCCTTCAGGGCATTCGTGACAAAGTTATGAAGGTAACCCCTGCTATTGTAGACGTGTTATTCCAATGCTTTGATGTTATTAATGACGTTATAAGGGAAGTTTCCTCCGGTAATCCACCTTCTAAAGATTTTTCATCATTAGTAAAAAAGATTGAATCAGTTGGCAAGGAAGGTAGCAGCCAGGAAGAGAAAGAAAAAAAAGAGGCCCCGGCCCCCAAAAAGATACAATTATCAACTAATATTATAAAAGATATACGGGATGGGATTAACAATGGGTTATCGTGCTGTGAAATTGCCATAACACTTGATCCTGATGCCGCCATGAAATCTTTAAAAGTGCAGTTGGTTTTAACAAATCTTGAAAAGATTGCTGATATTCTGGTTACTATCCCCACAATTGAAGAAGTTTCCATGCCTGAATTTGATAACAGGGTGCAGATAATTTTACTAACAAGTGCTGGTATTGAGGAACTACGGAAAGCATGTGAAGTTGATCAGGTTATCAGAATAGACTTAAGAAAGATTGAATTGGTAAAAAAGGATAATAAGGTTGCCCTTAAATACCATAATCAGGAAACTCTTTATGAGGAAAAACCACAACAGGAACAAACAAAGACAATGAATATTGTGGAAGATGTGTTGCCTGATGAGGAAGAAAAAGATGAAATAGTAATTAGGACAAAAGATGATAAAAAGACATTACAGCTTAGAACCGTAAAGGTTTCGGTGGAAAAACTTGACCAGTTGTTAAATAATGTTGGAGAACTTGTAATAGCAAATTCAGGTTTTTATAAATTATATGAGGAAATGCGGCGTCTTAATATTGAAAAGAGCATAATAAATGAATTCAAAAACCGCATGGAGCAGATGTCGCGTATTGCCAAAGACCTTCAAAGCGGTATAATGAAAACCAGAATGGTGCCAATTGGCCAGGTTTTTTCAAGATTTAACCGATTAGTTCGTGACCTTGCAAAAGAATTTGATAAAAAGGTTATTCTGGAAATTAAAGGTGAAGAAACAGAATTGGATAAAAAGGTAATTGATGTTATTGGTGAGCCCCTGATGCATTTAATTAGAAATGCAGTTGACCATGGGGTTGAATCTGTTGAAGAACGGCGTCAGCAAAAGAAGCCTGATATTGCAACAATAACGCTGAATGCGTATCAGGGTGGCAATCAGATATTTGTTGAAGTCAGTGATGATGGAAGGGGACTGGATCTTAAGAAAATAAAAGCCAAAGCCATTGAAAGAGGATTGGCAACACCTGAGATGATAGCCAATATGGATAAAGAAGATATATATAATTTTATATTCACTCCTGGATTTTCTACTTCAGATGTTGTCACTGACATCTCCGGAAGGGGCGTTGGAATGAATGTTGTTCAGGAAACGGTTAATGAGCTCAATGGTAGTGTTGCCATTGAAAGCGAACCGGGCATGGGGACACGGTTTATCTTAAGCTTTCCTTTAACACTTGCTATTATTCCTGCTATCATGGTCAGGGTACAAAGAGAATTGTATGCCATACCACTTTCAGATGTTATAGAAACAATCAAAATATTGCCTGAAGAGATCACAACTATAGAAGGCCATGAAGTCATTAATCTTAGAGGTGAAATTTTATCACTCGTCAGGTTGAATAATTTTGTGGGTATTGAAAGTGGGCTAAAAGACAATGAGCGTATGCCAGTGGTTATTGTTGGTTATGGGAATAGAAAGATAGGGATAGTTGTGGATCTATTAGAAGGCAAGCAAGAAATTGTAATAAAATCATTAGAGCAGAATTACAGGACAGTCCCCGGGTTAGCCGGTGCTTCAATTTTGGGCGATGGCAGTATCTGCTTAATACTTGATATTTCTTCAATGATTAATAAAGTAATAATGCAACAGGATACTTTCTCTTTCAGAGAAAAACAGCGTGTATTGGGTACAAAGCAGGCATCAGTAGAGGTTGTAAAAACTGAGGCTGTAAAGGAAAAGGCCCCTTCAGAGGTAACTATCGACACAAAAAAAGAGAACAAAATACAGGTAACAACCCCTGAGAAAGAAATGCCTATAAAAGAAGATATTGTATTTAAAAAAGAGCCTGTGGAAGAGATAGTTGAAGTTGAGGAGTTTAAAGCAGAGAACAAAGCTTCACGGTTACAAGAAGAGGATGTTATTGAACAGCAGGTTAAAAATGTTTTAGAGGAATTCAAAACAGAATTAAAAGAGAAGATAAAAACAACGTTAGACAAAGAAGATGAAATATATCAGAAGTTAGGCATATCCGATAATGATTTAGCAAAGGTCCAGGTTCTTGCTAATGTGGGTATTACAGATGCTGCAGAATCACTATCAAAAATAATTAACAGAAGGGTGGATTTGTCAATTCCTGATGTTTCGGTTTTAGCTATTGAGTCCATACCACAATCATTTGGTGATGTTGATAGTGTGTATTTAGGTGTTTATATGCCCATAGTAGGGCAGATTAATGGAACAATTTTATTCAGTTTAAGGGAAGATTCAGGGTATGAGCTTGTTGATATGCTTTTGGGATTGCCACAAGGTACTACTAATTCCTTGACTGAAGATGGCGAATCAGTCTTAAAAGAAGTAACCAATATTGTTGGTTCCGCAGTGGTCAATGCTTTTGCTGATAAGATTGAAATGGCAATAAAACCAACCGTGCCTTCAGTAGTACATGATTATATGCAATCAATTTTAGATTCTATACTGGCTTTCCATACTGCAGAAAATGAATATGCGCTTGTTATGGATACTGAATTCTTCCACCAGGATGACAGGGTAATTGGCAAGCTTCTCATTATGCCAACGACGTCATCCTTGGCTACAATAGTGGAAAGGTTGCGAAATTAAATTGTATGTCAGAAAAAATAAAGGTTTTAGTTGTTGATGATTCTGCTTTGGTCAGAAAAGTAATTTCTGATATTCTTGAAAGTGATAAAGAAATAGAAGTCATTGGCACTGCAAACAACGGTAAATCGGCCATTTTTAAAAATCTCACGTTAAATCCTGATGTCATAACCATGGATATTGAAATGCCCATTATGAATGGGCTTGAGGCATTACAGGAAATAATTAAAACCAATCCCAAGCCTGTTATTATGATGAGTGTATTGACACAATATGGTGCCGAAGCAACCTTCAAGGCATTGGAATATGGCGCAGTGGATTTTATACCTAAACCTTCAACTGTTTTGGCTATGAGCATGGATGACATTGCTGAACTTCTTATTACTAAAGTTAAGGCAGTGGCAAAGGCTTCGCTTAATTTGCATATAAGAAGAATTGAGGATGTATCTGAAACCAGCAAAGTTTCTGTTATTACAAGGCATGAAGATAAAAAAAAGATTGTTGGTATCGGCACATCTACTGGTGGTCCTTCAGCGTTACAGAGAGTATTACAAAAGTTGCCAAAAAATTTTCCCTCCCCAATACTGGTGGTACAGCATATGCCCCCAGGGTTTACCAAAGCGTTTGCTGAAAGGTTAGACAGCTTATGCAATATTTCCGTAAAAGAAGCCGAAGATGGGGAAAAAGTATTGAATGGCTGTGCGTATATAGCACCTGGCGATTCTCATATAGTTGTTGAAAAAACGGGCGATACCCGCGTTATACGCCTGTCTCAGGCTGAGAAGGTTTCCGGGCACAGGCCTTCAGCAGATGTGCTATTCCATTCTCTGGCAAAAGCAGATTCACGTAATGTCATAGGTGTCATCATGACAGGAATGGGGCGTGATGGTGCAAATGGAATAAAGGAAATCCATAATGAAGGTGGTTATACCATTGCCCAAGATGAAGCAACATCAGTTGTGTATGGCATGAACAGGGTGGCAGTTGAGATGGGTGCAGTGGATGCTGTTGTGGATGTTGATTCTATACCCCAGGAGATTATTGCTCATATTTAATGTAAAACATTATGAAATATATATAGAGCAGCCTTCGGTGGCAGGTTATATGTGAATTGGTTATAAAATATTAGCAAGGAATAATTACTGAATATGTATTAAAATAATTTGTAAAATTTTGCAAATAATAAAAATTTTTTCTTGAATGATAAAGGCATATCGGTATTATGTATTTAGGATTATATACTGGATTATGTAATAGGGATATTTAATACTGCGGGGTAATTCTATGGCTAAAATACTGATAGTAGATGATGCTAAGTTTATGCGAACCCTTGTGAAAGATGCACTGGTACCCAAAGGCCATGAGATAATCGGTGAAGCTGAAAATGGACTGGAAGCAGTGCAGCTTTATAAAAAGTTGCGGCCTGACCTTGTGACAATGGATATTACCATGCGCGAGAAAGATGGCATTGAAGCGGCAGAAGAAATTTTACAGTTTGATCCCAATGCACGAATAATTATGGTAACAGCATTAGGGCAGGAAAATTTATTAACACGAGCCATAAAAATAGGCGTGAAGGATTTTGTCGTTAAACCATTCCCTCCAGAAAGACTTCAAAAAGCTGCTGAAAAAGCATTAGCATGATACTACCATTTGTATTTTTAGCTTGATATTTTTTTGGCTTTTTTAATATTTCAAAAAATATTAATTATCATTGCATAAATATAGCAAGTATCATTAATTGTCTGTTTTTATACATTTAATATATCTATATAATAAAATAACCGGTAGTATTATTTGAATTATGATAACACCAGGTAACAATGATGTTCAATGTATTTTACACATTGAAAATTTTGATGGCCCACTTGATTTATTGTGGGATCTTATTAAAAAGTCAAAGATAGAAATAACTCAAGTATCCATTGCTGACATTACACAGCAGTATCTGGATTATTTAAAGCTTATGGAAAGCATTAATATACCTGTTGCCATGGAATTTATTGTTATGGCCAGTGAATTATTATATTATAAATCAAAAGCATTGCTGCCGGGTGCTGATATTGGAGATGAATTTTTTGTTCCGCCACTTCCCCCGGAACTTATACAGAAGCTTTTAGAGTATAAAAAATACCAGATAGCATCCAAAAATTTATTGAAATTACATGAGATGCAGTCAGATGTGTTTACCAGGCAGAATGCCCCTATAACCGTTGAGGGTGATGTATATATTGAAGTCAATCTTTTTGACCTTCTGAATGCTTTTGTTGATGTACTGGAAGCAGAAAAGGAAATTGAGCAGCAAAGAATCGTATTTGATGAAATTCTGGTGAGCGACAGGATAATGTTACTGGTCAGTATACTGCATGAAAGGGATAAAATAGAATTTCATGAGATGTTTACGCAGAATCCGGGAAGAATGGAAGTTGTTGTTACCTTATTGGCATTACTGGAAATGACCCGTATAGGTGCTATCGCTGTTTTGCAGCATGCACAGTTTGGGAACATATATATATTCAAAAAGGATTTAGACAAAGTGGATATATTGCATTAACATAGCCGCAATCAGGGAAAGAGTATGAGCAACGATATAATGAATGAAGAAATTGAATTGAAATCTGTTCATGCCAGCCAGGATGATGAAACAGGTAATGAAGAAATATTTGAAATGGGCGATAGTGATGATCTCTTTGGCATAGTAGAAGCTATACTTTTTGTATCAGCCGAACCTGTTCCCTTGCAGTTTTTTACCAAGCAGTTGGGGATAGATGCAACCCAGGCAAAGATTATCATTGATTCTCTGATTGATGAATATGAGGATAGGGATAAAGGTATAAAGATTGCTGAGATATCTGGTGGGTACCAGTTTGTTACCAATCCAAAATTTGCAAACCAATTGCGCCAGGCGATGGGATATAAGAAAAAAGAAACATTGTCAAAGGGTATGCTGGAAACACTAGCAATTATTGCATATAAACAGCCCATAATGCTTGCCGAGATTGAGGAGTTGCGAGGTGTATCATCGCGAATGATGGTAGCAGCACTTATGCGGAAAAATCTTATAAAACCAGTTGGCAGGAAAGATGTTCCCGGAAGGCCCTTATTATATGGCACAACCGATGAGTTTTTGCGCTATTTTGGGTTAAACAAATTATCTGACTTGCCCAAATTGTCTGAAATAAAAGAATTTAACTTTGAAGAGGAATAATAATATGGATACTACCAGTTTTGAAAAGAACATAATTGAATCCTTATCACAGTTAACGGAAATATATAGCAAAGAATTGCAAAACATCATGAAAGAAGGTGAGCAAGGAATTTTCCCTGTTAAAGCCAGAATAATTTCGCATCTGCAGCAATATGCAAAGCCACCCCTTACACAAGAGCTAGTAGAAAAAATTGCTACGGAAATTTTTTCTGTGGCGCTACAAGCAGCACGCCCCCTTAAGGTAGCATATTTAGGGCCAGTTGGGACATTTACCCACATTGCAATGCTGGAAATTTTTGGCGATGTTATAGAGGCTGTACCGCACAGGACTATTTCTGATGTGTTTGATGAAGTTGAAACAGGAAGGGCGGCATTTGGTGTCGTTCCTATTGAAAACAGTACTGAAGGGGCAGTCACTTATACCATGGATGAATTTCTGGATACTGATTTAAAAATTGTGTCTGAGAAGTCCCTTAGGATTACCTATAGCCTGCTGTCAGTATGTGACAGCATCGAAAAGATTAAAAAAATATATTCGCATCCACAATCGCTTGCGCAGTGTAAAAACTGGCTTAAAGCTAATTTGCCCAATGTAGAAATAAATCAGGTTAATTCAACTGCCAAAGCTGCTGAAACCGCATCATGGGATAAATACTCGGCTGCTATCGCCTCAAATATTTCAGCTAAAATATATAATCTCAACATCATTGCTGATGGCATTGAAGATTCACGTCAAAATTATACCCGGTTTCTTGTTCTGGGTAAACATGATAACCCGCCAACGGGAAACGACAAAACATCAATAGTATGCGCGGTTAAAGATCAACCTGGTGCACTGTATAAGTTGCTAAAGCCATTTAGTGATCATGGTATCAATATGACTATGATTGAGTCTCGCCCTGATAAGAAGAAGATGTGGGCATATAACTTTTTTATTGATTTTAACGGGCATAGAACTGACCCTGTTGTCCAAAAGGCCCTTGAAGCAATGAAACAGGAAACCATATTCTTAAAAGTTCTTGGTTCATATCAGGCTGAAAAGCATGATTAATTAAAGATAAAACATACAAAGGAGTACGGAAATTATGATTATAGTATTAAAACCCAATGTAACGCAGGATGAAATTGATCATATAGTTGGCAAAATAAAATCGCTCAACCTTCAGCCACATGTATCAAAGGGGCAATACAGAACCATTATCACAGTTATTGGTGATGAGGATATCATCCGTGAACAGCCTCTTGAGGCAATATCGGGAGTTGAATCGGTAAAGCCAATATTAAAGCCATATAAGTTGGCAAGCAAAGAAACCCATCCTGACAGGACTATAATACGAGTTGGTGATATTGACATAGGTGGTGATAAGATTGTGCTTATAGCAGGCCCCTGTGCTGTTGAGGGGGAAAAGGAAATTATTGAGCATGCAAAAATGGTTAAGCAGGCAGGCGCATCTATGCTGCGGGCTGGAGCCTACAAGCCACGATCTTCGCCGTATACATTCCAGGGGTATGGTGCATTAGGGTTAAAATATTTGGCAAAAGCAAAAGAAGAAACGGGGTTACCGATAGTTACCGAGGTAATGGACCCCCGTGATGTAGAGCTTGTTGCCCAGTATGCAGATGTATTGCAGGTTGGCACCCGCAATATGCAGAATTTTAACCTTTTAAAAGAGCTGGGAAAAATCAATAAGCCGGTTTTATTAAAGCGGGGGATGAGTGCAACCATAAATGAATTCTTAATGTCGGCAGAATATATCCTTTCGCAGGGCAACAAGCAGGTAATACTATGCCCGCGTGGCATACGAACATTTGAGGATGTTACGCGCAATACCCTTGATGCTGGTGCAGTGCCGGTGTTAAAGGATTTTTCACATTTGCCTGTTGTGTGTGACCCAAGCCATGCGATGGGGCTAAAGGATTATGTGGTATCTGCAGCTTTAGCGTATGTAGCCGCGGGTGCTGATGGCATCATGGTTGAAGCACATCCCAACCCTGAAGAAGCAATGTCTGATGGACAGCAGACAATAAACTTTGAGCAGTTAGTCCAACTCAAAAAGAAACTTACCAGCATTGCACTGGCACTGGGCAGAGGAATTTATTAATGTTCAATAAGGTTGCAATCATAGGTTTGGGACTCATTGGTGGGTCAATTGCCCGTATGCTGAAAAAAAAGCATCAATCGGTATACATCATAGCGTATGGACGGAAACCCGAAAGCTTGCATAATGCCCTCAAAGAAGGGATTATTGATAAGGTTGCATCTGTTGATGTAATTGATTGCAATAATGTTGACCTTTTTATAGTAGCCACACCGGTGCTATCCTCCATTACAATTATTAATTCGTTATTAAATGATCCGCATCTCAAATCCAGTGCATTAATTATAGATGCTGGAAGTGTAAAGCAATCAATCATTGATTCTGTAATTCACCATGAAAAAGCACATCAGTTTGTTGGTTGCCATCCAATGGCAGGTTCTGAAAAATCTGGCTATCAATTCAGTACACACTCCATTCTTACAGGCGCATGGGCAATCATTACTCCACACCAAAAAAACAAACACGATGATATAGTTGCAATTGAAAAATTCTGGGAGATGCTGGAATGTAGAATTCATATTACAGATGCTGCAACTCATGACAGAATGGTTGCCAGTACCAGCCATCTTCCGCATATAGTGTCATCGGCATTAATGGAAAGTTTTTTTTCCACCAATAATGGAATGAATCCACTTGCCATGCAGCCTTTCATAGGAAAGGGATTTAAAGATATGACGCGCCTTGCCGGGGGCAGCCCTGACATGTGGGCTGATATTGTGTTGTTAAATAATGCCAATATTATTGCAGTTCTTGACGACTATATACAGTCGTTAGAAAAGGTTAAACATATTATGCAAAAGGCTACTTTACATAATGATAGGGATTTGCTGTTTCAGTATTTTGAAGAAGTTCAGAGTAAATGGAACAAGTATCATGCGTAAGAATATTGTTGTGGCTGTTGATGGGCCTGCCGGTTCAGGGAAAAGTTCCGTATCTAAAGAGGTGGCAAAGCGGGCAGGGTTACAATATATTGATTCAGGTGCATTGTACAGGGCTATAACACTATATGTGCTAAAACATTGTGGCAAACATTTTACACAGGATGAGGTGTGCAGGCTGCTTGATGATATACGCCTACAGCAGGTTTTCAATGAGGATGGAAGCTGTACAACATATTGCAATGGTGTTGATGTTAGTGAAAAAATACGCAATGAAACAGTAGCAACGCATATTGGCAAAATTTCCGATATTGTTGCAGTACGAGAATATGTCAATGCACTCATGCGGGATTGGGCTAAGGACCATTCAATCATTGTTGATGGAAGGGATATTGGTACTATTGTTTTCCCTGATGCTGATATAAAGATATATCTGGATGCAACCGTTGAGGAACGTGCCTTGCGGCGTGCTAAAGAATACGCCCAAAAAGGAAAAAATATTGACGTAAATGAGTTAAAGGTGCAGATTGCTCGCCGTGACCAGCAGGATATGAACCGCCCGTATGGTGCGCTGAAAAAAGCAAACGATGCTGTCTACATGGATACAAGTTCAATGACCCAGCAGGAAGTGATTGATTTCATGTATTCGTTGGTTAATAATTTAATTAATAATTAATATTGCATTATGAGAGGTCGCAAATAATAGACTCTGTCAATGTCATTCTGACCCCGATGAAATCGGGGGAAGAATCTCTTTTTATAAAGGCAAGATCCTTCGTCTCCCGATAAAATCGGGATCATCAGGATGACATTAACAAGAAAATATTGCTTACTTCATTTAGGGTTTACAGGTTAGATTTATTAATAGTAACTATCGCACATAATAATTTTTTATTTTTAGATATACCTGTGAATAATTGCTAAAATAAAATTGACTTATAAGCGGTTTTTCTTTTGATTGTATTAACGTTATGACTACAAGGTGAAGTGGTATGGAAGTAGATAGAAATGATAGCCAGCTGTATATGGATCATGTTGCAAATCTTTCAAATGATTCCATTGAAACCAAGACTATCTATACAGGGGAGATAGTTACTGTTGATAATGATTTTGCCTATGTCAATATTGGCACAAAAACTGATGGCAGGGTAAGCCTGGAAGAATTTGAAACTGCTCCCAAAGTAGGCGACGTGGTTGAAGTTATGCTTATGAATAAACGCCTTCTTGACGGGATGTTTGTATTTTCCATTAAAGCAGCAAAGAAGGAAAAAAGCTGGCAGCAATTTTTAAAAGCAATTGAAGGGACAAATATTATACAGGGCACTATAAAGCAGAAATCAAAGAGTGGGTTTGTGGTTGATTGTAACGGCGTGCAGGCTTTTCTGCCGTTAACATTAGCCGCCGATGTGAAGGGGAAATCTCAGAATGGGCATGCAGCAGTTTATTTTAAGATTAAAAACATTGATAGAAAGAAGCGGTCAGTGCTTTTATCGCGGAAAGATTTTCTTGATGAAGAACAAAAAAAGATATGGGATAATTTAGAAGCTAATTACAAACCTGGCGATGTAATACGCGGCAAGGTAACAAAATTTGTGGACTTTGGGGCTTTTGTTGATATTGGTGGTGTTGAGGCCCTGCTTCACCGTAACGATATTTCATGGCGCAAGGTATTTAAGAAAAAGAAAATATTAAAAATTGGCGAAGAACGTGATTTTGTCCTTCTTGCCATTAACAGGCCGGAGGGAAAAATTGCATTAGGTTTAAAGCAACTTGTTCCTGATCCTTGGTTGTCGGTTCCTGAAAAATATCAGGTTGGCAAAGCAATAGAAGGCAAAATTGTAACAATCACCAATTTTGGTATGTTTATTGAAGTGGAGCCTGGTGTTGAAGGGTACTGCGCAGCTGCGGACATTTCATGGGGCAAGCGCACGGTTAATCCAAAAGAACTGTACAAAAAAGGCGACAAGATACAATCGGTTGTGTTAAATGTTGATAATGAAAAAAGAAAGCTGTTATTGGGTATAAAGCAACTACAGCCAAATCCGTGGGATACTATTGAACAGCGTTTTCCTGTGAAAAGTGTTCATACGCGGCCAATCAAAAAAGTTGTTAATTTTGGTATGTTTGTTGAACTTGAGCCTGATATTGATGGTTTAATCCATATATCCGATATTTCATGGGATGAAAATTTTAAAGATATTCAGTCTCAATATAAAGAAGGTCAGGAAGTTCAATTTATTATTCTTGAAATTAATAAAGAGGAACAAAAGATTGCCTGTGGCATCAAGCAGCTTACTAAATCACCGTGGGAAGAAATAGCTGAAAAGTACCCACCCAGGACAATTGTTTCTGGAAATGTCACCGGAATTGTCCCTTTTGGCATGTTTGTTAAGATTGATGGCGATACTGTTGAAGGGCTTGTCCATATATCAGAAGTATCAAGAAAAAAAATTGAATCGATTGATAGTATCTATAAAGTAGGCGATAAGGTGAATGCTGTAGTATTGGGTGTAGATGTTGATAAGAAGCGCTTGTCACTCAGTATCAAGCATTATGAAATTATGTCCGAAAAAGAAGAAATCAAGAAGATTTTAAATACTTCAACATCTGGAACTGTTACATTGGGTGAACTTTTAAAAAATAAACTTGATAAGGAATAACACATGATAGACAGGGAAGTTACCGTTCACCGAAACATTGTTGAACAAACGCTGATGAATGTCCGCGATTATATTCGTGAACATCGTTCTGTGACAATTAAAGTAGCTATTAGTGTAGGTGTGGTTTTAGTTATTGGTATTGCCGCTATTGTGTATGGTGATTATAAAATTAAAAAAGATACTGCTGATTTTGAAGCAATCCTTGATGAATATAGGACAATGTATACAACCGATCAAAACGAGCATAATGAAAAGTTTTTACGGGCTGTTACACGGTTGCAGGCAATTGCTGATAAATCCTATTTTGGGTATGTTCACCGCAACGGGTATTATATTATTGCAAGCCTTTATTTTAACGAAAAAGATTATACTAATGCTGCAAAATATTATGAAAAAGCAGCTCAGTATGCTTCCCCGTTGTTTGCTTCACTGGCCTTGCAGCAGGCAGGCATGGCATCAGAATATCTCAATAATATTGATGAAGCTTTGCGGTATTATCTCCTTTGTGAATCAAAGTTTAAAGATGGCTATAATATAGACCAAATTTTATATAGTATTGCAAGAATGTATACACTAAAAGGTGAGTATTATAAAGCACGGGAATATTTCAACAGGGTATCTACTGAGTTTCCGCAGTCTTTTTTTGCAAAAAAGGCAGCCCAGTATAGCATGTTTTTAGGGGCGATAGAGAGCGAAAAGAAAAATTAATATATTTGGTTGTAAAAAAGCATTGACATGACAATGTGCTATTTTTGAAGCTATAATGAAATTTTGATAATCTGAAATAAGGAGTAAAAAAAGTGGCGGTACCAAAAAGGCGAAAATCAAAAGCAAAATCAAGGATGCGCCGTTCGCATGATGCGATTGGAGCACCAAACTTACGACCTTGCCCAACCTGTGGTGCATATGTTCTACCCCATAGAGTATGCCCCGAATGTGGCCATTATAAGGGGAAACTTATAGTGGAACCGGTTGTCAAAGTCAATAAGGGTTAATGATTGTATATGATTATGGAGCGTTACAAGCGCTCCTTTTATATTAATCTTGACAAAATATCAATATATTTACTACTATCATAAATATGTTTTTGTTGTCTTGGGGCTTAATTTGCAAGACAAGTTAAGTAAGGAGGGCCAGAGGTAATGACAGTTGATTTTGAAAAAATAAAAAAAATAATCGTGGATCAGTTAGGGGTCGATGAGTCAGAGGTTACACCACAGGCATCATTTGTTGATGATCTGGGGGCAGATTCGCTTGATACTGTGGAATTGGTTATGGCGTTAGAAGAAGAGTTTGGGATAGAAATACCTGACGAAGATGCCGAAAAATTATTAACCGTTGAAGATGTTGTTAAATATATAGAAGCAAAGTTACAGTGATTCAATTTTGTTTTTTTGTGATGAGCAATGGATGATGAAAATAAGAAGGGCTTAGATAAAAAAAGGCAAAACCGTAAATTGCAACAACTTGAAAAACGCCTACACTATACCTTTTCCAATAAATCATTATTGAAACGTGCTTTGACCCACCGCTCATATGTTAATGAATCCTCAATTCCAGTAAAAGATAATGAGCGATTGGAGTATTTAGGTGATTCAGTGTTAGGCTTAGTGGTAAATGAATATCTCTTTAAATCTTTTGAAAATTATCCAGAAGGTGATCTGGCTAAAATAAAATCTGCCGTGGTTTCGGAAGATACTCTGGCAAAAGTTGCCAATCTGATGAACTTGGGTGATTATATTATCATGGGTAGAGGCGAAGAGCTGACAGGTGGCAGATATCGCCAATCAATACTTGCAGATGCATTGGAAGCAATAATTGGCGCCGTGTATCTTGATGCAGGATTAACAAAATCAAAAAAGTTAGTTCTGCGGCTATTAAAAAAAGATATTCAGCGTATTGATAAACTTTCATATTTACGAGATCCAAAAACAACATTACAGGAAATAGTACAGAAGAAATATAAAAGTAGGCCACTGTATACGGTTATTCAGGAATCTGGTCCAGATCACAGCAAAATGTACACAATTAAATTATCAATCAACGATCGTGATATTACTGTTGGCACAGGAAGCAGTAAAAGAAAAGCAGAGTCTGATGCTGCAAAAAAAGCACTGGAACTTATCTACTCCAACAGGATAAGTATATGAAATTTGAGCTATCTCATAAAAAGATCAGAATCCGTGTAGCTGGATTGGTTGTTGAAGAAAATAAAATTTTAATGATAGCTCATAAAAAAGGGAGCGAAATTTACTGGTTGCTGCCCGGGGGAGGAGTTGAATATCATGAGCCGCTTGATGAGGCACTTAAAAGGGAATTTCTGGAAGAATTGGGGCTTAGTGTTAATGTTGGTGATATTGCATTGATAGCTGATTCAATAGAACCTAATGGGAAGCGTCATATTGTTAATATTGTATTCTGGTGCAATCTGGTAAACCAGTCAATACGTCTGGGGAATGAAAAAATTTTATATGATTTTAGTTTTAAGCACATTGATGAATTGGCTGATATTATAATGTACCCGCCACTTAATGAGTATATCATTCAATTGTTACAAAATAAGAATGAAAGGATTTATAAAGGTTCGCTGTGGATTCCTTAACCAATACTACTGCTTTTGTTTTACAGTTTGATTCAAAAAAATCAACTATAACTCTTGGCCAGGGAATACTGGCTTCCATATCTTCATTAATCCCATATAAACAATGGGATGTCATTGTTGCAATTGTTAGTGATACGGTATATACATTGCATAAAGAGGCAGTTGACCACAGCCTGGCGTTAATTGATGCAATTCCAATTAATTATAATGACACTGAGCAAAACAAGTCGTATGCACATGCTGAAAAGTATTTTAACCAGTTACTTGAAAAACACTGTACACGAAATTCACTGGTAATGGGAATAGGTGGTGGCGTTACTACTGATTTTGCAGGATATATTGCATCAGCATATATGCGCGGGATAGATGTGGTGTATGTTCCAACGACACTTTTGGCAATGGTGGATGCTAGTATTGGCGGCAAGGTGGCTGTTAATATAAAGGCAGGGAAAAACATAGTGGGCCACTTCCATCAGCCTGATTATATTATCATTGATATTAATTTTTTACACACGCTGCCTCAATCTGAATGGCGCTGCGGGATGGCAGAGGTTGTAAAGCATGCATTAGTGGGCGATAGTTCATCATTAGAAATACTGCAACATAAAGAAATTCAGTATGGCCATATTGACAATTCATTATACAACTGTATTAATAGTTCAGTACGATTTAAGGCTTCTATTGTTGAGAAAGATGAATATGAAAAAAACATTAGAGCCATTTTAAACTATGGGCATACTGTTGGCCATGCTATTGAATCTTTGTTTGAATATACAATGAGTCATGGAGAGGCCGTTTCTGCCGGTATGTTAATAGAATCATATATATCTTTGAAAGAGGGCATGCCCAAAGCTGATTTTGATTGCATCAGGGATATTCTATCAGCATATAACCTGTTGCCAAAAATTTCCTTTGACCCTCGCTTAATCATTAATCACATGATATACGACAAAAAAAATATAAAAGGCAAAATACGCTTTGTTCTTCTTGAGTCAATTGGAAAACCACGAATTGGGTGTGAAGTAAATGATTTATTGTTAATGGAAGCATTAAACTTTTATTTAGCAATGGTTGAGAAATAATGGCAGCTGAAATAAACTATTCAATAGAAGAACGTGAAGGTGCAAAGATTGTTAACCTGGCTGGTGTTCTGTGTTCAGCTACCGAAAGGGAATTTATCAGTTTGATAGAAAGTTTGGTTGCTACTAATAATGTTATTATTAATGTATCTGGTGTATCGATGGTAACCTCTTCAGGCATAAAGGCATTAAGTGATCTGTCACATCTTGCAAGGCAAAGAAAACGCAGGATTATGATTTTGGGGGCATCAGAAAATTTGCAAAATTTAATTAATGCAACAGAATCATATGATTTGATATTAATTAACAGTGTAGAGGAAGGAATAAGGAAATTAGAATATTACCTTTGAGATAATATTTAATACCACTCATACATCCTGCCGCCTTGGGCGGCAGGAGTGTATATGATTTTATTTTTAATATTCAAAATACAAGTGAACATTGGGTTTGCCATTATAGATATTTCGTGTGATAAATACATCCACTCCAAGAAATTTTTTTATCAATTCTTCAGTCAAATCAGAAGGCACGCAAAAATCAACTATTGAACCGTTGTCCATAATATATAATTTATCTACTGTTTGAGCAAGAAAATTAATATCATGTGAAGCTATAATACAGCAGTTTTTCCCGGTTGAGCAATAGCGTATAATTGCATCATGAAGTTGATTATGTGAAGATAAGGAAAGGTTTTGCGTAGGGTTATCCAGCAATACTACCTGTGCCTGTCGTATAAAATGAAATGCTAAAAGAGCGCGTGTTTGAATATCAGATGAAAGCAACATCAAAGATTTAGATTTATATTGCTGTAATTCAAACTGGTCTATATAAGTATTAACAACATCATAATCATACGATTGGAATGGCGATAAAAACACTTTGTAAGGAATTCTGCTTGATAGAAGGTAATCAAAAAGTGTGATATAGTGATTATAAAAACCTCCTGGTGGTTGAAAAGAAATCATTTGAGCAAAATCCCTTCTTTTGATAAACTGTATTGGTTTTGCATTAAATAAAATTTCACCAATGTAGTGTTTATAGTATTGTGCTATTGTTTGCAGCAGTACAGATTTCCCACTTGCCGGTTTTCCAATTATGCCAACTATTTCACCTTCAAAAAATTCAACAGTAATGTTGTTAAGGATTTGATTGTCAGCAATTGTTAATGAAAGATTGTTCAACTTGAGCATGGTAGCCTCTTGCCAAGAAAAAAAACATATACAAAGTCAATAAATACAACAGGAATGATTATGTAAAAAGGGTGTATGAAGCTTTTTGCATATAACAGCAATGATATAATTAGTGTGAATATAATAACAGACAAAGTTTGATTTGATCTGCGCATGAGTGGCATGGTGGTTAGCAGTGATCCAAACCAGCCAATAAGCATAAAGATCATAGTTGCCATCAAAGCCTTTGTAATGCTAGAAATAACATGAATAATATGTTCATCAAATCCCAATAAATTAATATAGTTGTTCCCTAAACCAATTATGTTTAATTCGTATGTTAATTTTGACAAATACATATATGTTACACACATAAGTATAGAAATGGTAACTATCGATGATGTGTTGCTGTGAATACCAGTGAAGATCTTGGTAGTATAATCATTAAAAATTCCCATGGTATTAAGATATACACTGATAAAGAGCAAGATAATAGTAAACAGCAAAGCAGTAAAATATATATCATGGTATAATTCATATGAAGAAAAAAAATAGTGATAGATAAATAGAACTAAAAAAGTAACAATAACGGATAATGTCATGGAATGTGAAATTACCATAATAATCAGTAGTGATAATGAAGCAATGGGTGCTTCCGCACTGGTAATATAATCAGCATAACATGGATTGAGTATTCGCCATGATTGTAATCCAATTGAAGCAACAAATGCAATAATAATTATATGAAGAAAACTAAATACATGTAATAGCACAATCACACTGGCAGCAATAACAATTGCCTGCATTACAGTAATGATATTATTGCGGATGTACGGGTTCTGTAGTACTTTCATGGGTTGTTGGCAAATCCTTTTGTTCTTCCAGTGGTTGTGGTTGAACAGTTACGGGGGTTTCACGTTGCTTTTGAACTTCTTTATAGAGGGGTTTAAGCAATTTGTCTTCCTTAACCTTATTAATGAAATTCGTATTGTAGTAATTGTTGGAAAGTATCTCTTTGGCTTTGGTGGTATCGTTAATGAAAGCGTAGCATCGGCAAAGCATAAGCAAATCGTCATCTTGCAGCCTGAATTTAGTAAAATGAGCTATCGCCTCATTATATTGTGCAAGCATGTATAATGAGCGGGCATAATTTAGCGAAAGAGATTCATCACGCAGGTTTTCGGGAACAATGGTAGTAAGTTCTACCACCTTTGAATATTGTTTTGTTGTGTAATAATACTGAGCTGTTATAATAAATGCCTTAATATATTTGGGTGGGATTTCCTTTTGCTTTTGCCTGTATTGCATATATACTTTTTCAAAATATTGATACGCTGTGGCATCATTTTTATTATAATAGACCAATCCCAGTTGATATAATATTTCAGGATTATTGGAATCAATTTTGTATGCGGCCTGTAATGTGTGCA
>Ga0308419_1000442_pt1 | contig 30339 bp, 24 predicted proteins | sample HotsprSampleMS50_FD_203674 | JGI IMG/M metagenome (GOLD analysis project Ga0308419, IMG submission 203674) | Hot spring phototrophic mat microbial communities from Mushroom Spring, Yellowstone National Park, Wyoming, United States - 20090730_MS50 ... | reverse complement strand
GGCCGTCGGCGCGCAGATGATTCGCTCTCTGTGCCTGCCGTCACCGTCCGGTAGCGGAGGGAGGCAGCCTGAGCTCACGCGGCGCCATGGCCCCGGCCCAGTGCAGGAGATGCCGGAGGAGCCCGAACTCGGCATCGCTAGGCGGCAGGCTCGTGGTCGTTGGAGTCCGCTGGGTCGGGGTTGAGGCGCTGGAGGATGCAGCACGTGAGCGCGTCGCCGGAGACGTTCACGACGGTGCGCATCATGTCCAGGGGCCGGTCGATGGCCCAGAGCAGGGGCAACTTGGAGGTCGGAAGGCCGACCGCGCTGAGCACCAGCACCATCGTGACCAAACCCGCGCTGGGAATGCCGGCCGCGCCCATGGCCGCCAGCACGCTCGTGAGAGCGAGCAGGATCTGCGTGCCCAAACCGAACTCGAACCCGAAGGCTTGGGCGAAGAACATCGCGGCGACGGCCTCGAACAGAGCGGTGCCGTCCATGTTCAGCGTCGCACCGACGGGCAGCACGAACCCATAGATGCGCTTCGGCACGCCCATCTCCTCCGCGCACCGGAGAGTGACGGGCAGGGTGGCGCTGGAGCTGTTCGTCCCGAACGCGGTCGCCAAGGCCGGACCCATGTCCTGAAGGAACCTTCGCGGGTTCACTCGCGCTACAGCAGCCAAGATCGCGAGCTGGAACGCGAAATGGAGCGCCAGGCCGACCGCAACCGTGACCGCAAAGAGCCCCAGGCTCTTCAGCAGAGGGCCAAGAAACGAGGTCTCCTGAGTCGCGATGGTGTGCGCCACCAGAGCGAAGATGCCGTAGGGGGCCAGCAGCATCACCCAGCCGACCATTACCGCGACCACCGCATTCAGACTTTCGAAGAACCCCAGCACCGGCGCCGCACGCTTAGGGCCGACCTTTAGGAGAGCGACGGCCAAGAGAATCACGAAGAAAAGGATGCCGACCACGTCCAGCTCGGCGATGGCCTTGACCGGGTTGGTGGGGACGATCCGCAAGATCAGCTCCGAGACGCTCTGGCTGACCGCGGCGTCCGCTTCCTCGGCAACCCATTGTCCGCGGAGCGCCGCTCCCGGACGGAGGATGTTAACTGCCGTCAGTCCGATGGCCACCGCCACGAACATCGTTCCGACCATCCAGATGGACGCTTGAAGGCCGAGCCGGCCGAGCCGCCCGATGCTGCCTACCGACGCGATGCCGACGAGCACGGTGACCAGCAGAAGCGGCACCACGAGCATCCTGAGCAACCGCATGAAGAGCTGGCCGGCGACGTGCAGCAGTTCGACGGTCCAAGGCCTCAGGGTAACGTCGCCTCGGGAAACGACGCGGGCCGTCTCGATTGGGGTCCCGGTGGCCTGAGCGATCTCGCGTCGGAATTGGTCCGCGGGGAGCCCGAGGGTGGCCATCTTCTCAGGCAGACCGCGAATCGGCGGTTCTGCGACCAGCTTGGCAACCCTCGGATCGGTCGGCGTGGCTTCCAGGGATACGGTGTGCGTCGCACCGGAGGTGGTCGTGAGCTCGACGCGGTCTCCCGGCTGGAGTCCGACCGGGGAGGCGATGAGGAGCATCGCACCGACGGCGCAACCCAGAACGATCCCGGCGAGCACCTTCAGCCCGAAGCGGCGATCCACGATCCCGTCCATCCGAGGCTGCATACCCGACGCAGCGTCCCATACGGCGGGTCCTTGGAGCCTCGACCGGTCAGCGAGTCAAGAGGCGTTGGGCTTCGCGTTGGGCGCCGAGGGAGGAGGTGGCTCCAAGCGGGTTAGGGTACCTCGAGCTGGGCGCGGCCGCGCTGAGCCTGGCGGCCGGTGGCTCCAAGCGGGTTAGGGTACCTCTGCACCCTCTCCCACAGGGAGTTGGACCTGAAAGGTGGAGCCGGCGACAGGATTCGAACCCGCGACCCGCTGTTTACAAAACAGCCGCTCTACCTCTGAGCTACGCCGGCCAACCCAATGCCCAGAGTACCTCACCGCTGGATCGGCCTCACCCTTTCGGACGGCTTTCGGGGAGTCGGACTGGGGCAAGCCTTGTCTGGGATGCAGGTGCCCGTGGCCTAACCTCCTGCAGTCGTCCGCTGCAGGAGACACGCTCTGGCACGATCCGCCCCTGGCGACGGCTCGCGTCGGATCCCGTGCCCCGGAGTTCTGTCCGGTTCCTGAGACTCGAGGCGGGAGCGTCGCGACATACCGATGCACTCAGGAATCCGATCCGTGTTCCGCGTCGGAATGCCGCCTCCAGCGGAATGCGTGTCCTGTTGCCTCGGAACAGTACTCAAATCCCTTTCCGGAAGGGTTGCTGTTGGAACGGCTCGGTCGCCGCGGTGACGGGCTGTTGTCCGGCCAGGCGGAACGTTGGTCTCGCGTCCGTGGGATCGGACGCTGATCTTCGCACCGGCGCCTTGCCAGCCCTCCCACTCCTCCGGGGCGGGAGGGGTTGGGCGGTTCGGGCGGCGAGCGGTCGCGCCTGCGGGCTTCGGCGGAGGCGAGGGCGCCCATCTGGGGCGCAGCTTCCAGGTTCCTTTGGCATCTTCGCCGATGCATCGTGTGGCTCAGTCCGCGGTTCTCCAGCACCGGGTACGGGTCTGTCAGGCCGGCTCTGGAGCGGCGTCACCAGACTCCCGTTCAGCTAGAGAAAGCCTCCGGCCGAACTTGGGCCGGAGGCTCACTAGGACCCCGTCTGCTGGCAGTCACTGACCAACTTGCGTCGGACGCTCGATGCCCGCGCGCAGTCGGGACGTCGTTGCGTTCTGGGCCGACTTACTGGCCCAGGTTTTTCTGGACCTCGCGTTCGGTCTCCACCAACGTCTCGTAGTGGGTCTTCGCCTTGTCCTCGCTGTTCGAGTGGAAGTCAAGGAACGGAGCCTTCTGCTCTGGCGTGAGGGAGCCCCATCCTCCTGTGTGGGAGCGGGCTACTTCGGACATCTTAGGCAACAGCTGCTGCTTTGCTGGATCCGACAGTGGCGCTGGTTCCTCCTTCGTGGTGACGGGAGCCGACCGATCGGCAGGACCCCCGCAACTGGATGCGAAGAGAAGCGCCAGCGCCGCAACGATGGAAGAGAGGGTTCGGATCATCATGGGATTGTCTTGAGGTACACCGGGTTGCCTCGATCTTCGGCCGTGGCAACCCGGCGTGTCGCAACGATCAGTTCTGAACGGGCAACCCGGTGACGGGATCCAGAAGCTGCTGTCCTGCGGCGGTCAGCATCCTCGCGCCCCACATGTAGCGGTCAGCCGCGATCGTTCGGCTGAACTTCACGTGCTTGGCCGAGCCATCGACCATGCCGTAGTTGTCGCCCTCGCTCCACCGATTCCAGCTGTGGTAGGTGATGAGGGGCAGCGTGCCGCTCGGCGTGACCCGGCACGAATCGAGGGCTGGTCGAATGCGCTCCATGTTCAACGCGTAGAGCGGGCTCGCACCGCCATCCGTGTTTTCGCCGAGATACTGAACCCGGTTGTCCGCGTCGCGGGTTGCGGCGTTCGTCGACCGATGCGAGCTGTTGCGCAGGCCGGTGCCGAGGGACTGACCGTTGAGGCACTGAAGGTTGTCGACGAGGCCAGCGATCAGGATCGTGTTGGACACGTTCTCGACGGTCGACTGGCTGATCACGTGGATGCCACCCTCCTGCACGTCGCGAACGTTCCGCAGGCGCGGCATGATGGCCGAGTTGACCGTGTAGCTGAGGCGCGGGACCTGATCGTCAACGATGAACCCACCGAGCTGGGGAACGCCAGGAGGTGTGCTTCCACCGACGGGGCAACGATCTGCCTGCTGGCCGGCCGGCCAGCCCTTGCCGCTGTTGTTGTTCGCGGAACTGAAGCACGTTGGAGCGTGGCCCCCGATCTTATCGCCCGGGCTGACGAAGATGTCTGTGTTCTTCACATACGGCATCACCATGGCGGACCAGTGGATGTAGCCGCCGACGGTGCCGCCGAGCGCCGGATTGAAGGCACGGTGGAAATAGGCGCTCGGGTACGTATCGTCGTAGTCGGAGAGGTAGACGAGGAGCGCGGTGTTCAGCTGCTTGACGTTGCTCAGGTCGGAAGACTTCTTCGCGGCGTTCTTCGCCTGTGCGAAGACGGGGAAGAGAATGGCGGCGAGAATCGCGATGATCGCGATCACGACGAGAAGCTCGATGAGAGTAAAGGCTTTTTTCATGGATGCACTCCAGAGCCAGGGGGTTCTCCCCGGCGATGTACCCGGCGGCGTCGCTATCCGCAGGAACCATCATGGGAGATTGTAGTGGGGCAGTGTTAAAGGAGTTTTAAGCAATGCAAAATCCTCCTCTCTCCATTCGGCCAAAGGCAGTTTTGAGTGGTGCAGGCCTTTTCGGGTGTTGCCACGAGAGCCTTCAGGCTTCAAGGGCGTCGACGTGGCGTTTCCAAGATGGCGGTGCAAGGCGTGCTGCGGACAAACCCATGAGATCGGAGGGCCGGGTTGACCAAGACGCCCCCAAACACAAGGGCGGTGGCGAGACCTGTCCTTCGGTTCCTGCTCGCAGCGGTTCACGGCACCGGCCGACGCCTAGCCTCCGGATCGATCCGCCGTAGGCTGAAGATCTTGGCAAGAGCACCAAGGACGGCAGCCTCTAAGCTTCATGGGGCCTGCAACATGGGTGAGATGGAGTTCTCTCGACGCTGTCGCCGCACGGATGTGGCGATGATGTCGGATCGGAGCCTTTCGGGGGCCTCGCGCAAGATGTCTGAAACAGCGGAACGTTCGGTAGCGGCGTCGTAGACACCTTGAGGGCCCCGTGAGTGGTGACGCCCTGCGCGTGGCCGACACAGTCACACCGTTGGATTGGCGTGCGCAAGAACCCCGAGTTCCCACCGAAGGTTCTCTGGAGGGAGGCTCTGGTTTGGAGCTATCCTCGGCCGTCCGTCGTGTCATCGGCACGACCCTGTTGCATCACGGTCGCTTGGTCGTCTCGGTCGAGTTCAACGAGGTCAGGGTTGAGGCGCTGGAGGATGCAGCACGCGAGCGCGTCGCCGGAGACGTCCACCAGAACGCGCATCCTGTCGAGGGAGCCGGTCGGTGTCCCAGAGCAGGGGCAACTTGGAGGTCCGGGGGTCGACCGCGCTGAGCACGAGCACCCTGGTGACGAGGCCAGCTTCGGGGATGCCGGCCGCACCCATGGCCGCCGGCAAAGGGGCACTCCGGCCACCGTGCTTCTCCTGGTTCGGTTGAACCAGACAGACCGCCGAAAGTGGGCCGGCGAACGCCTCATTCGCAAGCGCGGCAGGGATTTCTTGCTAGGCTCCCTGCGCGTACCCCCTCTGGTTTCATCGTCGGACGACCACGATGCTCACTGGCCTTCCGGCTGGATGAACCAGTTCCCGTCCGTTGGCCCATTGCGCGACGACCTGCACCTCGAAGTCCCTGTCCCCAATGGCCTGCGGCGGGAGGGCCACTTCGAAGCAGCGGTTCCAGCCACGAACGCCGTCCACGGTTCGCCACTGGCGCCCGCCCAGGGGTCGCCATCGAAGGAACACCCGCCTCGGCGCGTCGGCGGCGATGACCATTGCGCGCAGCTGCAGCGGCTCCCCGTAGAACAGCATGGTGCGCAAGGTACGAACGAGCAGATTGGGCTGGCCGTCATAGCCCTTCGGCTTGCCGCGAGCCACTTGGCGGTTCAGGAAGATCAGATCCCCCTGATCACCAGAGTCCCGGGCCACCTGGAGCAACTCGCGGTAGGCCTCGCGCAGGACACCGTCCTCCTCTGATGATCCCCAGACCGACCGCAACCGGCCCAACGCCCTCAGGTATCGGAGGCGCCCGAGGAGGTTCTCGAATCGGTCCCGCGATGCCTCACCCCGCACCAGCGGTCGGAGGTCCTCCAGCTGAGCCACAAAGGCGTAGTCGCCGGATGCCCGCTCCCAGTAGGCGGGGTCGGGGTGGATGCCGCCTGGCCAGCCATCCTTCCAATCGGTCGGTCGCGGAAGGCGCGAGTCTACGGCCGCGAGGATACGGGCGATGCTCGGTCCGGCCTCCGGTCCGAAGGCGGCTCTACAGTAGTCTGCATAGAATGCCTCCGTTGTTAGGTCGGGGTTCCAACCCGCCTGGGAGTAGGCCATCGCCGTCGGCTCGATTGCGCGAACGCGCCAGTGGGTCGCAAGGCAACCGGTGGCGCCCATGGCGCGCCCAGTGCGTAGGTTCTCAAGGGTTCGGCGCACCCAAAGCTGAGGCGCGATCATATTGAAGTCGTCCTCGAGCCACGGTACGACCCATCGCGGTCGATCGCCCATGAGGGCGTAGTTGGGATCGACAGGCGCCCTGCCGATATCCCGGATCTGAGGCGCTATCACTACCTCCGTGGGAAGTTCCCGATGGAAGAGAAGGGGGTCTCTTCGGGGTCCCACGGTCCAGCCGGAGACCACGGCTGGTGTTTTGAGCCTCAGTGCGTCGCGCGCGGCCAAGAAGTCGCGGAACCCTTGGACTGCTCGCTCAACCAACTCGGCGTCAGGGTCCGTGTAAAGCCAATTCTCGTAGCTGTGCTGCCAGATGGCGCGAGGGGCGAACCCGCGTTCTGCCAAGAAGCGCAGAGCCCGGGTCCAGTGGTCGATGCCGGAGTCTAGGAACCCGCCCATGACGGCCCCAACGCCGACGGAGCGCCCAAACGCGAAGACCTCTGCGAGTTCCGCTGTCTGCTCATCGCTGAGAGCTCGCTTCTGGTCGGGCGAGGGCATTGCCTCGTGCAGACGCCGCCTATGGTGGGGGGCAGCAAAGGCGAGATCCATACCGAAGGGAGCGTCAGCGATTCTGTAGGGCTCCTCCCACTCCGGAGTCCACGTGGCCTCGATGCTTCCGTCTCCGCGGTGGTGGAGAAGCATCGCGACGGTGTCGAGGCCCATTTTCGCGCACTGTCCGAAGAACTTGAGGTGGTCGTCGCGGTCCCAATACTCTGGACCCATGGCGTTGCCGCTGTGGTACGGGAAAAGGCCGCGCACCGCGAAGCATGGCCGCCGCGCCTCGTCGACGGAGGGCAACCCCGCAGGCGCGGGTGCGTCGGGAATGATATCCTCGGCCGGAGAGAAGCGGACGCCACGGAGTTCGGCGAAACGATAGGCCCCGCGCAGCAGCCCGGCATCGTCAGCCGCGGCGATCACTAGAATCCGTGCGTCTGGTCGGTCTATGGATCGGAGGAACGATCCGCCGGGGATCGCGGTCCGTCTCCACTCCTCAGTTGCCGCCCGACCCATCAGGGTCTCCAATCTGGAGTCGCCAAGCCGCGCCAAGAAGATGCCCGGCCCCGAGCTAGGTTCAGGAGGCATCGACCGCAGCAGCCTGACCCACGGTCCTCCGGTGGCGTACAGGTAGCGACGCACCTCACGGACAGCGAGCCGGACCGTGAAGCTGTCGTCGGGACCAGCGATCCAGCGCGGGGCACCATCCTGCGGAGGGACCGCACCGGATGTCGAAGTGCGGAGAGCGCACACCATCAAGGCTAGGTGTCCCGGATGCATCATGCCTCCGGCATGCTACCCAAGGCAGCAGCACCATAGAACCTTTCTGGAGTCCGCGCGACGGTCACCCCAACCTGTCCGATGTTGTTCGGCTCGGATCGTCTTGCCTGGGCCTTCTGATGGACCAGCCGTGCTCCGAGCTGGTTGTGGACGAGGTCCAGGACCTGACGAAGCTGGAGGTGGATCTGGTGCGGCGGCTCGCCGACCGTCTGTCGGAGGATCGGCGGCGCAGAGTGCTGTTCTTGGGCGCGGGCGACGTGAACCAGTGCATCCACCCGACCGGCTTCGATTGGGCGGAGGCTTTCGGGCGGGTTCCCTCCGCAGAGCTTTCCCGCAACTTTCGCTCAGGCCGGTCTCTCGGCGGCTTCGCCCACGCGATCTTGGCGAGGCTGAAGCGAAGCGCCTTGCAGCCGTCCGCCAAACAGGGCCAGATTCCATGGAGCCCGCCACCAAGGATCGACGGCCTGCACGAGGAGGGCACCTCGCCCGGCCGACTGGTTGCCCCAAAGGCGGATCTTCTGGAGAGGCTCAATGCGGTGCCCGAAACCAGCGACGTCGTCATTCTCGCGCGCGGCCAAGACTGCGTGGAGCTGCGGGAACGCCTCGGCGCGGACAGGGTCTCTCGGCTGGAGGACTTCAAGGGGCTCGAGAGGGACACGGTGATCGTCTACCGATTCTTCGGGGAGAATCCCCAGTTCTGGGAGCAGCTCCGGGGCGACGGGAGGCCCGACTTGGTGACGACGCTCAACGAGGTGAACCGGCTGTTCGTCGCCGCGACGCGCGCCCTGAGGAACCTGGTCTTTTTCGACGAGCCAGACGACCCGGCGCCTTGGGAGGCCGTCGGCATGGCGGAGATGTTCCGAAGCGACCTGCAGTGGGACGCAATCCTCGCGGAACTTCAAGCGGGCGCGCAGGACTGGGAAGGCGTGGCATGGGAATACGAGGCGATCGAGGCCTACGAGGCCGCAGCCGCCGCCTACCGCCGGGCGGACAACGAGGCGAAAGCCCGTCGATGCGAGGCGCTTCAGCTGGAGAAAGACGGCAAGCTGGATGAGGCGCTGGGACTCTTTCAGGCCTTGGGCTGCAAGGAGGATGCGGCCCGGATCGAGGGTATCCAGCGGGGGCAGGGGTACGTCCGAGAGCAGGCGGAGAGGAGCGAGCAGGCGGGAAACCTCGAGGAAGCAATCGACCGTTGGAGGGCGATCGGAGAGTGGGAGCGCTCGGCCCAGTTGCTGCTGCGGCTCGGTCGTGTCGAGGACGCTCTTCGGGAGTACCGGGAAATCTCGGCGGAGAGGGTCTTCGCCGTGGTGTCCGATCGGGCTGCGGAGAGAGCCAAGGAGCTGCTCCGAGCGCTGTAGGGCCTCTGAGCGCGGCTGCCGCTCAACCAAGCCAAAGCACGAAGCCCGAGCTATGCAGGGCTGTCCTCCTTTCAACGTCGGACGGTTCGTTGGATTGGAAGAGGCCGCGGGTGCGCGGAAACGCTGGGCACCTCCTGCGCGCGGCTCACGGGATCGGAGCCGGTTCCGACCCGGTGTCTTCCGATTGGCACTTGCCGCGGTGTCCGCAACTCGCGCTCCGTTCGAGATCGGCCTTCCCAGCACGGCACAGCCCGAGTCGCCGCCCCCTAAGTGGACAGCGTCTAGACGCGCCTCTGTACTCGCCGGGGTCGACGCGGGCTCCGGTGCCCCGAGTTTGGGTGGGGAAGACGCCGACCGCCCAACGGCAGTCTTGCGGGTCGGCGGGAGAACGCGGCTGAGCCAGCCCGGAGACCGGCACGGCATCGGCGGTTGGGAGCGGCGTTGCGGGCGATCTCAGAGTCCATGCACGGTCCGGCGCTCGCTATGCTTCCCCAGAAACCTCAACGCCGGGTGTTCGCCTGAGCCCCCAAGACAGAAGAGCCGACTCAGAGAAGGACGCGCGCCTCGGCGGTCAGGCGTCGGGCCGGGGAGGTTCGGTTCTCCACAACGATGTGCACTGGTCCGCTCCAAGGAAAGGTAGCGGCGACCCAGCTCGACCCGCTCCAGACCCTGCGGCCCGGAAGCAGCTCCGCAGCCGGAACCTCAGCCCCGGAGGCATCGAACGCACGGATGCGGACCGCCTCGTGGATCGCGAGGCCTTGCTGCGCGGTGTGCTCGTCCTGAGCGGCGATCTTTGCGGGAAGGCCCTCGATCTCGGACGGGGCACAGTCCAGAACCCGAACGGCGACGTGCAGCCGCGACGGCCGGTCCGGTGCTCCGAGCTCCGCGAACAGGCCCTCCGGCCCTGGCCTCCAGACCGCCGCCGCCAGCCGGCAATCCCGCGGCACCCGATCTTCGGTGGGTGGGGGCGCGAGCGGCTCCCGATGCGCGAACTCGCCAAGACCGAGGAGCAGAAAGCCCTCCGGGGAAAGCTCGACCGATAGCCGGTCGGGCTGGACCTGCACAGCCGGCTCCTCGGTTCCGTCGTGGAACAGGATGCGGGCCTCGCGGAGGTTGGGAACAGCCAGCTCCAGGGGCGTGCGGGCTATCCGGGTGTTCGTCAGGGTGAGCAGGCCCCTGGCGCCGCCTCCCGTGAGAAAGCCGCGCCAAGGAGCGTCGTCCAAGCCGCCGCCGAGCAGAGGCTGAGTCCGCAAGCCGGACCGATACGCCTCGAAGAAGAGCGAGCGGGCCTCGGCCATGCGCCGAACGTCGGCCTCGCTGAGAAGGCGCGGATCGCCGTAGAACATGTCGCGCAGGCCGCCCCGCGCCAGCTGGGCGATGTGCGAGCGGGCGAACCCGCGAGCGCCCCTGTAGAGCGCCGTGTTGGTCGTGGCGGCGAAGGCGCCGTGGTCCTCGACCCGCTCGAGCGGGAAACCCTCTGAGTGCATCAGCGCCACCTGTCGGTCTTGGTAGGCATCCAGCATGCGGCTGATGGACGTCGCGACGACGGGGCAGGAGTGGGGGTCGCCGGAGAACACGGCGTCCACGGCGCAGAGAAGGCTGGGGTCGACCATCGTGCGTCGTCCCGAGCCCCAGGTGGGCTCCTGCGATTGCCTGGCGAACCCGCAGTGTGTGATGACGTACAACCCGGGCGTCTCCGCCCTCAGTTGGCCGAGCAGCTCCAAGAGGGCGCTCAGGTTTCTGCGGTAGGCCTCCTCCGGACCCCACCCGAGCGGGTCGGCGTAAAAGTCCGCGAAGTCGAGCTTCAGGTACCTGCAACCCCAACGCTGGACCGCGCCACGGATCGAGCGGGCAAGCGACTCCCGATAGGGTCCGGAGGCCAGGCTGTAGGATCCGCGTGCAGGATCCTTGCTCGCTTCCCATTCGGGCGGGTTGAGGCGCAGGCCGCTGACGCTGAACCAGAGGCCGAGCGTCAGTCCCTCCGCCCTCAGGGCGTCGAGAAAGCCGTCGGGGCCGTTCGGCCAGCCCGCGGGGTCGAAGCTCTCGTACCCCCGCTCCGCGTCGAACCAGAAGCAGTCGAGCTGGAACACGTCGAAGCGCAATTCGCAGCGGCAACGCCAGTCCCGCAGCGTCTCCAGCGCCCCCATGGCCAGCTCCTCGGTCAGCTGCACCCGGTCGCCGAGCTCATCGTGAAGTCCCCAAGTGCTGTAGACGGCTAAAGGGCGAAGCAGCTGTCTCATGAACCCATCGTACCAGCAAGCCCGAACGGGCAGCCCGATCACGGAACCGGCTGCTTCGTACTCCAAGTACCTAGTAAAATTGCTGGTTTTGGGGGGGGGAAGAATTGACCAAACAGGATGTTAGAATAAAGCCGGAGGCTGATGGAGATGGATTCCAGAAAGGTTTTCGCCGCCGTGGTTGCCTTTTTCGTCCTGGCCTTCGGGGCCATGCTCGCGGTCAACGTGTCGGCCAGCACGTCCGGCCCTGACGGCGAGTGCGACTACCTCGGGGAAGAGTGAGGATCCGGGTTTCAACGCGGAAGAGGTGATCGGGGATGCGACCTCAGTTCTTGATTCTGGCCGGCATCGCCGCGACGGCTGTCGTGGGGATGGCCGTATCCAGCATGCCGGCCCTCACCCAATGCCCCGTGAATGCGGCGTACCCGGGGCAGAAGTGCGCGCCGCAATGGCAGTACTTCACCTGCAAGAACGTGGAGTGCATGCGCGGGGCCGTGAGAATCGGACCGCTCGAAGCGGGATCTTGGAGGTTCGTGAAGAACAACGCCAAGCTTCGCCCGTGCATCGTCGGGGATTCCGGCGACACCTGCTCGACCAAGGGGGTGAAGTGCGGCGAGTACGAGTATTTCCTCGGCACGAATTGCTCCGTCTTACTGACGCGGCGGAATGGGTACCAGTCCACGTGCGGAGACTAGCCGCCTGGCTTGGCGGTCCGTCGTCCTGATCGCAGCCTTTGCTTTGGCGCCAAAGGGGGACTGTGATGGCGTGGATTCGCTCCTGGCGGCTTGGGGCGACCAAGCTAGGCAGGCCGACGCGATCCCCTACCGGCTGAGTCAGCGCCTCTCGCTGCGAACTTGGTCGAGTGCCGGCTCGCTCGCGCACACGGGCTCGGCGGAGGTGATCACCGATGGAACCCGATACCGCATCTCCCACCAGTTGGGTGACCGGGATTCCAAGGAGACCTACACCTTCGACGGGAAAGTCTGGATGTCGCTTTCGGAGGTGCCCGGCAGGGCGGGGGTGGTCCGACGGTACGGAAACGTCTTCAAGGATCCTGCGAGGGACATCGGGACTCGGTTGGAGGACCACATTCGGCTCGAGACGGAGAGCACCTTCTACGTGCGGCTGTCCGATCTTCTGACGGTCTCGCACCTCCTGAAGCGTCCCTTGCCCGAGGTCATGCGGCGACCGGGTCTGCGGTACCGCGCGCGAACGGAAGGCGACCAAGTGGTTCTGACGCTGGAGCACGGTCACGGTGGCCAGAAGGAGCCATTCGTATCCCAAGCGGTTCTGATGCTGTCTGGCGAAGCGATCGCTCTGAAGAGCGCCGAGTGCGTCTATCCTGGCGAGGGTGGCTCCGGCAACGACCTCGTGGCGAAGCTGGAGCTTGGCGGCCATCGCCCGTTCGCGGGCACGATGGTTCCTGGGTGGCTTCGCCTCCAAGCCCAGTCGAAAGCGGGGTCCGACCAGAAGCACGAATCGAGGATGGAGGTTGAGGCCAGCCCGCTGGTCGCACCCTCCGACGACCTCTTCCGGATCGAGTTTCCCCCCGGCACACGGCTCAACGACTATGTCTCCGGAAGGGATCGGATCGTCAAGCGTTCTGCTTCAGGGTTTGCGCTCGTCCCAGTGCTTGCCGTAGCGGCCGTGATCCTGGCCGGGGTTTTGGCTTGGTTTGTGGTGCGCAGGAGCGGAGCGCCGTGAGAATCCGTCTGTGGTTGGTACCCGCCGGGTTGATCGCCTTGGCCGGGTGTGGCTCGGAAGCGCGACGGCTGGTCGAGTTCTCTCCCGACCCGATCGAGATCGGAGCCATGGCGGCTGGCACGAGAACCATCGAGGCTACAGTCCGAAGCGTTGCGCCCCAGCCTCTCACGGGGTTGGCCCTGGGAGGATCCTGCGGGTGGATCGAGGTCCTCGAGCCGGAAGGCCGCTTCGACCTGCAGCCGGGAGAATCCCGCAGGGTGCGGTTCGCCTTCCAGCAGCTTAGGGAGGGACCGATCCGGCAACTGCTGACGGTTCAGTCTCGCCAGACCCCGGAACCGATCGGCGTCGCCAAGATCGTTGGTCGGGTGCTGCCGGCCTTCGATCCGCCGGACCAGCCCATCTCCGCCACGGTGCGCCGGAGCGTGGGGGGTGAGCCCTTTCGGGCGGACTGGAACGGGCAACTCGCGTTCGACGGGGCGGTCGAGCGTGTCGTCTCCTTCCATCCCGACGTGCGCGCCTCCTTCCAGCAGCATGGCCGAGCCCTCACAATCTTTCTGGAAGGCGCGCCCGGAGTCGCCGACGGTCGCTTGGACGTGGAGTGCCACGTCCGAGGTCGGACGCCCTCTGGCCGGTTCGAGTATGTGCGCTCCGCGCGGATCAATCTCTCGTCCGAGCTGAGCGTCCAGCCGATGGCCGTGTGGCTGGGGACAGTCGCACCCGGATCCACTCGGTTCGCCGACTTCGTCCTGCGGGGACCCATGGCGCCTCGGGTGCGGGTCGGGTCGCCGGAGGAGGCCTCGGTCAAGCCCGACGGGCCGGGCTCGGTTCGGATCAGCGTCCCAGTGAAGGCTCCAAGCGAGACCGGCTTGTTCTCCCGACAAGTTCCGATCCTGTTGGAGGGCGAATGGGTCTGCAGCTTGACCGTGGGCGGCTTAGCCCGACGATGAGCGTGTTGCTTCGCGGCGGTGTTGGGGCGGGCATCCTTTTTGCGGTGGCGTTCGTCGTCGTTGCGCGGATGACGGCCGAGGAGCTGGCTGGCAACTCGGCCACCTGTCTGGTGGGCGGCGGATGCAGGGATGTGCTGGCTTCGCCTCCGGCGCACCTCGGGCCGGTGCCGACCTCTGCTCTGGGAGCCGCGGCATCCGCCGTGCTCGCGTCGCTCGCGGTTCTCGGTGGTAAGCGCCCACTGCTCTTCCGATGGCTCGCCGGCATCGCGAGCCTGGTGTGCGTCGCTCTGCAAGCCTATGCGCTGGGCTTTCTCCAAGCCGCCTGTTGGAACTGCATCGCCTTCTGCTCTTGCGTGTGGATGGGCTCGTGGCTAGGTTGGCAGGGCCTGGGGCTTCCGAACCGAGCTTCCGCCCGATTCTTTGCCGTCGCAGTCGTGACGGCGATGGGTGTGGCCAGCCTGCTCGTCGCTCCCCCGGCGCGGGCCATGCGAAGCGGACTCGATCGCCTGCCGACGGAAGAGGAGGCACGAGCGTTGGTCGCGGACGGATGGGTGGGCCGACAGCCGAAGCCAGGGGAGCGTTGGACGCTCGTGGTTGCGGATCCTCTCTGCGGACACTGCCAGAGGATGGTGCCGCATCTTGTGGACTCGGCGTTGCGCCTCAACGATCCCTTGGCTGTGGCTTGGGCGGCCAACGCTACAGAAGTCGTGGACTTCGCAACGATCGGGCAGGCGTTGCTCCATCGTCGACAACCCGAACGGCTCGCGGACCTGCTGGACCTGGCCCGCGGGCCGTTGGATGCGTCGAGGGTCCAGCGCTGCCTGGGCTGGAGCCAAGATGAGCTCTCGCGGGTCCTCGACGCTGAGTCCGTGGAAAGGCGAAAAGTCCTTGGTCAGGGCAGGATGCTCCAGTCTTGGGGGTTGCGCAGGACGCCCCTTGTGCTGGAGTTCGCCGATGGGCGGGTCGCGGAGCTCGATCCTCAGGCCGAGCCCGCGGCCGTGCCGTAGGGTGTCCGGTCGGTTGCGTCCGGGATTATGCTCGCGGTTCTCGCGCGAGCCAGACGCTCTTCGGCGGACCGAGACGACGTTCGGTCAGGACGGGAGCAGATAGGCTCGCTGGATCGGGCCCTACGGCTGGCGGGCCAACCCTGCCGGGAAGGTCGGTGAATTCAGTTCCTCGCCGATCGAAAGATCTACGGACCTCGGCATCCAGGTCGCTTCGCGTGCCCTGCCACGCGAGGACCGGGGTGCGGCGTAAGGACGGGCGTCCGGGGCTACACTGGGGCATGGGCAAGAGCGTGGTCGTGATCGGCGCGGGGCTGGGCGGACTGTCCGCAGCGATCCACGCCCGGCTCGAAGGCTTCGATGTCCTGGTGCTGGAGCGCCACGATCGCCCCGGCGGCAAGGCCGCGGCCCTCACGCAGAGCGGGTACCGCCTCGACCCTGGGCCCTCGATCGTCATCCTGACGCGGATCTACGAGCGGCTCTTCCGGGACGCGGGCCGGCGGATGGAGGGCTATCTGCGCTTCCAACGGCTGGACCCCTTCGCGCGGGTGCACTTCGAGGGGAGGGAACCGCTGGATCTCCCCGCAGATCTCGAAGCGTGCCGTTCGGTGCTCCGCGAGGTCGCGCCGCAGGACCTGTCCGGGTTCGACCGGCTGATCGAAACGTTGGATCAGGTCGCCCCGTTGCTGGACCGCACGGTGTTCGCGCATCCGATGGACCGCTGGTGGCGGCTGGCGGATCCCCGACTGGCTCGGTTCGCGATGCGGTTCGATCTCAGGGCCAGCTACAAGACCCTCGTGGATCGGATGTTCGGATCCGACCTGTTGCGCGCCTTCTTCTACGGGTTTCCCAGCTACTCCGGTCTGACCTACCACGCCAAGGCGCCCGGGGCCTTGCTGATTCCTTATCTGATGCTCCGGGAGGGCGTTTGGTGGCCTGAGGGCGGCGTTGGGGCGATTCCGTCCGCGCTCCACCGCCTCGCCTGCGAGCTGGGCGTGGAGTTTCGTTTCGGCGCCGACGTGGTGGGTTTGGAAGCGAAGGCCGGCCGGGTCCGGCGTGCCCTCACCGATGCGGGCGAAGCGCACGAGGCCGAAGCCTTCATCGTGAACCGCGACCCGCTCACAGCCGGTGAGTGGCTTGGGCGCAAGTCGGATTTCGCGCCGAGCTTCAGCTACTTCACCTTGCACGCCGGCGTGCCGAGGCTCCTAGCTGGCTTGGAGCACCACACGCTGCTGGTGCCCCGCGCGTTCGAGGCGGCGTTCCAGGACCTCTACGTGCGGCGGCGCTTTCCCGACTCTCCGATCGTGTACGTCAACGCGACGCACCTGGTGGACCCCTCCACCGCGCCGCCGGGTTGCAGCAACGTGTTCGCCGTGGTCACCTCGCCTGCGATCGAGGACGGATGGAGCTGGGAGGAGCAGGCGCCGCGGGTCCGCCAGGCCGTTCTGCGAACGCTGGACGCCTTCGGTGTCGGCTGGAAGGAGGACGAGGCCGCCTTCGAGCGGGTGCAGAGCCCGCCCTACTTCGCGGCCGCGCACGGCAACTATCGGGGTTCGCTGTATGGGCCCGATGCGCGGCACTGGCCGTGGGGCCTGTTTCCGCTGTTCAATCGCGACCCGGAGATTCGCAACGTGGCGTACGTGGGCGGGGCGGTGCAACCCGGCGCCGGCATGCCGATGGTGACCCTCGGGGGCCGCTTCGCGGCGGGCATGGTGGCACGAACCCGACGTCGCTCTGCGCCTTAGGCGGTTTTCCTGATTGAGGCGGTCGAAAGCTCTCTCTTCCCTCTCCGAGGGAGGAGGGTCGGGGTGGAGGGTGCCGATCGGGCGCCCGCAAGCGGACGTGCGGGGCTTCGTCCGGCCACTCGCCTTTCTGAGCGAGAAGCCGCGCGATTCTGGAGGCGCCCGGGTTCTGCGCAATCCACCCTCCCCCTTAATCTCACTCCTACAGGGCGGGAGGGGGAACGAGGTCCCTTCTCTCTCTCGGAGGGAGGAGGGTTGGGGTGGAGGGTGCCTCATGATGTCCTCCGCGGGCTGGACCAAGGTTCGGGCCGCTTGTCTGGCGGAGGCTCGGCGGCGTTCGCAGAGGAGCAGAGGCGCAACTCCCGGGCTGGTCTGCCAGCCACCCTCCCCCTTAATCCCCCTCCCGCAATGCGGGAGGGGGAGGGTAGCCTCCCTCCTCCCTCTCCGAGGGAGGAGGGTCGGTGTGGAGGGTGCCCTGGGCTCTCGTTCGATGCCCGTCCTAAGAGCGGGGCGACCCCACGCCTCGGAGGCTCGGGATCCACGGCCCGGACGGTGGGGCGGAACCGGACAGAACGCGCGACGACGGCCCTCCCCGTGGAGTCTCTGAGCGCCTCATCCACCGGGGACAAGGGCAGACAAGGATTCGACCGTGCCGGATGCAGCCGTCAACCAGTACATCCTCCATCGGCCACCGGTGCGTCTGCGATCGTTCCAAGGCGGCCGTTCTCCGCCGGGGCCGGCGGACGGGCCACCGGACCATCGCGGCTAGTGCGGCTGGGAGCGCGTTTTCGTTTGCGAGGCCCTCCGCGCATCGGAGCCCAGGCCCGACGATGTTGAAACCGCACTTGTTTCGACTCGCGACAAGTGCGGATTCACAGCGCGACAGGTGCGGATGCGATCCGCAACGGGCGCAGTTTCGAGTGATGACCGGCGCGGCTGCGACCGTCGCAGACCCGGGAAGGCTGTAGCGGAGCCGAGGTTTCCGACCGCCGTTGGGGTGGTCGCCCATCGACGTTCCCGGTGTGTCACCGGGGCTGAGGCTCGGGGGCTTCAACGCAGCGTCAGGCTGCACCCGGCGGCGCAAGTCAGTCGACACCCGCCGACGATCATAGACGCCGCCGAACAGGAAGACCGCCGGCCAGCCCCCTCCCCCTCGATCCCCCTCCCGCATCGCGGGAGGGGGAGGGCGAACACCCTCCTCCCTCTTGGAGGGAGGAGGGCCCGGGTGGAGGGTGCGTGACGCGACCAGCCGGGCTGGCGTCCCTTCAGCCGCCGACGTTGGCAGCACGGCGGACCGGACGTTCCGGCACTAGTCTCGTTGGACGGCCCTCTCTGCGGCCCTGTCGGCACCCCCCCCTTGATCCCCCTCCCACAAGGCGGGAGGGGGAGGTTGCGCCGAGGCACCGGACATGTGCCGGCGCCCCTGAATCTTTCCTGCCATGGTCTGGTAGAGGAGGGCTCTCTTCCCGGCCGTAAGCCAAGGAAAGGTGGGCAAAGAGGCAGTCGGCATGCAAAAGAAGTTCCCCGAAGCGGACCGATCAGGGCGGTGCGAGGCCGTTCGCGCCCAAGGCTCACAGGCCTCGAGAGCCAGCGGTGGTCCACGACCAAGGATGGCAAGGATGCGGTCCATCTGGAGTTCACAGGCGTCGAGGGAGCGCATCGGCGGGAACCGATCAGTCCTAAGAAAGTTCTCCCCATTCAGCTCGGGCCGTCCTTGGGGCCCCTCGGAAGTCTGGCGGCTCCGCAACGCGTTTTGGAGCCGGCTTGCTCGGGCCCTCAGGCTGCGGAAGGTCGGACGGCCTGGAGGATGAGCCGGGCAACCGCGAAGGATTCGGCTAGCGCTCCCTAGGCACCAGTCCGTCAAGGCTAAGGCAAGGCATGGGCGATTCGAAGAGTCATCGCCCTAGGGCGGTTTCCCGACGTCCGACCGCGGCTGCAAAGGTCGGCTGCGACGGGCTGTCTCGGCTCCGGTCCATCGGGACGCCGCGGCCAAGGTACCGGCGGGCTGGCAGGAGGATGCGTCGTGGCGGGAACCGTCCAAAGGCGGCTCCTTCTGGAGGGACGCAGGTGGACAGCCTCGGCGAATCCGAACCCCCTGCGGACGGCGGCTGAGCAGGATCGAGGTGCGGCTGCTCCCCTTGGCAGGCTCGCGCCCTGCCCGAGCCCTGGTCCCCTCCTTAAAGCCGCCTTAAACTTGATCGGCCATCCTTCGGAAGACGGTCGCTTCCAGCGACCGCGGAGGAAACCATGGGTATCCGCAAGACTCTCTCGATGCTCGTGCTCGGAGTTGCGCTGGCCGCAACCTCCCCCGCCATCGTCATCACTCAGTGGAACTTCAACTCCAAGACGCCGGACGCCAACACCGCAACGGGAACGACGGACCCGGCCATCGGATTGGGAACGGCCTCGCTAATCGGAGGCACAACGGCGACGTTCGCCAGCGGAGACGCGAACGGAGGATCCACCGATCCCGCGACCGGAGACGACTCCGGGTGGAACGTGACGACCTTCGCGCCACAGGGCCAGCAGAGCGGTCAGCGCGGCGTGCGCTTCGACGTATCAACGGTCGGTTACGAGCAGATCGTCGTCTCTTGGGACCAGAGGCACAGCAACAGCTCGAGTCGCTTCGGCCGATTCGAGTACACGCTGAACGGCAACGTGTTCACCTCGGCCTTTCTGCCGAACGACGGCCTGTTCGACGGCAACTTGGGGGACACGTGGTTCAACGGCCGGTCATTCGACCTGTCCTCCATCGCGGGCGTGGCGAACAACCCGAACTTCGGTTTCCGGATCGTCGCTGTCTTCGCTCCCAGAACCCAGGCCTATCAAGCTTCGTCCAGTACCAGCACCTATGCGACGTCTGGTACCTGGAGGTTCGACATGGTCACGGTGAGCGGGAACCAGATCCAGTCGGTGCCGGTCCCCGAGCCGGGCACCATTCTCCTCGGCATCGGGGCGCTCGGCGCGGCCCTCGGGGCTCGTCGCCGCCGCTGATCCCTCGAAGTCTCTCCTTTGGACGGGTGCCCCCGGTTTGGGGGCGCCTTTCTTTTGGACCGCAGGCCGTTCCTCTGCTCACGAGATGCTGCTAGACGCCCCCGCCGTTGCACAAGCCGCCAAAGCGAGGAAGAACAGCGCCGCCTCTGGAGGCCTCCTGTTTAGGGAGCTCGCCGCAAGGCAGATGGGCGGTGTTGCGATGGACGAAGCCCTGCTCCCCGGACCCTTGGCGCTTTATTCAAGGAGTTCCGCGGGCAGCCACTCGGGTAGGTTGGCGACCGCCTGCACGGCTTCGTCGGACACCGGGACGCCCCAAGCCCGGAAGAACGGTCCCATGTTCCTGCCCGTCGCTCGGCTCAAGGCGCGCATCCAGACGTCGCGCTTCTGGTCGTCGGTGCGCGGTCTCTCGGAGGGCGGCATCTTGTGGTACGACGCGATCGCCTCGCGGATGGCGTCCCAGCCGAAGGCGTCCACGACCTGCACGTACATCGTGAGCGCCAGGAACGGGTCCGACTTCCACCTCTCGAACGGAGCGCCGGCCTCCAGGTAGCTCCCGAGGCGCTTGGCCGTCTCTTCCCGGGCCATCGCGGGATGTGTGCTCTGCCACCACTTCTTGCCCGATACCCGCTCCATGGTGTACAGCGTGAACACGTTGTTGGTGACCTCCACCGTGCCCTCGAAGGTCCAGAGGTCGGACTGGTGGTTGTGGCCGAGCTCGTGCCAGTGTCCCCACGTCTCCCCGTGCGGCGCTTCACGAAGGCGCTTGCTGTCGACGGACAGCTCGGAGATGCCCACGGTGTAGGCCATGTTCGGGTAGCCCGAGTGCATCCAGCCAGCGGAGATCTGCTGGTCGACCACGAACCGCTCGGGCACGCGCCGTGCTCGAGGAATCCCGGCGAGATCCGCTTGGGCGTCGGACGCGTCGTCGTAGACCTGGCACACGGCGTCCGGGTCCTCCAAGTTGCGGACCGCCGACGCGTGCACGGTGACGATCATGTTTTCGGCCTGGAGTTCGGCCCACGGGGCTGGCAGTTTGCGGATCCGCTCTCGCCACTCCTGCAGAGAGGTCTTGCCCTTCACGTACAGCGGAGCCTCGACGGCCCCGCGGACCGTGAGCTTCCTTCCGGCCGGTGCCCCGCGGTCGGGAACGACGACGTACACCAGGCCGCCGAACGCGTTGGCGACGACTGTCTTCGGCCGGCTGATGGGGAACACCCGCGTCACCTCTGGCGCGCGCTCCCATCGGTCCAGATGCCAAAGGGTGTCGGAGTGGCACCCGATGCGGAGCGACAGTCCCAGGCCGGCGGCTTGGGGAGAGACCTCGACCGTCAGCTTCTCGCCGGGTGCGGCGTAAAGGCCCGTGGAAATCCATCCGGCGTGGCGGCCTTCGAGCTCGATCGTTCTTGAAACGCGCGGGGCGTCGGCCGGCACCGCGCCCGGGAACACCGCTGCGGCGGGGAGCGGCTTCACCCGCTCTGGAGGTAGGGTCATCGCCTCCTGGACCTCGAGCGCCAGCGCGACGCGCCTCAACGGCTGGTCAGCGCGAACGGGCTCGGACGCCGAGGGGACGACGGCGCCACGAACCGTCGAGCGAATCCGTGCGAGCATCGGCCGAAGATTCGCCTCGCGTTCCGGCAGGCAGGCGGCGGCTTGGAGGATCGAGGCGGCCGCCTGCGCTCGGCGGTCGGGCGCCAAGCGGTCGGAGAGCAGCTCCTCCGCGGCCTTGAGCGCGTGGACCTCCGGCAACGGTTCGAGCGTGGCATCGTACTGACCTCCGGGCAGCGTCCCTTGGGTCATGCCGTCGGCCAAGGCCAGGCCCGCCTCCGCGAGGAACGGGTTGATGGGGTGGTCACTGATGCGGAGGTTGGGGTTCAGTTGGAGGAAGCCCCAGGCAGGACCGCCGGCGATCAGCGAACCGCCCTCGCGGAGGAAGCGCCGAAGGTTCGATCGCTGCCGAGGATCCAGCTTGCGGACGGCCATCAACAGCACGTCGCCGCTCAGCGGTTGGTCGAGATCCGCCTCCTGGACGCTCCATCCCCGCGAGGCGAGGAACCGATTCACGTCCGGCAGGCCGGCGGTGAGCACCCTTGCGCCGGAGCGGTTCCTGGCCGCCCAGCGCACGAGGTTCTCGATCAGGCGTCCGGTGTCGCCGACGGCGAGCGCTCCCTGGCCGAAGTAGCCCTCGTGACCAAGCGCGGCGTAGCGCGAGCGGCCCTTCTCGGCGACGGCGACCACGACGGCCTGAACGTTCGAGCCGGCGGAGCCCACGACGATCGGCTGTGCGTTCGGCCCGAAGACCGCCACGGGACCGGGGATGCCCGGCGAAGCGACCGTGCGAACGCCTTCCACGATCTCGGCGCGCCAAGTCGGCAGCGCCAGCACGGCGAGTAGAGACAGCATCACTTCTTCACCTCGAAGATCTTGGAGTCGTTGAGCAGGACCCAGACGTGCTCGGTGCCGTCCGGGTACCGGACGGTCGCGCGGGCCTCGTAGAGCGACGGCGTGGTGTGGACTCGGAATCTCAGGACCTCGGCGGGCAACGGATCGGCCAGTCCGGCCTCCTTCCAGGTGCGCGGCCAGCTCCCGTGCCGCTCCCGATACGCCCGTGCGGCGCAGTAAAACCGGTGCAGCGCTTGGCGGGCGGGCTTGGCGGGGTCGGGGACGAAGCGCGCGTCGGCCGGCGGCTTCTCCGTAAACTGGAGGTATCCCCAATTCTCTGGGCGGTGCATGTCGATGGCGCCCTGGGGACTCCAAACCCAGTTGTGCTCCGGACGACCCTGAACCTTTCGGTAGGAGCCGTTCGCCACCTCCACATCCCACTCGACGCGTGAGAAGTTGAGCCGCCACGTGGTTCCCTCAGAGGGACGCCACGGGGTGGACGGCGGCGAGTCGTCTTGTGGAATCTGGGACTGGTGCTCGAAGAGGTCGTTCCAAGGGATCGCGATCTCGATGGTCCAGCCACGGTCCTCGTCCTTGGGATCGTTCAGCGTCCCTCGGACGTTGACCGCCGTTCGGATGCGGCGGAAGTCCCAGTGGAACACCGCCGGCCCGCCGTCGCGGTACGGCTTGATCAGCATCAGGTCCCGGAGCGTGTTCAGGGCGTTCATCTCCAGCTCGTAGTACTGGTGCGTGTCTCCGTCCGGGTCCAGGAACACCTCGAAGTCGTTGTCCTGGAAGATCACGCTGTCGCGGCGGGTGAGGGTGGCCCAAACGTGCGGCTCCTCGAGCTCGGCGCCGATGCAAAGGAACCGGTCGTCCCAGAGCATCTTCGCGCGCGTCCGATAGCGGGGCCGCGGGTGCTCGTCGCCCTCGATGTCCACGAAGTCCTCTGTCCACGGCGCCGTCGCCCAAGCCGGGTCGTCCAGGCGGCCGTCGATGCGGATCTCGCCCGTTGTGCGGAAGCAGAGGTACTCCCTTGGCAGGGCGGGCGAGGACAGCACCAATGTGGCCAGTGCCCAAGCCAAGCTCACGAGGACACCTCCCACACCAGCGCGTCCTGGCGGATGGCCCACACGTGCCGGGAACCGTCCGGGTACGTGACGGGGCAGTGTACCTCGAACAGGTTCGGGGTGGTGTGCAGAGCGAGCGGCAGACGGCTGGCGAGACCCAGTTCGGCGAGACTCTCCGGCCACCGCCCGTGCGCCCTGCGATGCTCGTGGAGGGCATAGTACGCCTCGTGCAGCGCGGCCCTCGCCTCGCGCGATGGATCCTCTTGAAATGCCGCCTGGCCCGGTGAGAGCAAGGTGAACTGGACGTATCCCCAGTGTTCGGGGCGGTGCATGTCGATGACGCCCTGCTCGGACCAGACCCAGTTGTGCTCGGGACGGTCCGGCACCTTGCGAATCTTCGTTCCTTCGATCGTCACGTCCCACTCGACACGGGAGAAGTTCACGCGCCAGGTGGTGCCTTCGCTGGGTCGCCACGTCGAGGCGGGCCTTCCCGCGGCGTCCGGCCGATCGCGGGGCTCCATGATCGCAGTCCAGGGAATCGCGATCTCGACGCTCCAGCCACGGTCGGTGTCGAGGGGGTTGTTCAGCGTCCCGTCGATCCAGACCGCCGTGCGTAGGCCCGGCATCTCCCAGTTGGAGATCGGCGTGCCCCCGTCCTTGTAGGGACGGTTCAGCAACAGATCCCAGGTCGTGTTCAGCGCGTTGAGCTCGAGCTCGTAGTAGAGGTGGCTGTCCGAGTCCGGATCGAGGAACACCTCGAAGTCGTTGTCGAGGAAGATCACCGAGTCGTGCTCCGTCAGGGTGGCCCAGACGTTCGGCTCCTCCAGCTCCGCGCCGATGTAGAAGAACTCGTCGTCCCAAAGCATCTTGGCGCGGGTGCGGTACCGGGGCTTCGGTCGCCTGTCTCCCTCGATGTCCACGAAGTCTTCGGTCCAGGGCGCCTCCTGCCAGGCTGGCTCGTTCAGCCGCCCGTCGATCTCGATTGGGGAACGAGCCCGGTGGCAAAGGTAGCGTCGAGGTTCCAGCACGGACATGGCGCAGGCATTGTAGCACCTGGTCCGAAGCGCGTCGTCCCAACCAGGTGGCATACTGCCGCCGGAGTTGGAACCATGAGGATCGGCGTTGTCGGTATGGGATTGCGGGGCGGTCTGGCCTTTCTGGCGCACCGCCCGGAGCAGGACATTCGGGTCGTCGCGCTCGCCGACCCTGACGAAAGCGTGTACGCCAGGTTTCGGGAGAAAGTGGGCGACGACGCCTACGTGACGGACGACGTGCGCCGACTGGCCGAGCAACAGCTCGACGCGGTGTTCGTCCTGTCGCCGGACGATCTGCACGAGGAGCACGCGTGCCTGTTCCTCGAGGCGGGCGTTCCGGTGTACCTGGAGAAGCCGATGGCGATCACCATCGAGGGATGCGACCGGATACTCCAGACCGCGATGCGCACGCGGACCCGGCTCTACCTTGGGCACAACATGCGGCACTTCCAGGTCGTGCGCAAGATGAAGGAGTGGATCGACAAGGGGATGATCGGCAACGTCAAGACGGCGTGGTGCCGGCACTTCGTGAGCTACGGCGGCGACGCCTACTTCTGCGACTGGCACGCCGACCGCCGACGGTCCACCGGTTTGTTGCTGCAGAAGGGCGCGCACGACATCGACGTGCTGCACTGGCTCTGCGGAGGCTACTCGCGCCAAGTGGTCGGCATGGGCGATCTGATGGTGTACGGAGACCTGCCCCACAGGCGGCAACCGGGCGAGAAGCATCGCGTCCAGTTCACCGATATCTGGCCACCCAAGAATCTGCGCAACCTGAACCCGGTGATCGACGTCGAGGACGTGAACCTGATGCTCATGCGGCTGGACAACGGGGTACTGGCCTCCTACCAGCAGTGCATGTTCACTCCCGACGCTTGGCGGAACTACACCGTCATCGGCGACGAGGGAAGGATCGAGAACTTCGGCGATTCGCCCGGTTCCAAAGTCTGCCTGTGGGACGTGCGGCGCCAGGAGCCGACGCTCACCTACGATGTGCCCCACGCGACGGGCGGACATGGCGGCAGCGACACGCTGATCGTGGACGAGTTCTTGCGGTTCGTGCGTGAGGGGGGCAAGACGGAGACGTCGCCCGTGGCGGCGCGCATGGCCGTGGCCGCGGGGTACATGGCCACCTGCTCGGTTCGGGGTGGAGCCCAGCCGCAGGAGGTTCCGGGGCTGGATCCGGACGTGGTGCGGTACTTCGACGAAGGCCAGGTCTGACGGGTCGCTGGCCGACAGGGAAGGGGGCGGGGCCGTTCCGGCCCCGCCCCCGTCGTTCGGCCTGAGGCTCGGGATGGAGCTAGGAGCTCTCCAAGCCCTCGCGCCGCTTGCGGAAGTGGATCTTGACCTCGTACTGCCCCGCAGACAGCTTGCTCTCCACGTCCAGCCCGCTCTCCCGGATGATCTTCATCATCTCCGTGTTCTCCGCCAAGATCGTGGCGGTGAAGCCGAGCACCTTGTTCGCCTGCGCCGTCTCCACGAGCGTCTTAAAGACCTCCGTGCCGACGCCGCGACCCTGCCAGTCATCCCGGGTGGCCATGGCGAACTCGGCGTAGTTCGTGGTCTGGTTGATATAGTACCGGCCCGTGGTGATGATCACCTCGCCCTGACCCTCCTTCACCGTCGCCACGAACGCCATGTGCGTCTTGTAGTCCGGGTTCACGAGCTCGCGGAAGGTGGCGTTGGAGAGCGACTTGAGGACGGCCCCGAAGCGCTTCCGCACCGACTCCTCGCTGAGCGAGTAGAAGTGCCGCTTCAGCAGGTACTCGTCCGTGGGGAGGATCGGCCGGATCGTGACCTCCGTGCCGTCCCGCAGCGTGACCGTGCGGATGAGCTCCGACGGGTAGCGGTGCTCGACGGACGGTTGCTCCTTGGACACGTAGCCCAGCTCCTTCGCCTTCTCCAGCAGCTCGTCGCGGAAGTTGGGATGGGCGATGCGGATCAGGCTGAGCGCCCTCTCGCGCACCGAGCGACCGTGGAGGTAGGCGACCCCGTACTCGGTGACCACATAGTGCACGTCGCCTCGGCTGGTGGTCACGCCGGCGGCCGGCTTGATCATCGGGACGATCTTGCTGATGGTGCCGCCCTTGGCCGTGGAGGGAAGCGCGATGATCGGCTTGCCTCCCTTGGAGCGCGCCGCTCCGCGGATGAAGTCCACCTGGCCACCGAAGCCGCTGTAGAAGCGGTTGCCGATCGAGTCGCTGACCACCTGTCCGGTCAGGTCTACCTCGATGCAGCTGTTGATGGCGATCATGTTGTCGTTCTGCGCGACGACGAACGGGTCGTTCACATAGTCGCTCGTTCGGAACTCGAAGAACGGGTTGTTGTCGATGTATTCGTACAGCTTGCGCGTGCCGATCACGAACGTCGCAACGACCTTGCCGGGGTGCAGGGTCTTCTTGCGGCAGTTGATGTTGCCGTTCTGGATCAGGGGGATGATGCCGTCCGAGAACATCTCGGTGTGCATCCCCAGATCGTTCTTCTCGCCGAGCCGGGCCAGCACGGCGTCGGGGATGTTGCCGATTCCCGCCTGGATGCAGGCTCCGTCGTCGATCAGGTCGACGATGTACTCGGCGATCTTCGCGGAAGTCTCGTCCGAACCCTCGAAGCTGTGCTCGATCACCGGGTACCGCGCCGTGCAGAACGCGTCGATGTCGTTGATGTGCAGGAAGCCGTTGCCCAGGGTTCGGGGCATGTCCGGCTTGACCTCAGCCAGGATGACCCGGGCGACCTCGCAGGCGGCCATGCCGATGTCCACAGCGACGCCCATGGAGCAGTATCCGTGCTCGTCCGGCGGGGTGACGGAGACCATCGCCACGTCGATGGGAAGCTGGCCGTTGCGGAACAGCCTCGGAATCTCGCTCAGGAAGATCGGAACGAAGTCGGCTCGCCCCTCGTTCACGGCCTTGCGCATGTTGGCGCCGATGAAGAGGTTCCGGACGCGGAAGTTCTCGGCGTACTCGGGCTCGACATAGGGAGCGATTCCATGCGTCAGCAGGTGCGTGACCTCGCACCCGAAGAGGTCGTCCTTACGGTTGCAGAGGGCTTCCGCCAGAGTCTCCGGCTCGCCACAGTTGGAGCCGATGTAGATGCGATCACCGCTACGAATCAGCTGGACGGCCTCCTCCGGCGTCTTCAGCTTCTGCAGGAACTGCTGCTTGAGGCTCTCGGGCAAGCGGGGGTTGAGATAGCTGGGTTCTCGGGGCGTACTCATAGAAAACCTTGGTTTCGGATGGGAGTCAGGTCCGGTAGAGAACATCCAGAACCACGTCCCTCACCCCAGGCCTCTGGCGCAACAGGCGGGCGATTCGCTCGCACTCGGACTTGAGATCGAAGGACGCGTTCCTGCCCTCAGGCCTAAGGGTACCCCGAATGTAGACGACGCCGTGCGAGACGCGCACGTCGGCCAGCGTCATGTCGATATGGTGGCGCATGAAGTCCCTTCGTACCTGCTTCGTCAGCGCGACGTCTTCCGCGTGAGCCATTGGTGCTTACCCCCAAGCTTCATTATCGCCGATCCGCCGCAAGGCTGAAGGCGGCCGTTGCCGGTGTGACCGAAGGGCGCGCAAGGGGGCCGGGTCTCTTTGACCCGGCCCCCGTCCCTTAGGAGACCCCGAAAAGCGTCGCGGCTACGGCGTCTGGTCGACGGGCTGGTTGCCCGGCAGGCCCTCGGGCGCCTTCTGTTGGGCACCGCCGCCCGCGATGTCGCCCTCCTTGATGCCCTCGCGCACGAACCGGTCGATGTTGGCCTTTTCTTCCTCGGTGGCCTTCGATTCCTCGCTTGCGCCGCAGCCTGCGGCGAAAGCGAGCGGCAACGCCGCGAGGATCGCGAGAAGAAGCTTCTTGTTCATTGCACCATCCTTGTTGCGGGGGTTGGTGGGGTCGGCCCGGCAGGCCGGGCCGACCCCGAAGGTTCTCAGTTGACTTGGAAGCGGACCATGCACTGCACGGTCGGATCGGCGTCGCACGGAGCACCCTCGTAGGCCTTGGGCGCCCCCATGGAGCTCACGTGTCCGTCCGCGAAGCCGATGACGGCCTGGCCCTCACGGATCTTGGCCGCGTAGGAGGCGGGAATCGAGGCGCTGCCGCCGCCGCCGGCCTCGCGCCAACCGCTGCAGGAGCGCGGGCCGCCGTTCCAGCGCGGGGTGATGCCCGCGAGGGAGTTGCTGCCTGGGTTGTAGGTCGAGCGGCCGGCGACGCAGACGCCGAGCTCGATGCCGGGGGCGAACGTGGTGAAGTCACCCATCGGCTCGCCGGCCGAGAAGATCAGCACCTGGTTGGCCACGTCGCGCAACGCCGACTGGCTCTTGGAGGGAGCCCGGACGATGTCGCCGGGCCAGCGGCCCCACCAGCCGGTGCCCCAAGCGGCGTGCGGACCCGCCGTGGCGAACCCGAACACGCCATCCATTCGGTAGCCCACGACGCCGAGCGCGCGGGTGATCGGCCAGTTGCCCACCGTGTAGTACGGGATGTTCTTGTGCATGGCAACCGGGATGGTTCCGTAGGACCAAACGATGTCCCAGACCGCGTTAGTCACGGGGTTCGGCTTGCCCTGAGGGGTCTTGAAGATGTCGTAGTTCTTCGTGTACGGCCAGATGACGAAGTGCCAGATCTGGCCCGTGCCGGCTCCGTCGTTCCACCAAGCGAGCGGGAAGGTGTCGTCGTTGTCCGCCGAGTACATCACCGCAGCCAAGTTCAGCTGCTTGATGTTGCTCACCTCGGCGCTCTTCTTGGCGGCCTCCTTCGCTTGGGCGAAAACGGGGAACAGGATCGCGGCCAGGATGGCGATGATGGCGATCACCACCAGCAACTCGATGAGGGTGAAACCCTTGTACCTCATTGTGTCCTCCAATCGGGATTCCAAGGAGTCCGACGACCTCGTCGCAAGCGGATCTCCTCACGGATCCGGGACCAGTCTAAGAGGGATCGAAAAAAGGCGCAAGGCGTCCTGGGTCCACCGCCCAACAGAGCCGGGCCCGGCGGTTCGTTCTGCCGTGTCCGCGATCAGTCGTCGACCTTGATGCGAGTCTCCGACTTGGGCGACTCGGGCGCGGTCTGTCCCGCGGTCTCGAGAGCCGGCGCCGGCTCGCCACCGATGCGCTGGAGCTCCGTCGAGATCGAGCTGCGCTTCGACCAGTACACCGAGAATCCAAGCACCACCAAGCACCCGATCGTGACGACGATCAGCACGGTGTTGCTCAGCGGCAGGATGACCACCGGAGCCAGAATCAGCGCGACCAGGTTCATCACCTTGATCAACGGGTTCAGGGCGGGTCCGGCGGTGTCCTTGAACGGATCGCCAACCGTGTCGCACACGACGCCCGCCTTGTGCGCGTCCGAACCCTTTCCGCCGTACATCCCGTCCTCGATCAGCTTCTTGGCGTTGTCCCAGATGCCGCCGGAGTTGGCCAAGAGCACAGCCATGAGCTGGCCACTTAGGATCGCCCCGGCGAGGAACCCGCCCAGAGCCTGCGCCCCGACCAGGTTCAGCTCCATGCCGCCGACCATCGTCGTCGGCTTGCCGATGGAGAACCCGAAGGCCACCGCCGCAGGCAGGAAGATGGCCAGGATGCCCGGCCCGAGCAGCTCCTGCTGGGCGGCTTTCGTCACGATCGCCACGCATTCGCCGTAGTTCGGCTTGCTCGTGCCCGCCATGATGCCGGGATCGGACCGGAACTGCCGGCGCACCTCGTTGATCAGCTGGAACGCCGCCCTTCCGACCGCGTTGATTGAGAACGCGGAGAAGAGGTACGGCGCCGCACCACCGATCAGCAGACCGAGGAAGATCTCAGGGATCTCGATTCTCAGCCCGAAGTTGGTGAGCATGGCCCCCTCCACGTAGGAGTGGAAGAGGGCGACGGCGGCGACGACCGCCGTGGCGATTGCGAAGCCTTTCGTCAGCGCCTTCGTCGTGTTGCCCGCAGCGTCCAGACGCTGCACCGCCTTCATCGCGTTCTCGTTGCCGTGGCCCTCTCCGGACATCTCGTACACGCCCTGAGCGTTGTCCGAGATCGGTCCGAAGGTGTCCATGGCCAGGATGTAACCGGTGGTCGTTAACAACCCGAGACCAACCAGCGCGATGCCGTAGAAGCTCAGCAGATAGCCGCCGAACTCCGCGGGCGGGAAGATGAGCAGCGGCGCGATCAGAGCGACCACGATGGCGAACACGGAGAACACGCTGGACTCCATGCCGTAGGCGAAGCCAGTGATGATCATCGTGGCCGGACCGGTCGTGGAGGTGCCAGCCACCTCGCGGACCGGCGACTTGTGCACCGACACATAGAAGTCTGTCAGCAACTCGATGGCGAACGCCATGGCGATGCCGAAGGCGATGCACACGAAGAACCGCCACCAGCCAACGTCCTGACGCTCCACCACCGCGAGCTCCGCCGGAATCGGCTGCGGCT
>Ga0308419_1000440_pt1 | contig 30463 bp, 30 predicted proteins | sample HotsprSampleMS50_FD_203674 | JGI IMG/M metagenome (GOLD analysis project Ga0308419, IMG submission 203674) | Hot spring phototrophic mat microbial communities from Mushroom Spring, Yellowstone National Park, Wyoming, United States - 20090730_MS50 ... | reverse complement strand
GTTGGTGTTGGTGTCGGTGTAGGCGTTGGTGTTGGTGTAGGCTCTAAAGTTGGTTTAGTCTCAGTAATTGGTGGAGGCTGGGGTATTTGAGTGGTTGTTTGACCTTGCGATGCAATTGCCATATAAGGCTGAGAATCTCTCTCTTTAGATGTTGATACGGGTACAGCAGTAGTAATTGCAGGTGCCTGAGCAGTGTTGGACAATGAAGAGGCCTCTTCTTTTGAAGGTGCAGTCTCTTTTGCGGATGGCTTTTCCGTTGGCTTTTCACTTGGAGTCGTTTCAAGAACCTGACCCTTTATCTCTGTCTGTGTGGCCTGTCTTGGTTGATAGGGTGGTCTATCTACTGGGACTGTTGTAAGATAACCGGCCGGGACATTAACACATTGACCAATAAATTTAAGGTGACACACCTCTACATTACCACGGATAGTGAGCACAACCGTCGGGCTTGAGGTTGACACAATGTAATCGGTCCCTCTTACCCCTGCAACTGCAATAGGTGTCCTTATCTCAAAATTGTTATCCTTTGGAGACTGGCCAATCATCTTGGTTATCTTATCAGTGACTATTGCCTGAGCCCTACCCTTTTGGATGTTAATCGTGGCCTTATTGCTTGTTGCTCCTGAGGTGTACTCACTAATGCTAACCCTGCTCGCCTGGGCAATCCTCAGTATATTACCATTGTCAAAGGTGACCTCTGCCTTTGCATTAGTCTTTGTCCTGACGAGGTCCTTTTGGTCAACCGCATCACCCACCTTGACAGTGACAGCAGGTAATTGGCCCCCTTTAAGCAGCTCCACAACACCCTCCACATGCGTAAACTTACCTACCGCTGCCTCCACACTAAAGGGGATAATGACAAAAGTGATCAGTAAGCATAAGAGGAACATCCCCCTCTGAAAACCATCCCGATTTCTAAATCGTAGTTTCATATAGACCTCCTAAAAATTATACTGAATGGCCAAATTATATACATTTCTCTTGTAATCATACACAGGGATATTAGAGTTTGATTTTGTGTGGGCGTATTGTATATTTAGTTGGAAATCCTTTATAACTTCCCATGTCAACATTATTGACCCAGAGTAGATCTTATCATCCCTCTTTACCTTGAACACACTGTGGACATTCTTATACTTCTGTAAATATACATCTCCGCCTATATTCAGGAGCAGATTCTCTACAATAGGATATAGAATCCCTAAACTGAGACGATCACCGTTGTTCTTCCAGTTCACCCCTTTAGCATCCTCATAGGCATGTTCATACCTTGCAGTAAGAAAACCCCTATTATCCTTGATGAAATAATAAAGCCCTAAAGAACCATTAAATATATCGGCATCCCTCTTTTCGTCATCAAACAGGGGAGACTGTAGCATCGCCCTTCTACCATAACCCAAAGAGACCTGCCCCATTAATCTATCAGCCAAGACGATGCTGTAGGTCGGTTTGATTGTAAAAAGCCCCATATACTTCTTGCCATTAAATAATTGATATGTGTATGACACCGGTAATGTGACGAGTGATCTGTCAAGATTAATACCCGGCGTGATTACTATATTGTTAGAGATAGTGTTGTACTCACTCAATTTAAAGTAGGTGTTGCCATAAATACTATACTGAGCAGTGAAATAGTAGGGAGTGGGGATTAAGGGATTGTAATTTATGCTAAAGGATGCCGAAATACTACTATCTTTTTGATCTGATATGATCGTGCCCGGTATTGACGATGAAGGTGCAGCAATTACATTATCATCATACACATAGCCAAGTCCTGCACTAAAATGCCAAGTCTTATATGCCTTGAGATTCCTGCTTAAGGCATCCTCATACTCCTTTGCAAAATTGGCAAGGTCGGTATTGGGATTAGCAGCAACAATTGCCTTGAGGCTCTCCTGTACCTTTTCAACCTTCTTTTCCTTCATATAGACCATAGCGATCTGAAAGGTTGCTGCCTGATCTAAAGACTTGTCTAACTCCTTTGCCTTTGTAAAGGACTTGATCGCCTCCTCGTTATTGCCCTCTTTTACAAAGGCAAGACCCTTTTGAAATGCTACATATGCAGGCTTGATGCCCTCCTTTTCGGCCTTAGAGAGCCACTTTTTTGCCTCCTTTAGATTGTCGTAGTTTAAATAGAGTTCTATGAGTTCTATATAGGCGTCCTTTACTGAAGGAGTACCCTCGGCAGCCAAGAGGTAATATCTAATAGCCTCCTCATAATTGCCGATCTGCTTACTAATCAACCCCGAATAATACAATGCCGTAGTGTTATTTGGTTCTTTGTTCAAGAGACCCTGAAATATTATCAACGCCTCTTCATACCTCTCTGCACGGTACTCTGCAATCCCCTTTTCAAGCGTATTAGCGTAGGCAATTGATGAAAAGAGAAAAATGAGATATAAAAAGATCACCACCATAGAGAACCGACAACGATTCATATGAGACCTCCTCTCTTGTGGAAAGATTTTTAGCATTTTCAAATATTCAGACTATAACATAAATTAGTTCAAAACAAAAGTGTTTTTTTCCAATCCTGTCCGAGTTCTATTTGTCCCATAGGTCTATGTAAAGGTAAAGGTAAAGTCCACACCACAATTTTGTCCCAGGCCCTATGGATAGGTTTAACGCTTAACTTCCTCAAGGTATCTACCCATGTTCATAAAATCCCCATTGCCCTTTAACCAGAGCAAGAATTCACCGAGTCTTTTTAACAAGGCATCGCCTGAGGGTTTTTTAATCATAAAGGGGACTCTAAGATCGCTTAGGTCTTCAAATTCCCATGGATGAAAGTAGATGTTGAGATAACCATCCCACTTTATAGTCCAGGCGGTTAATGCCTTATAGTACCCCATTGGTAGCCCTTTAAAGCTCAACCAAAAGAGCGGAAATCGGACTAATGGTGTAACCGAGATAGGCAGGACCCATAGCTCACCATCCCTAAAAGGGAGCCGTCGCATATTGAGGTTCATGTATCGGCCAGGCAGCCAGGTGGGGTTAACTGAAGAATCATAAAGAAAACCTGACTCAGTAAGGGTTTTGGTGGCTACTGCGCCCAATCTCGGATGACGGTAACCGACTACACCCTTACTGATTATCTCCTCAAGGATAGCCTTTGCCATATAGATATTGGTTGAACTGTGGTCACTATGTGTATAGCCATGACAGGCTATCTCATGTCTCCGTGATATGTCCTTTATCAGGGAAGGGTAGTTAGAGGCAAAGTGGGCAGTAGTAAAACAGGTTACAGTAATGTCAAGCCTGTCAATCAGTGCCATTACCTTTACAAGTCCCCTCCGAGAGACCTCAAGGGCCTTTGCATCATCTATATCAAGGCCATACTCCCTTGGTAGGTCAAACTCCTCTACATCAAGGCTCAGGAGTATAGGATTACCCATACCTTCCCATAAGGTCATTTGCCCTGACCCTGAGCAGGTCCCTAAACATCCTGAGGGAGTCCTTTGAGAGCTTTATCTTGCCTGTCTTGTAGTTATGTGTTTCTCTCTCCTGCACTGCAATCTCCTGAATAGAATAGCCCTCCTTAGAGGCTATATAGAGCAATTCTGCATCAAAACCGAAGCCACAGATAGTCAACTTCGGCAGTATCCTCTCTATAACCTCTCTATTAAAACCCTTCAATCCTGCCTGGGTGTCCCTGTATGGGAGGCCAAGGGTCAGTCTCATCAGATAATTGTATCCCTCCCCGAGCAAATGCCTCAAGAGGTTTGGCCTTCGTGGCCTCTGCAGGAGCTTTCTTGAGCCGATGACAACATCATAGCAGCTTAGCTCGGCTCTTATGGTATCAAGCAACTCAAGGGGATAGGCAAGGTCACTATCGGTAAAGCAATAAGACCTCGCATCAATGGACCCAAAACCAAACCTTACCGCATAACCCTTGCCCCTATTGACCTCATATCCTGTCAGGCTCACATTGGCAATACCTTTTATGGCATTGGCAATAACTGTCCTTGTGTCATCGGTTGAGCCATCATCTACAAATATGAAGGAGTATTCGGGCCTCACAGAGGCAAAATCTCTGACCTCCTCTACTACCTGTGCAATCTGTTTAGCAGCGTTATATACAGGCAGGATTACTGCCATCTCAGCCCCTTTAGGAAATGACATATGGTCAAAGGATACTGGAGATTTAGCCACCTCTATTTCGTATCACCCTTGCACATCAGAACTATCCCCGCCCCCCATAATACAAGGGTTGACAGGAGCACGAGGCCAAAGTCTCTAAGGGGCCAGAACATACCACCGATGGCGGTAATGATATGGCTTATTATAAGCAGCCAAAAGACGCAGTTAAACCCAAAGGGCACCTTCCCATAGCCATATCGTTGCCATATTAAAAACAGCATTACCATCACAAGGGGTAGGAGCATTGATACATAATGGGGATGAAACACAGGGCTTATCACACACATCAACAGTGCCAACTGTCCTAAAAAGAGCACCTCCGTTGGTGAGCACTCAACCTTACCCTTTATTCCCATGTCACCTCGCCATTTAGCGGCCTTAAGTGTAGTGGCCGTAAGGAGTACTGCTAACAACCAGTGGCCTGCTCGTACTACTGGTAAGGCCTCGCGGGGCCTGGCAGGTCTGTGTGGATTTAATATATTGTGCAACACCGTCATCGGAGAGTTGCTGTCAGTGCAGGTGATGCAGGTCAGTTCATCAGCCCTCGTGGCGTTGGTCTCACCCTTAAGGCCTGCCATAAGCACCTCGTTGTAAAGGGTCTGATAGGCGGTCACAGTCTTGTCTAATCCCATAGCCATCAAGGGTATTATGATTAGCGTGAGCAATAGACCAAGGGCCCCCCCCAAAGAGCATCTTCATGTCTCTGCGCCAGAGGGGCATGAGGAATATAAAGGTAGGGATGACCTTGATGGCTGAGGCCACTGAGAGCCACAACCCGGCCCTAAATCTCTTGCCCCTTAAGATTGATGCAGCCATAGCGGAAAGCAGAAAGGCCACTATCAGCCCTGTCTGTCCCCGCATTTGTGACCTGCCAATGGCAGGCATCAGTATCAAAAAGGGTAAGACCCTAAGTGCCCACCACTGCTGCGAATACTTGGGAGGGTTGCGTAACTCAGGTTCTAGGGAGGTCTCCTCTAAAGCCTTTGCCAATAGGTGGCACCCCCATAGTCCAAGGGCCATTGTGAGGAGATACCATAGGCCTACTGTCAGACCGTAAGGGAGATAGCCCGTCCTGTCAGCACCCTTTGGAGGGTCTGCAAGGGGTGTAAGCACAATGGCAAAGAAAGGAGGATAGACATAGTGCCAATCATTATCATCGGTAATGCCGTAAAGGTCTCCACCTACCCTTACCGCATAGGCCGCCCTTAGATAGACGCCAAGGTCTGTCATGGGCCTCTTTAAAAAGGCACCCCGCAACTCCACCCACGCCCCAAAAAGAAATATCATTAAAAAGAGCCCCGTTAGGGCAATCCTCTGAGACTTGCTGAGTGGGGTCTTGGCGTTATCAAACATGCCCTACTATGAGCGCCTCACTCAAAATGGTCCTTCTATCTCTATGATTTGGTCCCTCTTTTGACCAGTAGATACAACCTGCACCTTGACCTTTGTGAAGTGCTCTATGGCCGATATGTATCTCTTTGCATTGGCAGGCAATCTACGATACTCCTTGATCCCTGAGGTATCCTCCTTCCAGCCCTCAAACTCTTCATACACAGGCTCACAGTTAGACAGTATCTCACCCTCATGTGGGAATGACTCTATGAGCGTCCCTTTGTATCTATAGGCCTTGGCAATCTTTAGAGGGCTAATACCGTCAAGTATGTCAAGCTTAGTTAGGGCAATGCCTGTGAGACCATTTACCATGGCCGAGTATCTGAGGGCCACTGCATCAAGCCAACCACACCTCCTTGGTCTGCCTGTGGTGGCACCAAACTCGGCCCCTTTTTGCTGGATCTGCTTCCCCAGATCATCCCTGAGCTCCGTCGGGAATGGACCGCTACCGACCCTTGTGGTATAGGCCTTGACAATGCCTAAGACCTTGTTTATCTTTGATGGTGCAAGTCCCAAGCCCGTGCATGCCCCACCGGCTATTGTGTTTGAGGATGTGACATAGGGGTAGGTGCCGTGGTCCACATCCAGGAGCGTACCTTGGGCGCCCTCAATTAGTATCCTCTTACCACTGTCATAGGCATAGTTGATCATGCTTACAGTGTCAGTAATAAAAGGTGCCAGCCTCTCGGCGTATCCCTTGTAGAGATTTAAAAGTTTCTCAGGATCAATGGCATCTGCGCCGTAGTAGTTCTTGAGCATGAAGTTGATCCTGTCAATGTTGAGTTCCACGGCACACCTTAGTGCCTCAAAGGACAACAAGTCTGCGGCCCTAATCCCATATCTGCCGATCTTGTCAGAATAGCAAGGACCTATACCACGACCGGTGGTGCCTATCATTGCAGCCCCCTTCTTTATCTCCGATGCCTTATCAAGGGCCACATGATAGGGCATAACAATATGGGCATTTTTTGCAATAAAGAGGCTTCCTGAGACATCTATGCCCTTACTGTTCAGGTTGTCCATCTCTGTGATTAATGCCTCGGGGTCTATTACCACCCCGTTTCCGATGATACACTGCTTCCCCTTGTGTAGAATCCCTGAGGGTATCAAGTGCAGGATATACTTGTCATTATCTATCACTACCGTATGGCCTGCATTGTTACCTCCCTGATAACGGGCGACTATATCAACCTTCTCGGTAAGATAGTCCACTATCTTTCCCTTCCCCTCATCGCCCCATTGAGTTCCCACGATTAGTAATGTTGACATTAGCCTGTTCTCCTTTATCTATGGCCATGATTTAGAGCACTATGACCTTTACATCCAATATGTTTGGCAATTCCCTTATCTCCTGAATGACGCCCTCAGGGGCAGGCACATCAATATTGACGACCGATATGGCCATGCCTCCTGCCTTCTTTCTGCCAAAGTGCATCCTTGCGATGTTTATGTTGTTGCGTCCCATTAGGGTACCAATGTTGCCTATCACACCTGGGCGGTCGTTGTTGTGCATCAGGAGCATGTGTCCTTCAGGGACTATCTCTACGGTGAACTCGTTTATCTTTATGATCCTCGGGTCCTTCTTGCCAAAGAGTGTGCCTGAGACAACCACAGACTTCTCAGGAGACTTGACCTCTACGGAGATCATGTTTCTGTAGTCCCCTGCGTCGGCGCTCTTTAGCTCCCTGACCTCAATCCCCCGTTCCTTAGCAATGTAGGGGGCATTTACGAAATTTACATTCTCCTGAAGCATAGGGGTTAGTATCCCCTTCAAGGCCGCAATACTAAGGGGGGATGTGTTGAGATGAGAGGCCTCTCCACGGTATTCAATAGTGACCTCTGTAACGCCACCTTCTGAGATCTGTGCTGCAAAGCCTCCAACCTTCTCGGCAAGGACTATAAAGGGCTGGAGGACTGAGACCTGATCTGCCGGTATTGATGGGAAGTTTACGGCATTTCTGATCGTGCCACTTATTAGGAAATCTGCCACCTGTTCGGCAATGGCAATGGCCACCTTCTCTTGGGCCTCCCTTGTAGATGCCCCAAGATGGGGCGTACAGACGACCTTTTCGTGTCCCACAAGGGGGTTGTTAACAGGCGGTTCAATCTCAAAGACATCTAAGGCTGCACCGGCAATCTTGCCGCTGTTTAAGCCCTCTAAAAGGGCCTCTTCATTGACAATACCTCCCCTTGCACAGTTGATTATATAAACGCCATCTTTAAGGTCCTTTAAGTTTTTCTTGTTTATGATATTCCTGGTCTCGTTGGTGAGGGGCGTATGTACGGTGATAAAATCAGAGCGCTTTAAGAGTTGGGATATGTCAACCCTCTCTACACCCAAGCCCTTTGCCTTTTCGTCACTCAAAAATGGGTCATAGGCAAGCACATACATACCCAAACCGTGTGCCCTCTTTGCCACCTCGGTCCCTATGTTTCCTAATCCCAATATGCCAATGGTCTTGTTAAAGAGCTCGGTGCCCATGAAGAGCTTCTTCTCCCACTTGCCTGCGCTCATAGACATATGTGCCTGCGGTATCTTCCTTACCACTGCAAACAGGAGGGCAAGGGTGTGCTCTGCCGTAGTAATCGTGTTGCCGCCAGGGGTATTCATCAACACAATACCCCGCTTTGAGGCAGCAGCCTTATCCACATTATCAAGCCCAGAGCCTGCCCTGCCAATAACCTTGAGTTTCTCTGCTGCCTCAATGATCTCTGCCGTCACCTTTGTGGCACTCCTTATAATGAGGCCGTGGTAGCCGCCGATGATTGACTTCAGTTCATCGGGCTTGAGCCCTACCTTTACATCTACCTCAAGCCCTGCCTTTTTGAGTATATCTACGCCTCGTGGGGATATATTGTCGCTAACAAGAACCTTCATATCCTCTTTTTCTCCTTTGTTCATTTATTTCATCAACAACTCCTGGGCCCTTGCCACGCCCCTGCCGAGCTCTATCGGTGCACCCATGCCCTTTAGGGTCATCTCAAGGGCTGCAATGCCTGTGATCACATCAAAGGTGTCGGCATAGCCCAAGTGGGCAAGTCTGAAAATCTTGCCTTTTGCCTGATCCTGACCGCCTGCCCCAGTAACTCCGTATTTTTCGCGCAGGGTCTTATAAACCACCTGGCCATCAATCCCTTCGGGCATCTCAATGGCGGTGACTGCATTGCTCGGTGACTCCTTAGAATAGAGACTGAGTCCCAAGGCCCTTACGGCCTCACGGGTGGCATTGGCGAGCCTCTGATGGCGGGCAAATATGGCCTCAAGCCCCTCTGCCCTTAGTAACCTTATAGCCTCATTGAGTCCGATTATCAGACTTACAGGCGAGGAGAAGTTGGTCTGGTTTTTTAGGAGATTGTCTCGCTCCTTTTTGAGGTCAAAATAGAATCGGGGCAGTTTTGAAGCCTCGTTTCGCTTCCATGCCTTGTCGCTCACACTTACAAAGGCAAGCCCAGTAGGTAGCATCAACCCCTTTTGTGAACCACCGACCATGATGTCAATACCCCACCTGTCAACCTTCAGGTCCTGTGCCACAATAGCACTTATGGCATCAACAACAAGGAGGGTGTCAGGATAGTTCTTGACAATCCCTGCGAGCGACTCAATGTCGTGATACACACCTGTTGAGGTCTCAACGGCCTGGACAAATAGGCCTTTGATGTCCTTGTGTTCCTTAAGGGCAGATTCCACCTGGTGGGCTTTGACTGTATATCCCCACTGGACATTGATCTCAATGACCTGAAGGCCATAGGCCTTACAGATCTTTGTCCATCGTTCACCAAACTTCCCACCGTTTACGACTAATACCTTGTCACCTGTATTGAAGAAGTTTGTGACCGCTGCCACCATGCCGCCTGTGCCAGAGGAACAAAGTATGAGCACATCGTTTTTTGTCTGAAAGAGCCACTTAAGACCCTCTCTTGCAGACTCAAGCACAGGGATAAAATCTGGCGACCTGTGATGGATCATAGGCATTGCCATTGATAGCAACACCTCAGGTGGCACAGGCGTTGGGCCCGGGGCCAAGAGGTATCTCTTGAGCATAAGTCCTCCTCCTTTGTCTATTAATATCAGGAAACCTTAAAAAAGAGGCATATATGATAATACAAACGCCTTAGATTTGAAAAGGTGGGAACAGTTGGGAGGGGTTTTACTGGGTGACAATCTTCTATCTCTGTTTTTGGGGTATGAAAAAAGATTGAAAAATATCTGTTAATGTTGTAAATTGACTCCCCAAGAACTGAACCCCTATTTCATGGATATCAAAGAAGACATAAGAGTTAGACCTGCCACAAAAGGTGATAAGGAATAACCTAAACATATTAAGTTCTGCACTGCTCATCACAGGTGTTACGATCGGCATAGGTATCTTTGGACTCCCCAGGACAGACCTTAAGATCAAACACCACAAGGCCCACGGGCTCGCCCTTTGTGTTTGTAAAAAAGAGGGTCAAAAAGATGCCCAATAGCAGTGGCACTAACGATAGTGGGCAGCAGCCCAAAAAGGATAGCACACAAAAGGGCCTTGATATTAAGGCATAAATTTCCCCCTCTTTAAGAAAAAATTTCCCTTTGGTAGTGGGCATAGGATAGCAAATCTTAGAGTAAACCGCTTTTGCTAACGCACTGTAAGGCCTGCCCACTATCACCCTCTGCAGTTATCTTACTTGCTAAGTTTCCAGTTTCCACACTATCTTCGCTCCATATTGGCACTGTAATTGCTTAAACTCACTCAGACTTTTCCCTTTTAGGAGGTTTTGTGTATAAGGGCATTTATGTGGCAATGACGGGGGCGGTCTTGAGGTCCAGAGAACTTGATGTGGTCTCTAATAATCTGGCAAATGTCAATACCGTAGGTTTTAAGAAAAGCACCTTTGCCTCACGCCTCTATCCAATTATGGAGGGGATACAGGAGAGGCAGGCGGTTGTATATGACAATGCCAGAGCAATGGCGACCTTTACAGGCTATAAGATAGACACAATGCAGGGGGCTATCAAAAATACGGGCAACCCCCTTGACCTTGCCCTAAGTGGTGAGGGCTTTTTCGGTGTTGAAGACGGTAAAGGGCAAAGGTTCTTTACCCGTAATGGGAGTTTTACACTTAACAGAGAGGGCTTTTTGGTAAATATGGCTGGTAACTATGTCCTTGACCGGAATAACCAGCGAATACAGATTGAGGGCACAGAGATAAGCATCTCTCCTGATGGAAACATCTATGTGGACAATAATTTGCTAACGCAGATCAAGGTCGTAAAGGTCAATAACCTTGAGCATGTGGCCGATTCTCTATTTACAGGTCAAGAGGCACCAGATGCCACAACAGAGGTCTTACAGGGTAGCCTTGAGATGTCTAATGTAAACCCCATTAGAGAGATGGTTGGTATAATCACGGCCCTAAAGCAGTATGAATCGGCCCAAAAGGTAATACAGAGTTTTGACGATCTGGCAAAGAGGGTCTCTGCAGACATTGCACGGGTCTAACTAAAAGGAGGCATTGAGATGATAAGGTCACTATTTACTGCTGCAACGGGTATGCATGCGCAACAAATGAATGTGGATGTCATATCCCACAACCTTGCTAATGTCAATACCGTTGGATTTAAGCGTGGCAGGGCAGACTTTCAGGACCTGCTCTATCAGACCATTAAGGCCCCCGGGGCCCCCTCAGGTGAGGGCATCCAGACACCCTCAGGGATACAGATTGGCCTTGGTGTAAAACCAGTAGCGGTCCAGAAGCTCTTTACACAGGGAGACTTCATCAACACAGGAAACGAATTGGATATGGTCATAGAAGGCCAGGGCTTCTTTCAGGTCACGAGGCCTGATGGCACCACTGCTTACACCCGCTCTGGGGCCTTTAAGTTAGACAGCACAGGCAGGATTGTCAATTCCGACGGCTATCCCCTTGAGCCCGCAATCACTATCCCTGCCGATACCACACAGATCACCATCGGCTTTGACGGAAGGGTCACGGTCCTTCAGGCTGGAGGTACCACACCGGTGGAGATCGGTACCATTGAGATCGCACGGTTCATAAACCCCGCAGGGTTACAGGCAATAGGTAAGAACCTATTTCTGAGTACCGACGCCTCAGGCGACCCCATTGTAGGGCAACCGGGCACTGAGGGTAGAGGGCTCATAAATCAGAAGTTCCTTGAGATGTCTAATGTCAATGTGGTAGAGGAGCTGGCCAACCTCATCATAGCCCAAAGGGCCTTTGAGCTCAACACAAAGGCCGTGCAGGCCTCCGACGAGATGCTCCAGACCTCGGCCGGGATGAAGAGGTAGCAGTGAGGCACAAGGCCTACAATAAAGAGACCTTTGAGTCAATGCTCTATAACCCCTTTTCTTGGTTAATTGTCAGCCTCTTTGTGGCCTGTGTGCTGATTGCCCTTCCTCTTACATCTGAGGGAAGTAACGACCTGCTTGAGACGATTAGATACACAGTGCTTACAGACCTTCAGCAAAGGACTAAGGGCGAGGTGGAGATAACCTCTCTTAAGGTCATCAAGGGCCTTGAGCTGGTCTATAACACTGAAGGCAAGAGGCTAAAGGCCGTATCTATGGACAAATACATGGGTAAAAACAGGGCCTACTATGTAGCCCTTATGGAGGACAGTAGAAATGGCCTCAGTCACCTCTTATTAGATGTGGCCTTTGACACCTCCTCAGAGGTCTATGTCACTGCACGGCCTCTTACAAAGGGTTATACAATGTCCTCAGGAGACTTCTATGCTGTTAAATACAAAAGCTCTAAGGTCCCCGTAGGGGCTATAACGGACAGACAACAGATAGAGGGCAAGATACTTACCGCACCCCTTGCCCAGGGCGTATTGATTAGAGATGGTCACCTCGCAGACACCCTAATCGTAAGGCGTGGACAAAGGGTAAACATTGCCATAGAAATAGAAGGCATAACCCTATCTGCCCAAGGGGTGCTCAGAGTGGATGCACCACTGGGTGGTCCTGCACGGGTGTATTGTGAGGCCACAAAAAAGGAGCTACAGGGTATGCTCGTCTCGCAGAACATGGTCAAGGTCAACATTCAATGAAGGGTATAAAAGGGGGGTAAAATGCTCAGACTTCTTTTAATGTGTTTGATAGTAGCCTTCTTACATGGCTGTAATACTATGCGCGAGGCAAAGGATATAAGGGAGGCCCCAATGCCTGACAGATACTTTGAGAGCAACGAACGGACTGTAAAATACACACCCCCTGAGGGTTCACTGTGGGCCAACACTGCCTCCTTTTATGAGGACCGTAAGGCCCGTAGGGTAAATGACCTGCTGACTATCATTATCAATGAGCAATCAGCGGCATCAAAGAGCGCAACCACAAAGTCAAGCAAGACGGCCACACAGGACGATAGCGTTGCCGATATGCTTGGACTACCCACTACTGCAAGCCTTGAGATCGGGAGGAAGTTCATGCACTTTGCCCCCTCTGTCAAGGGTAGTGCCAAGTCAAAGTTTGAGGGTTCAGGAGACACCTCCAGGTCAGGCAGGCTCACCGCAACCATTACTGCAAAGGTGATGGAGGTGCTCCCAAACGGCAACCTTGTGATTGAGTCCCGTAAGGAGATCCTCGCCAATAACGAGAAAGAGATCCTTGTCTTCAGGGGTGTAGTGAACCCCGACAACATCTCTGCAAATAATACGATACAGTCCCAGTATGTGGCCGATGCCCAGATCTATCTCGTGGGCGATGGCGTGCTCTCTGATAAGCAATCTCAGGGCTGGTTTACGAGGTTTATTGACAGTATATGGCCCTTCTGAATATAGGGAGGTTATGGGGATGAAAAACCTTTATAAAGAGACAGGCACAGCCTTTTTTGTCTCCCTTTTAGCCCAAATAGGGCAGTTCCAGTTTAGGCTAGGCTGCCTCACTGTGCTTGTTTATCTGGTTGCGTTTTTTGGGTTAGCAGCATCGGTGTCTGCCGAGCGTATCAAGGACATTGCCACCTTTTCAGGGATCAGGGAAAATGAGCTTGTAGGGTATGGTATTGTGGTTGGTCTTAACGGCACTGGTGACAAGGACGGGGCCTACATCTTCCAACCCTTTGCCAATATGCTCACAAAGATGGGCATCACCGTAAGTGCCGCAGACTTAAAGGGTAAGACAAAGAACATCGCCGCAGTATTGGTTACTGCACGGATACCCACAATGGCCAAGCCGGGCACTAAGGTGGATGTCCAGGTCTCCTCCATCGGAGATGCAAAGACCCTTCAGGGAGGCACACTTATTATGACCCCCCTTAGGGGACCAGACAACAATGTATATGCCGTCGCCCAAGGGCCTGTCTCTATTGGGGGCTTTTTGGCAGGCGGTGCAGGGGCCCAGGCAATCAAGAACCACCCAAATGTGGGTATTATCCCCAATGGGGCCATTATAGAGAGAGAGGTGCCTGTTCACCTCAACAAAAAAGACCGTATAGACCTTAATCTGGTGGTGCAGGACCTTACTACGGCAAGACAGACCGCTGAGGCCATAAACAGCTTCCTCAAAGGTGAGTATGCAAAGGCAGAGGGCCCATCTAATATATCCGTTAAGGTGCCCGAAAACTACCTAAACAGGGTCGTAGACTTTATGGCGGCCCTTGAGGGTATTGAGGTAAAGGTGGATTCCGTTGCAAGGGTAGTAGTCAACGAGAGAACAGGCACAGTGGTCATAGGAGAAAATGTCAAGATAAGCCCTGTGGCACTGTCTCATGGTGGGCTGACTATTAATATCAAGAGCGAGCCCCAGGTGTCTCAGCCCCCACCCCTTGCACCGGGCAGTGCCCAAACAGTAGTTACACCACAGACCGACCTAAAGGTAGAGGAAAAGAAGGTTGCCCTCACAGAGGTAAAGGGTGCCACAATCGGACAGCTCGTCAAGGCCCTAAACGCCCTTGGAGTGACCCCAAAGGACTTAGTGGCCATATTACAGGCCATAAAGGCCTCCGGTAGCCTAAAGGGCGAATTGGTGATTATGTAGTTCCCGACTTTGACCATTTATTGCTTTAACTTATTGATATACCAGACTTTTGGTAAATAGATAGGCACTACTTTTCCCTGAAAAAATTTCTCTTGTTGGTTATTTTATCTGAAATGGAACTGATGAATGCCTTAGGCCCATTGCATCGTAGATAATCCTTGCATCTTGTTTTATTACCGAAGGGATGCCATATAAATTCCTTGCTCTCTATATCTTCAAGTATGCTTAACTGAACTGAATACAATGCTTTGGGGGCTGCCTATTGAACCTGCAGGCCACAATTTATCCATAGCTGCCTATTTTTGAGGAAAGCGCGAGAAATCATGGAAAAGATTGATGATCTGAGGGCGAGGCTCAACAGGATAGGACATAGGATGAACATTTATTATATAATATGTTCAAGGAGGTGATTTATAATGGCTACATCTATAATAAAGGACAAGCATTTAAGACTTGACCAGAGGAAGATCGATATTGCAAAGCAGATACTCGGGGCAAAGACCGAAACCGAGGCTATTGAAAAGGCTCTGGAAATGGTAATAGAGATGAGGAAGGCTGAAGATAAAAGAAATGAACTTGTCGGCAGGATTCTTGCTCGTAGGGCAAAAATGAAACTAATATCAGAAGACACTGCGGAGTGGATAAGAAAGACAAGAGAAGAAAGAGATAATCGCTATGGTTTCTAAAATAGCTGTTGACGCCAGTGTTGCTATTAAGTGGTATGTTAGAACTGAAATCGACGCAGACAAAGCATTAGCAATGCTGCATGATTATGAAAGTAACAAGATTGAATTTATTGTGCCATGTCTTTTTTATTATGAAATAGCAAGTGCTGTAAATACAGCAGTGCTAAGAAAAAGGATGGCTGAATATGAAGGGCAGGACATCATCAAAGATTTGTTATCAATGGATATGATAGTTATTGCTGATAATAAACTCATAGAGCAGGCCTATCTTTATGCAAGGATATATAATGTGTCTGTCTATGATGCTACTTATCTTGCAATTGCTAAACAATATAATGTTCCCCTGTATACCGCCGACAGAAAATTTTATAATGCAATAAAAAATAAAGAGCGATTAGTAAAATGTATTGAAGAGTATAAGGTGCAACAAAGGACAAGGGAGATAGAATAGGTAATTACATAATATCTATTGAGCATTACAAAGGGGTTTTTAAAATCCTGTGTTGTTTAAAAGGGCTTTTATGCTGAACGATGGATTAAGTGGTCAAAGTCGGGATATTCAAACAGAGGGATAGGGAACTTGAAGAAGCAAGACTTCAGAGAAAGATTAAGAGGCAGGAGGCTTATGAGAAAAGCAAAAGCTCACAGGCATATAATAGTTTCTTAACTCCTGTGACATGAAAGTCCATTTCCATCGGAGGCAAAACATCTGTGACCCCTATGTTTTTGCTACTCTCGCACTGATGAGAGGGTCATGATTAACTGCCTTGTAAGGCGGTTGTAATCCTCTGCCCCTCTACTGTCAGGGGCATAGTATCTGACTGGTCGCTGTTGTTCAAAGGCCTCCACGAGCCTTATATCTGCCCTTATGCCTTCAAAGACCCTGTTTAGGCCAAACTGGTTGGCAATAGACTCGGTGACCCTTCGGTGCTGCTGTATCCTCTGATTTATCATCACTGGCAGTAGTCCGAGTAGCCTAAGGTTAGGGTTGTCAATGGCAGTAACCTTAAAAAATACCCTCGCAAGGCTCCTTACCCCCTCAAGGGAGAGATAGTGGGGTATAAAGGGGGCAAGCACATAGTGGGAGGCAACAAGGGCATTTAAAAGCAGGTTATCAAGGGAAGGCGGTGTGTCAAGGACCACAAAATCTATTGCCTCTTGTCTGATGGCCTCTTGGAGCCTCTCTTTTAAGATAGACCTCTCCCTTATCTGTCCATGCTCAAAGAGGGGATCAGCAGGGCACACAAGCAGGTTATCCCATTGGGTCTTGACGATACAGTCACTGAGTAAGAGGCTATGGTCTCTGAATATCTGATGAATGGTCTTTGTCTGTTTGCTTGCTCTTACGCCAACACCAATGCTCGCATGGCCCTGTGTATCAAGGTCAATCAGGAGGGTCTTGCCGTAGTTGGCAGCAAGCTCTGCTGCAAGGTTAACGGCAGTGGTGCTCTTACCTGTACCGCCCTTTCTGTTAGTGATGCTGACGACCATCTGCTTAAAAGAGCTCTATCTTAGGGGCATCCTGAGTGTGTGTAGAGGTCTTATTTATGACACTGTTGTGTGTGTCGTGCTGGGACTGCATCACATAGCCCTTCTTAAACCTCTCTAAGACATCACTTATGTCCACCTTTAGGTCATCCACAGTGCCTTCGCAAATGGCCTTCAGTAATGTCTCTGTATACACTGACAGTTCCTTTATCTCCTCACAGACCTTCTCAAGCCTCTGGCGGACCACATCCTGAAACTGGATAAGCCCCATAGCATTGCTGATGCTATTAAATATCTCATGGTGGTGTGTATATATCTCTGTTATTACCGTATCAATAATATTGCCTACCTTCTTAAACTCTGTCTCTGTCTTTGAGATCTCTAACTTTACCCTCTTCATGGTCCCAACCAGATCACTCTTTGAGGCAAGGTCTTTGAGGTGATCCATCTCTTTGGTAATCGTGCCTGTAAGGTCTGAGATGGTCTTTGTGACCAATCTTGAGGTGCTCTCGGTCTTTACAGAGAGCTTCCTTATCTCGTCTGCCACTACTGCAAAGCCCCTACCATGCTCCCCTGCACGAGCCGCCTCAATGGCGGCATTGAGGGCAAGGAGGTTGGTCTGCTCTGCTATGTCTGATATATTGCCCATAAGGGGCGTGATCTTCTTTATCTCCTCTAAGAGCCTCGTGACGCGGTCAAGGTTATTGGCAATGAATTCCTCTGTATCGTCTATTGACTTTGTGATAAAATCCAGCATTTCCTGATTGTGTCTAAGCTGATGCTCAATAGACCTCAAGAGCTCGTCCCTTGAGCCCATTGACCTGTCAACGGTCTCTGTCTGCATTTTTGAGAGCTCATATACTGTCTCAAGGGCCTTTATGACCCTTAAGATGCCTTCTTCGGTATGGGTGATAGAGCCCTTTATGTGCTCTTCCATAAGCCTATGGGTGTCTCTTAATTGGGGTAAGATGTGGCTGATTCTCTCGGTAGTGCACCTTCTCATGTCTAAAAGTCTGTCAAACTCCGACTCGCTATCGGCTATAAATTCTTTGAACTTCTTTTGACTACCATGAAACAGTAAAGCATTAGCGTACATCGCTAAATTAAAAAACAAAAAAAATAAAAGGGCCTGAATCCATATTTCCTTAAAGAGAAAGGGTATAAAAACAAAGAGGCACACCGCACAGAGGTTTATTAAAAGCATACTCAAGAGCCTTTTTCTACTCATATAAATACCCTCCATGAGCATGCTCCCCCCGAAAAATGCTTTATTTTCAAGGGGTTTATAGTCCTGTAGGTCTTCCCTAAGTTCCCTCATGCCTACACCCCCGGCAACACTCTTTTTACCACATCCATTAGGGCATTACCTGATACAGGCTTAACAAGCCAACCAGTAGCGCCGAGCCTCTTTGCCTCCTCTCGTTTTTTCTGCTCGCTCTCGGTGGTGAGTATTAAAATGGGCGTAAAACGCAATATAGGCCTTACATTCTTTATAAACTCCAGCCCATCCATCACAGGCATGTTGATGTCTGTGATTATAAGATCAGGCTTAAGACCGCCCTGAATCTTCTCAAGGGCCGCCTTGCCATTGTTGGCAGTCTCTACCGTAAGCTTCATCATCTGAATTGCTGCCTTTAGGCTTGCTAACATAGTAGCTGAGTCATCAACTATCAGAACCGTTTTTGACATACTGTTACCTCCTTGTTAGTGGGAAGTGCCAAAGCAAGGGCTTTATACTCTTATAGCCACACCTCTTTATTTTCATGCCTCAGTGCTCATTAAAAGAGCCTTTTTTAGGTCCTCGTCCTCGGGCATGGCTACTATCTTAGGCCTAAATAGCATTAGCAATTGCAGACAGGCCGTATGTAGGTGCTTACAGCCAGATAAGTCCACCTTTGGGCTTGACTGTCCTAAGAGCCACTCATAAAGACCCTCTGCCTCATGGACTGCTACAATGTCCTGAAGCCTTGCCGTGTCATTATCAAACTCTATTGGCATAGACCAACTCCTTTGGGTTTAATATCAACAACACAGAGCCATCGCCCATGATTGCCGTGCCTGAAAACACCCCTACCATAGATAACAGACCTGTAAGGGGCTTGAGGATAATGTCTGCGGTCTCATCAAACCTATCTACCATTATCCCCACCATCTCGCCTCTCACTGACAAGACCACCACTGCAAATTCGCCCTCTTCATTTAGGAGGTGTTGAGAGTCTATATCAAGTAGTTCATTGAGACTGAGGAGCGTCACGACCCTTTGCCTTATGACTGTGGTCGCCCTGCCTTTTATCCAGTGTATAGCGTCCCTGTGGACCCTTAGGGTCTGTACAACTGTATCCATTGGTATCCCATACCTACGGCCGCCACTCTCAACAATTAACACATGGCTTACCGCCATAGATAGGGGCAGGCTGATTGATACAGTGGTGCCCCTACCACGCACTGAACTAACCCGCACAGTACCACCAAGACTATCCACCGTGGTCCTGACCACATCCATCCCCACCCCCCTGCCTGAGAGGTCAGAGGCGGTCTCAAGGGTAGAAAAACCGGGCAGAAATATCAGGTTTAGGGCCTCTGCTTCAGATAAGGAATCCAACTGTTGCTCAGTGATAAGGCCCCTTGTATATGCCTTGTGTTTTACCTTCTCTATGTCAATACCACAACCATCGTCAGAGACCTCTATGAGTACCTGATCTGCCTCGTGCCTCGCCCTGATGGTTATTGTAGCTACTTCATCCTTGCCCTCTTTAACCCTCTGTGATGGCAACTCAATCCCATGGTCAAGACTATTTCTTATGATGTGAATTAGGGGCTCTGAGAGCGCCTCAATGACATTCTTGTCTGCCTCGGTCTGCTCGCCCTCAATGTGCAATCTGACCTTCTTATTGAGCCTCTTAGATACATCACGCACCAATCGGGGAAACCTCTGAAATACGGCCGACACAGGCACCATCCTTACTTGCATAATGGCATCGTGCATCTCCTCTGCAATGCGATTTATGACCTGATACTGCCCCTTTAGCTCCTTTGCAAGCTCAGGCTGACCATAGAGGTTTTCTGCCCTTTGGGCTAAATAGGGTAGGCTGTTTTTTGCCACTACCAGCTCACCTATGAGGTTCATAAGTCTATCAATCCTATGCTCCTCTACCCTTAAGACCTTACCAATTGCCCCTTGTTCAGTGCCTGAGGGCCTTGCCACAGCCCTCTCCTCTTCAGTGGGCTTGGCATCTACCTGCTCTGTTGATGATGGCCCTAACACAGGGGCCTTATCCGCCGTCTCTGGGTGATGAACTTCAGTAGTCTTTTTTATCCAACTAACGAGCGGCTCAATATGGGCCACATTTACAGTCTGAAGCATTGCCCTAAATTCCCCTAAGGCACTGTCCATACCTGCTGATGATAGGGCCCTGTCAAGGCTTGTTATCACACCCTTTAGTTTCCCCTCTTTAGTGGTTGGGTCCCTTTCTGCCTTAAGGGTGTCTAAGACCTTTGCCTGCATAATGAGAATCTTATAGAGCTCTTCAGGTGGGGTGACTTTTGCCTCTTTTCTTGGGACCTCCTCAGGGATTGAGTCAAACTGTGGTGGTTCAAGGGTCTCTATGCCCATTACCAATGCCTCAATGTATGCCCTGCTCATGGGCATGTAGTCAATAAGCAGCATGATCCACCTAAGGGCCGATGCCACATAGAGGCCCTCTGCTGAGAGCTCTAATAGCCCCCTAACGGCATTTCTAAAGACCTCAAGATTACCATCCCTTAAATAATCCCTTGCCTCAGCCACAAAGTCCCCATAGACCGGTCCACCGTTATGTGTCCCTACAGGTATGATGAGTTCTGTAGGCTTGAGCCCTACAAGGGCGATCTGGTCAGTTACATACTTAAAGTGTTCCTTAATCCCCTCTATGTCTGAGGAGGTCAATAATTCAAAGTCCACCATACACCGAAAGATGTCTATCATCCCTAAGTCAGACACCTCTTCTCTAAGATACACCTTGCCCCAAAGCATCTGTGGTGTCTGTCGCACAAGGAAGAAGGGGTCTTCACCTTTATAGAAAGATTCAGGCTCAGGGCTGTATCTGATAAAATGGAGTGCTTTACCCTCAAGTGCCTCCCTTACGGCGCCCATCCTTATAGCCTCTGGGATGGTGTTTAGAGGTAGCAACTCCTTAGTCAGGCCTTTTGGTTGTGGTTCTTCAACCTTTTGCTCTATAGCACCTTCTGATAGCCTTGACCTTATGGCCTTTGTCTTGTCCTCTGCCTGCTGGATCGTATCAAACTCTATTTGGCCTGACCCTTCTAACTGGTCAAACATCATAGAGACTATGTCCATAGACTCAAGTAGCAGGTCTGCGGTCTGTGGGTCATAGTCAAACTGCCCATCTCTGATTTGTGACAGCAGGTCTTCAGCAGCGTGTAGTAGCCGTGTCATTGCAGGGAGGTCAAAGAGCCCTGAGTTGCCCTTTAGGGTATGGACCTGTCTGAAGAGCTCGTTGAGTAGCAGACTATCGCCCCCTGTTTCCTCAAGGGTGATTAAGACATCGCCTATCCGCTGTAACAGCTCCCGACCCTCAAGGATAAACTGTTCATAGACCTGATTACTCATAGGCCCTCCCTGTAAGCATACTACAGTATCGCTTTAGCTCATGGGGTTTTACAGGTTTGATGATATAAAAGTTTGCCCCTGCATCAATAGCCTGCTCTATGTCCTTGGGCTGAGACTCTGTGCTCACCACTATCACTGGTGATTGGTTAATCTCACTGTTTGCCCTCAGCTGCCTGACGAAGGTATATCCATCCATTTGGGGCATGTTTATATCCACTACATAGAGGTCATAGGGCTCAAGGAGTGCCTTTTCATAGGCCTCAAGGCCATTGGCTGCCTCCTCCACCATAAACCCTGCCTCAGTGAGGATATTTTTGTGATACATCCTTACCGTTGCTGCATCATCCACTACCAAGACCCTCTTCATCTTTCTCCCCTAATTAAGGTTTTTGATACACTATTGCCTCAGAGAACTTCCTTACTTTAAACAGTGGAGATATCCTACTCATTGACTCTGAGTGTCCAAGACAGATAAATCCACCGGGGTTCAGTGCATCAAAGAGGTTTTCCGCTGCTACCCTCCTTGAGACATCGTCAAAGTATATAAGCAGGTTTCTACAAAAGACTATGTCAATCCCCCTAAACCTCTTTGTCTCCTTTGGCTCTATGAGATTGACCACTGTAAATTCCACCGAATTACGGATGTCCTCAGAGATCTGATAGAGTCCATCACCGACCTTTGTGAAGTATTTTTTTAACATTACATCAGAGAGGTTTTTTACAGACCGCTCAGTGTAAATGCCCTTTTTTGCTGCCTCTATAACATTTGTATCAATATCTGAGGAGAGTATCTCTACATCCCAATTATCAAGGTCAGGCCAATACTCAAGGAGGTAAATGGCAATAGAATAGGGCTCCTCGCCGGTAGATGAGGGTATTGACCATATCTTGATGGTCTCACCAGGCCTCTTCCATGAGACCACCTCAGGGAGCATCCTCTCTACCATACACCTAAACTGATACTCCTCCCTGAAAAAGTAGGTCTCGTTTACCGTCATGGCATTGATGAGCGCCTGCGTCTCCTTCTTATCAGAGTTAAACCTGAGATATATGAAATAGGTCTTAAAACCCTTGTGCCCTGTGGCAGACATCCTCTCTATCAACCTACGGTCCACAAAATACCTCTTACTTGAGTCAAACCTGATACCCGTCTTCCGGTAAAAGAACTCACTGAACTTCTCAAAGTCCTCATCAGTGATAGATACTTCATCACAGGTTGTTCCCATGTTTTGCCTTTATCCTTAGTATTGCCTTTTCTGCCTCTAACTGTATCTCTGCGTTATCAGCATATTGTTCCCTGATCTTTTCAATGAAGGGTAGCATCTCCACTGTCTCTGCCTGAGAAAGGGTATTTAAGATGCCTACGAAGGCATTTGTATTAATCCTCTTGACGGCGAGGTCTGCTACAAACTGGATGTATGGCTCCTCTTTGAATCTGGCCTTGACGGCCTCAATGGCAAGAAGGGCAGACTCATTGCCAACCTCTGCAAGGAGGTCAAGGGCATTGGCACATACATTGACATTGTGGTCGTTCTCAATGACCTCAACTAACCACTTAATGACCTTTGGGTGCCTCAGGCTCTCAAGGATGTTTATGGCAAAGATCCTTGTGTCTACATCAGGGTCCTTTAAAAGCCTTTCTATGTATGGCACTATGAGGTCAGGCATCTGCTTGAGTGTCTCAATCGCCTGATTCCGCAAGGAGGCATCATCGCTCTTTAGACAACTAATCATCCCTTGTATTGCCACATCACCGGCAATCACCATAAGGGACAAAAAGATCTGCTCCCTTACCGAGAGGTCCTCTTCACTGAGGAGCCTCTTAACTAGGTCAGTGGCAGAGTCTTTAAAATCCGCAAGGTCCTTTGCAGCCCATCGCCTCTCAGTTGCCACAGGGCTATTTAATTGCACAAGCAGGTCTTCAAAAGTCCTATCACTCCTTCTCTTTTCAAGTAATGGTGACTCAGGCTTATCATCCGCTGACCTTTTTATGGGCATGATTATTTATCCTCCTTTACAATTTCCCTTGACCATGAAAGGACCTGTCTTGCTATCTTGTCAGCCGGCAGGACCAGTGTGGCACCGCCTCGTTCTATTAGCTCACGGGGCATACCAAAGACTACAGCGGTCTCTTCAGACTCTGCTATGGTGCGCGCCCCCTTGTTTTTGAGTGCTGTAAATGCCTCTGCCCCATCATAGCCCATTCCTGTGAGCATCACTGCAATGACCCTTGAAGGGTTAAGATGGTCAAGCACAGAACGACCCAGTAACTCCACAGAGGGATGCCACAAAAAGGACTTATCCTCAGGCCTTGCAATGACCATTAATCTACCCAACCGTCTTGTTACAAGCACATCACCGCCACCTTTGCCAATGTAGATATTGCCTACCTCAAGGGGTAACGGCTGAGAGACCTCAAGGACATTTAGATTACAGAGTGTATTGAGCCTCTCGGAAAAGGACTTGGTAAAGGTGGGAGGCATGTGCTGGGCCACCACTACAGGCATGGGGAAATCTGATGGCAGCTCTGGTAGTATCTCCTCAAGCGTGCAAGGGCCCCCCGTAGATACCCCAATTATCACCAGACACTCCCTGTCAGTGCCTTGTGACTTTGGACTTGGTTTTGACACTGCCCTTTGTGGTTTAGATACCCTCCTCTGTCTAAACCTGGCCTTAAGGGCCGTCTTGACCTTTTGTAGGAGTTCATCCTTTATCTCTTCAATATTGAGCGAGATCGTCCCGCCTGGTTTTGTTACATAATCTACAGCGCCAAGGTTGAGGGCCTCAAAGGTGGCAAGGGCCCCCTTTTCAGTGAGAGAAGACACCATAATCACAGGCACTGGTCTTTGGCTCATGATGTGCGATAGTGCCGTAATACCGTCCATTTCGGGCATGTTGATATCCAATGTGATCAGGTCTGGTTCAAAGGAGAGGTTTTTCTCAATGGCCTCTACGCCATTTCTTGCAACCTCTACCTGAAAACCCCCTGCCTCCTCAAAAAAGCCCTTGAGGAGTTTACGCATAAGGGCCGAGTCGTCAACGATCAGGATTTTAGTCATTGTCCCTGCTCTCTGGATGATTGAAGTTCGTTGATCTCATGGGCCTCAAGGAGCTCCCTTGGCTCAATGATCTGGATAATGCGACTCTGTCTGTCTTTTTGTAAATTTGCAAGCCTCTTAAATATCCTTGCCTGGTCCTCTGAGAGGCTCGGGGCCTCAGAGATGAAGGACTTAGGTATCTTTAGGACCTCAGATACTGCATCTACTATGAATCCCACTGTGACTCCATTAAGTGCAAAGACCATGATCCTCTGGTGGTCATCCCGTTCCTGCTGAGGTAGCTCAAAGCGCCTGTTGAGGTCAATCACCGGCAATACCTTCCCCCTAAGGTTTATAACACCCTCAACGAATGAGGGTGTCTTAGGCACACGGGTCAGGTCATCGGGTATCCTTACAATCTCTTGGACATCATTTATACTGACGGCATAATCTTGATTGTTGAGCTTAAAGACCACTACCTGCTCTTCGTCCTCATCGGTCTGTTGTAATTCAGTCTGTTCAGTGCCCTCCTGCATCTTGTCTAACGCCTCCTCAAGTTGTTTGTGCCTAAAGAGCTTGTCCACTGAGATGATTGAGACAAGCCTCTTGCCATTGTTTAACCTGCATATGCCCGAGATCTCTGAATCTGCCTGCTCGTCTCCAAAAAGCACCTTAGGTACTGGTTCAATCACCGACTCATGTACCGAAAGGACCTCTCTGACCTCATCTACGACAATCCCTATTGAGGCAGCGCCCATAGCAAGGACCACGATCCTACACTGTTCAGTAATTGGTGCATCAGGCATTGAAAAGAGGCTCCTGAGGCTTGCCAGAGGCAGGGTCTTGTCTCTGAGGTTCATGATCCCAATCACAAAGTCCTTTGTGTTGGGTACCTGAGTGATGTGTTCAGGGATCTGGACTATCTCCTTGATATCCTCAATCTTTATAGCGTATTCCTCATTATTGACGGTAAAGCTCACAAACTGCCGTTCCTCTGTAAATGCCTGAGCCTCATCTCTTGATTCTATCCTTGAGGCCATACCGTGATGGGTTTTGATATGGCTATCACCCTTGAATTCCTTCTCTGTAAGCCTTGCTATGTTTAGCACCATTACAATGCTGAGGCCTGAGATACCCTTTATGACGCCATCAATATAATCTGAGCTCACAACACTGCCTATCTCAGAGGTCCTTTCAATCTTAGAGTCTTCTACAGTCAAGACGCTCAAGACCTTGTCAACCACAAAACCCATAGGCTGACCAATGTCTATCACTATGGCCCTGCTCGACTCATCTAACTCTATCTCCGGAAGCCCAAAGACCCTCCTTAGGCTTATGATGGGGAGGACCTTGCCACGGAGGTTGGCAAGCCCCATCAGTGAGGGGGGTGCCTTGGGCACCTTGACTATCTCAGGCACCCTTACGATCTCCTGCACAGGGGCCATATTTATGGCAAAGGCCTCATTGGCAAGCAAGAATGTGACATACTCACTAATGCTTACTTCCTGTTCAGTCATAGTAGCCCCCTTTAGGTGATAGACTGGAGCTCGTCTGCAAGAGAGGCGATCTCCTCAATGGCTGCTGCCAACTCCTCTGCACCCTGTGCCTGCTCTTTTGAAGCCGTTGCTGCCTCCTCTGTGGCCTTCTCTGCCTCTTGTGCTGTGGCTGCTATCTGCTCTATTGCCTTTTTTACCTCTGCAATAGAGGTCACTATCTCCTTTGAGGACTGTAGTATCTCTGAAGATCCTCTATTGACCTCGGCAATAGACTTTTTTATTACTTCGAGGTTTTCGGTAGTAACCTTCGCCTTTTCGGTCTCGCTCAGTGCCTCTCTCATTATCTCCTCAATATCGTGCATCACCACCTGTATCTGGTCTTGTATAGCCTTTACCATGTCCTTTATCTTGTCTGCGTTTGTGGCAGAGTCGTGGGCAAGGTTTCTGATGTCGGAGGCAACTACGGCAAAGCCCTTACCAAACTCACCTGCCCTTGCGGCCTCAATGGCACCACTTACGGCAAGCATGTTTGTCTGGACCGAGACCATCGTTATGGCATCTACGATCTTGTCAATCCTCCTTGAGATCAGTTCCAATTCTTTTATGCCCTCAAGGTTTGCCTTTGCCTCATCGGCCGAATGGATTATGCCTGTTATCATGTCTGTGACCATCTGTCCATTTTCTGCTAATAGTTTTTCTATGGTAGTGATCTTCTGTAGCGACCCCTCAGCCCGTCCCCTTGAAACCTCAAGTCCCTTCTCTATCTGCGCGATTGACGCAGACAGTTCCTCTGTGGCAGCTGCCTGGGTCTGGGCACCTTTTCTTACCTGCTCAAGGGCTGTGGATATCTGGGCTGCAGAGCGGTTTATCTCCTGAAGGGCACTTGAGAGTTCTTCTGCAGCAGAGGCAATCTCTTCGGCACTCTTTGTTATGTCCGTTGAGCCCTTGAGCTCATCAGCCAATTCCGACAACCCCTGTGCTGCCTGCTCTGCCCCTTGCAGTGCCTGTGCCTGCTCAGCCACCGTCTTTGATACCTCCTCTGCAGCAGCAGACTGTTCCTCCGCTGCAGCAGCAATGTCCTCTGAGCCCTTAAGGGCCTGTTGTGAGGCAAGGTCCGATTCCTTTGCACCATCAGATATCTCTTTGGCGCCCTTTGCTATCTCTGCCATGTCCTCCTTTATCTGAAGTAACTGTTTGGAGATGGAGACCCCTTTTTCTGCCTCTTCCTTTACGCCCTTTGCAGACCTGTTTATACCCTCAGAGATCTTATTTATGTCGCCCTGTATCCTTGTGACCAGTTCACTGATCTGCCTTGCACTCTTTTCAGAGGTCTCCGCAAGGGTCCTGACCTCATCGGCAACCACTGCAAAGCCCTTTCCGTGCTTGCCTGCCCTTGCGGCCTCAATGGCGGCATTGAGGGCAAGGAGGTTGGTTTGGTCTGCTATCTTGGCCACAGTCTTTACGATCTCACCGATATTTGCAGACTGTTGTTCTAATTCGGCCACCTTCTTGACAGAGCCTAATTGTTTCTCTGAGGCTGTACTTACATTCTTGACCATTGTGTTGATCTCATTGCTAACCCTATCTATTACGGACTGTGACTCCTCTGTCCTTGTAAGGGCTGCACCTGCATTCTGCATCTGCCTCCTTATTGCCTCAGTGACCTGCTTAAATGCCGACAGACACTGCTGCGATGCCCCTGATGCCTCCTCTGCACCTGCGGCAATCTGCTGTGTAGAACGCTTTAACTCCTCCACTGCAGAGGCAGACTCGGTAATGCCAGATGCGAGCTCTGATGCGGCAGCTGCAATCCGCTCTGAGATCTGCTGTTGCTTTGCCAGTGTGCGTGCCCTCTTTCGCTGTGCCTCCGAATCCTTTGCTACAGCGGTAAGGGCCCTTGTTGTCTCACCAGTAGCTACCTTCTTAACTAAAGCCATAAGTGCCTCCTCCCTATTACTTGATGATTTTCCATTACAGCAAGGCTGTAATCCTATCGGTTAAAGATAAGGGGATTATGATTATTGCTGTATTTCTTACAGACATTTCGGTGCTTACGAAAAAGCCGAGACTATGTTGTAAGGATTGGTAGCAGAAACCAAAGTGGGTAGAATTAAGTAGTGGATACCGCCTAAAATAGCGTAGGGGGATAAGGAAATGCCAAAAAAATGGCCAATAACTATTTGATTTATTTGGTTTTTCGGGGGGGGTAATTATGCTTTAATAACTCAAAACGAGATCCATCGCCCTGCTTAGGATGCCGATGGTCAGGTCTTTTACATATACCTTTGAGTAATTTAGGGTCAACCTTAGTGGACTCAGGCATGTGCAGTTTTTATGGCCTCAATAGGCCCTTTATTATTTCTGCTGCAACTGGATACATCAGCGTAAGGGCAATTATGTTTAGCACTATCAGGAAGGGAAACTTTTGCTCTAAGCGGGTTATCTTCCCATCAAGCTCAACCTTTATTGTCTGCATCTCCTGACGAATAGTATCTATCTTACCTTCAAGTTTTGCCTCAACTGCCAACAAATCTGCCTTGCTTGCAAGTTCTTTTATCAGCTCATCCCTGATCTCAAGTCTCCTTTGTAGTGTGGAGCCCTCTATCTTTTTATCAATAACTTCATAATTCGCCTCTATCGCCTCGGCTAACCTTTTTGCCTCCTCTTTGCCGAGTTTTTCATTGAGGGTGTGGAGTAAATCTATGGTGAGCACCTGTGACATAGGAAAATGTATATGAATTAATTGAGCTTTGTCAACACCAACAAGGCAGTTATCCTAAAAAACGATAATATCCTCCCATTGACCAATAACAACGAGGGATCTTTGCCAATTGTTGATGGTGATTGTGATGGTTTTCGCTGTGACCTTTGCAGTGGCTATATCCCTTGCCGATGATGTGGAGAAAAGACTATTTGAGGGCAAGTGCAGCGAATGTCACAGATTAGACTTACCCCTTGTTGTGCGTCATGACAAGAAGGGTTGGAGGGAGATCGTGTAGAGGATGAAGACCTATGGGGCCACCATAGACGGTAAAGAGGCCGAAATTATTATAGAATACCTAAGTAAGGAGAGGGGGAGAAAGTAAGATAGTCACTCGTGCCTCTGTAGGTCAATCAAGGCCTTGCAGGGGCCATCCTTGCATCTTTTTGAGCCAATATCCTTTTTATCTCAGGGATGGCCGATAGGGCGGCCTTTTCCCCTTCTAATATCGCCTCGTGCCTTTTAGAAAAGTCTGCCGAACCGATCCCTGATACATTTGGCCTAATGACTATAGTTGCCCCTGAAAGTTGGGTAAGTGCGATTTTTGAATACATTATGTCAATGGACTTTAATATCGTCTCAAGGGTGCCATTAGGCTGGGTAGGATCAGTATCACCTGAGATATCCACTGCGATCACAATATCGGCCCCATACAGTCTTGCGGCATTTACGGCCACAGGGCTTACAACGCCCCCATCCACATACTGTTTAGGGCCAATCTTAACTGGACGAAACACACCCGGGATAGCACAGCTTGCCCTTACTGCCATGCCCGCATTGCCCATCCCAAATACCACCTCCTTGCCGGTGGCTATATCCGTTGCCACTGCATAAAAGGGTATCTTGAACCGCTCTATTGGTGTGTTTTTGACAAGCCTGTTGATATATTCCTCTATCTTTTCGCCTTTTATAAACCCATTGTCAGGCACAGTGAGATCCATCACATCAGACCTTGTAATTGAGAGGGCGATCTTTTGAAGGTCAAAGGCATTAAATCCATAGGCATATAGGCTGCCCACAAAGCTCCCGGCACTTGTGCCAACAACCATATCAATAGGTATGCCATTTGACTCAAGCACCTTTATGACCCCTATATGGGCAAAGCCCTTAGATGCCCCCGCCCCTAATACGAGGGCTACCTTCTGAGGTTTACCCTCAGGCCTGACCTCTGTTGTATGGGTACATGCAGATGATATCAAGATGAGTATCAGCGTGACAATTAGCCTAAACATGGTTATATTATACACTGAACACCCTTAAATAGTGCTACAGTGCAAAAATAAAAGAGGTTACTTTTATGTCGCTTAACCAATTCGCAAAGGACCCTTACAATCCAGAGACCCTCAATGCATTAGGTCTATATTATGAACAATCTGGAAGACACAAAGAGGCCCTTAAGTGTTATCAGCGGGCATTAGACATAAATCCTGAGCACCTGGACGCCCTGACTAACAAGGCAAAGACATTAGAGACTTTAAACTACCTTGAAAGTGCCATTGAGACCTACGGAAAGGCCATAAAGATAAAACCACATGATGCCATGCTCCATAACCGCATCGGCTTATTATATAAGAGGGTTGGTCTCCTCCCTCAGGCCCTTGATGCCTTCAAGAGGGCAATTAGCCTATCACCCCATGAATCCCGTTACCATGTTGATTTAGGCAACCTCCTTCACGAAGAGGGTCTTGTGGACGAGGCCATTGCCTGTTATAGAGCTGCCCTGTATTATAATGTCTATAGCTGCGAGGCCCACAACAACCTCGCCATTGCCCTAAAAGACAATCACAGACTTCAAGAGGCCTTTACACACTTTGAGATTGCCCTTGCGATATGTCCAGATAGTGCAGATATCCACTGGAATTATGCCCTTGCACTCTT
>Ga0308419_1000438_pt1 | contig 30598 bp, 25 predicted proteins | sample HotsprSampleMS50_FD_203674 | JGI IMG/M metagenome (GOLD analysis project Ga0308419, IMG submission 203674) | Hot spring phototrophic mat microbial communities from Mushroom Spring, Yellowstone National Park, Wyoming, United States - 20090730_MS50 ... | reverse complement strand
TTGCAAAGTTATATCCGATGGAATGCGGAATACATCACCAATACCTGCAAAGACTACTGCACCTATCCGCCAAAAAAGATGCTGGCGATATTCTACTTGCGTACCCATAAAATTCAGGTCGCGGAAGCGGTTGCGGGCATAACCACGCAAAATATCGTCATTGCCTGCTGCTGCCATCATCAAAAAAGGCGCATTGCCGAAATTAAAATTAACAAGCGTCTGATAAGCCACCACACCTTTTTTGCCAATGCGATGATAGCGGGCAAAGTTAGCCGTCAGGTTTTGGTAAGAAAAATCGCCAGCGAATACTTTGCCGTAAACGTAAAAACCTATATTCAGAAAAATGCCACGCGAGGCATTAACGACGTTATCGCGTGAGTCTATCAGGAAAATAAGCCCTAAGCCACCGTTTACCCCGCCGCTATTACCTGTAATGTTTTGACTCTTCAAAATGCCAGCAGCATCTACCCTAAAATTGTGCAGGTTGGCAATTTGATAGTCAATACCTGCATATATTTTATTCCGAAATTGACGCATAGCTGTCAGGCGTGCATTGATGATGTCATAGCTGTACAATTCAGGATTGTTGGCAGGGCTTTGGTTGCCAATGCCGTAAAATCGGTCGGGAAAATTGCGGTAGCGCGCTTCGCCTCGCAGCAACCATGATTCATCTTTGAGAAAAACATTCCACGAGCCCCAAATGTCGAGTTGTCTGTTCTGTGTATAATCGGTAAGCAGTTTGATGTAAGAGAGGCGGTTTTTATCCTCATCATCGCCAATGCGGAAATAGTAAAATCCTACTGCGCCATATGCCAACCGTGTATCGGGTGTGGAATAGAGTAAGGGCAAAATCAACAACCCGCCTTTTTCTTTTGGTTGGAAGAACTTTGCAATTTTTAGTGTGTCTGAAGCTTGTGCATCAGCTACATATAATAATAAGAGCAACGGAAAGAGTATTTTTGAAGTCAAATAATTCATTAATTCATGCAGATATTTTTAACGTACAGCAGAAATGAATTAATGTTGATATAGGTTTGTGAAGTTACAGCAAAAACGATTGTAATAGTATAAAAGTTTGATAAGCGCTAAGAGTATTTTGCAACATCTCAAACAAGAGTTGCGCAACCTATACGAGCCGCAGGAGGCTGACAGTATTGCAAGTTGGCTCATGGAAGAGTTCTTCGGCTTGCGACCGGTTGATATAATTGCAGGTAAACAGCCTGATTTACAAGGATTCGAGCGATGGCAAGAGGCACTCCCTTTGTTGCGGTGCCATATGCCTGTACAGTATGTGCTTGGCTATAGCTGGTTTGCAGGGCATCGCTTTGCAGTAGGAGAGGGCGTACTGATTCCGCGTCAGGAAACCGAACAGCTTGTACGGATGGCAGCTGATTTTTTGAGTAATACTACTAAGGAGCAGCCTATTGTGGTTGATTTGTGTACCGGCACGGGTTGCATTGCACACAGTCTTTCGTTGCTTTACCCCGCAGCGGCGGTTTATGCTATTGATAACAGCCCCCAAGCGCTACATTATGCGCATTTGAATGCCCGCCATTTAGGGGCTGCTACCCTTGTAAAGGAAGCAGATGTACTTTCGCCTACTTTAGCAGAAAATCTCCTGCTTTGCGATGTTATAGTAAGCAATCCGCCCTATGTGCGCCAAAGCGAGCAGGTGCAGATGCACGCCCGCGTACTGAATTTTGAACCCCCTTGTGCGCTTTTTGTTCCTGATAGTAAGCCACTTGTATTCTATGAAGCTATTGCCCAAACGGCTATGCAATGTTTGAAAGCAGGTGGATGGATAGGGGTGGAAATCAACGAAGCCTTAGGAGAAGCAACGGCAACTGTTTTCCGTCAGATGGGTTTTACACAAGTTGCCGTTCGGCAAGATTTGCACGGCAAAGACCGCTTTGTAGTAGCAAGAAAATGCTAGTTACTCCACCGTTACCGACTTGGCAAGGTTGCGGGGTTTGTCCACGTCCAAACCTTTGGCTGTGCCGATGTAATAGGCAAGCAACTGCATTGGAATAACTGATAGTAGCGGGGTCAATAGTTCATCCGTTTCAGGAATAGCAATATGTGCCTCACAAAACCGACTGGTAAAATCATCGCCTTCGGTCAGAATAGCAATTATGCGACCTTTGCGGGCTTTGATTTCTTGCATATTGCTGACTACTTTTTCATGTACAGCATCTTTTGTGGCTACAAATACTACCGGAAGCGAATCATCTACCAGTGCAATAGGACCGTGTTTCATTTCGCCTGCGGGGTAGCCCTCTGCATGTATGTAGGTGATTTCCTTTAGTTTAAGTGCGCCCTCTAAGGCAATGGGGAAGTTGTTGCCACGTCCCAGATAGAGGAAATCGCGTGCGTCTTTATAAAGTTGTGCTATAGCCTTAATTACCGATGCATTGTTTAAGATGTGTGCAATTTTATCAGGAATGACAGCAAGCTCACTGCAGAGCGAAAGAAAGCGCTCACGGCTGATAGAACCTTTGGCAATCGCCAGACGAAGGGCAAACAAGGTAATAACAGTTAGTTGGGCAGTAAATGCTTTGGTGGAGGCAACGCCTATTTCCGGTCCGGCATGTGTGTAAGTACCTGTATGTGAAATTCTTGCAATAGAACTACCTACTACATTGACAATGCCGTAAATAAAAGCGCCGTTTTCTTTGGCTTTTTCTATTGCAACAAGGGTATCGGCAGTTTCGCCACTTTGGCTAATAGCCAAAATAACATCGCCTTTGCCTACAACCGGATTGCGGTAGCGGAATTCAGAGGCATATTCTACTTCAACAGGCAGGCGGCAGAGTTCCTCAATCAGATATTCGCCTACCAAACCAGCGTGCCAACTAGTGCCACAGGCAACGATAATAATGCGCCGCGCATGAGTGAGTGTGTCAAGGTGTTGTTCAACACCGCTAAGGGTGATTAATCCTTGAGTAGCATCCAGACGCCCACGCAGGCAGTCAAAGACGGTTGTCGGTTGCTCAAAAATTTCCTTCATCATGAAATGTTCGTACCCGCCTTTTTCAATTGCTGCTAACTCCATATCTAATTTAGTAATGAAAGGCGTTTGCCGTTCATTGCCTAAGTTCTTGAGAATCAGCTCATCAGACTTGACGATAGCTACCTGATAATCGTTCACATATACCACTTCTTTGGTATATTCTAAAATAGGCGAAGCATCGGATGCAAGAAAATGCTCACTTTTACCAATGCCAATGACTAGTGGGCTGCCTTTGCGCGCGGCAATGAGTGTATCGGGGTTTTCTACGTCTAATAATACAATCACATAAGCTCCTACTACGCGTTTGAGCGCAATCCGAACCGCTTCTTCTAATGTGCAGTGGTTTTTTTCGCGAATGTCATCAATGAAGTTCAACAGTACTTCGGTGTCGGTGTCGCTGTGGAATTGATAGCCTTTGCTAATTAGTTCTTGCTTGATTTGCGCGTAATTTTCAATAATGCCATTGTGAATCATAGCGATTTTACCGCTTTGCGATATATGCGGGTGCGCATTGCGGTCGTTTGGTTCGCCGTGAGTAGCCCAGCGCGTATGTCCGATACCAATATTAGAAGAAATTTGCATGCCGGTCAGTTTTTCTTCCAAGTCAGCAACTCTGCCTTTGCATTTGTAGACTTTTAGCTGCTTATCTATAGTAGCAATGCCGGCACTGTCATAGCCACGATATTCTAGCCGCTTTAAACCTTTTAATAAAATGGGGTAAGCCTGTCTGTGTCCAATATAAGCTACAATTCCACACATGGGAGTTTAATGTTTGTTTAAGTAGATGTTGTTTCAACAGCCGAAAATAGCATGATTTTGCGAAGGGATAAAAAAATCCACTTTCACAAAAAGCGGATTTTATTAGCAGGTAAAAGCTTATTTGGACAAGTTAAGAACTAAGGGCTTACCAGATTGATGCTAAATGCAAAAAATAGTGGATTGGTCAGTGTATTTTCTACTATGTATTCGCGGCGAGGAGCATTTTCCGCAGCAGATACGTTGAAGTTGGCATTTAGGCGAATCCCTACCTGTGCCGAAAGCCAAATAAAGCCTGACAACTGTTTTTCATAGGTTAGCCTTGCCTTTAGTTCAGAGCGGCGCAATTCAGTGCCGTTGATGCGCTGACTGAAAGGGTCGCTTGCACGGCTGCGGATGTGGTAAGAATTACCTTCCAGTTCATAACCAAGTAGCAGCAGGGAGGTGGGCGAAAAATTGCGGCGTACATTCATGCGAGCAGGCAACAAAGCTTCAATTCCCCAGCGGTCGTTGAAGGTGCGGTTATACATCAGCAAGGGAACAGTATTGTTTACCTCTCCGAGGCGATAAGTACGCGCCCAACCCAGTCCCCACATCAGTTTGTCCGATTTTTTCCAGCCGTAAATACCCAGTACGCTATAGCGAGTAGTATTTAGCGATTGCAGGTCGACAAAGTTGTAGTTGCCGTTCAGGTCGGCATTAGCGGCCACAATGACAAAGTTTTTTTCATTAAGAGGTTTAAATACGGTTACCATCAGTCCGGTAGTGCGTAAACCTCTTTGCTGCAAAGCGCGGTGCATTGCATTATCAACAGTTGCTTGATTTTCAAACTTTATACGGCTTTCGTAGTAATTCACCCCTAGATTGACAATAATGCTGCTACGCGAAATGACAGGGAAGTTAGCACCCAGCCGCAAACCATGCGACAGAAAGGAAGCCGAACGGTTGCCCTCGGAGGGTAACAAGCCCGGTGTACTACTCAAGAAAGGCTTGAACGAAGTTTCAACAGTTTGCGGCAGTTGTAGCTCATAGCCTATACTGATGAGTTTGGTAGGTGTAAGAAATTGTACTTTTTGCGTACAATAGCGCTTAACACTTTCATTATCGCCATATTCTCCGTATTGGTCGAAGTTATCTTCAACTTCGGTCGTATCGGTTTGTGCAATTGATAGTTGCGCTGTTATTAAAAAACATACAAACAGCACAGTTGTACGGGCTACCTGTGTTACTAAAAATTTGATTTTGAACGTCATACAATTAGCCTTTCTTTACCTGACGTTTCCAAACATCTGTTCTGCCGAACAGCGACACACCAATAAATCCGCGCACTTCAAGCGTATTTTCATCGATGAGCTTCATTTCACAACTGTAATCGTTGCCATTTTCAGGGTCGTAGATGCGACCATCTTCCCACACCTTGTTGCCTTTGTAAACAAAATCTCGGAGGTTTACTAATCCTAGCAACGGGCGGCTTCTGAGCGATTCATCGCTGTTGTTTTTGTCTACTTTGGGTTTGCCATTTTCGTCATTTGGTTCTTTCAGCCACACAATTTTACCAAAGTACTTGTCGCCCTCTTTGTAGATGCGTACCATACCTTTGCCTGAACCGGTCTTCCAAACGCCAATCACTGAATCAGCATACCTATCGTTGGCATATACGACGGCGAACACATAGCAACAGATGGTTAAAAAAGCTATCCATGCTAAGTTTCTCCATTTTCTCATAAGACATCAAAATTTGGTTACAGGAATTTTTATTTAACATGCAAGTTATTGCATTTAAACCATTTCTAAAATAGTACGCCTATGCGAACGCCCCAGAACTGATAGTTGGCTTTCTCGGAAAATATGTTTTGCGTAATCAGATTGATTAGCTCTATCCGTTGTTGTTGCTGATAGTAGCTAGCATGGGCATAAATTGCATGTTGCGGCGTAAGATAAGTTCTGATACCTACGGCAGCTTCCATTAGCGCACCGCCCCAATTATTGCCGGGTAAATTATCTCGCCAGCCAATACCATAACCGCCGCGTATCAACAAACAAGGTGAGAATTGCTTACGGAGCAGATGTGTACGAACTTCGCCAAAAAGCGGTACAACTTTTCTATCGGGGGTCAGTTGCCCATAGCCCGTTCCCGCAGCAAGTATCACATGGTCGGCCAGATGCACACCTACACCTGCCATAAAGACATAGCTTTGCGAGCGATAGTTAAATGAGCCTCGTGTAGTGCGTAACTGACCGGTGCTGTACCCGTAACCAATTTCCTGAAAAATGGCAATACCCTCCGACTTGAATACACGCAGCTTTACTGAATCTGTTTCTAAGGCACTGCGAGGTTCTTTGGCAATGCGTTCCACATCGTTTATCGGCAGTTCTACGCGGCTCTCACCATTAGTGCGGATTTGTAAAATGCCATTTTCTATGCGCATTAATTCTCCTCTTACTATGCCGCCGCTCTTCAGATAAATAACATCCTGATAAGCGGATTGCGCCCACGTATTTTTGCACAAAATCAATAAAACAATTATTATAAACAGGCACATGTGCATGTTGGTACAATGAAAAATTATCAGAAAATTACGGACATTCACTCGATACTTTATTCGGAAAATGATGAGAATTTGTTGGCTTTTTAGCATAGTAAGTATAAATACATACATAAGGCAGCGAGTCAAATATTAAGCAGCATTGTTACTTGACAATAAAAGTGTATCACTTGTTTTTATTCTTGATTGAACTATTTTAGTAACGCACAATTCAACATATAAATACTTATGGGCGATCTCAGGGTGCGATTAGCCAAAACACACACCGACTTGAATCGGTTTACGCGCTATTTATTGAAAGATGTAGAAGCATTGGACATTATGCTTCGCGAGGGATGGTTTGAAACCAACATTATACGCATTGGTGCAGAACAGGAAATGTGCTTAGTAGACAGGCACTGTAAACCCGCACCGGTAAATATGCAACTACTGGAACGTTTGAAGCACCCTAATTTTGTAACCGAACTCGCCAAGTTCAATATAGAGGCAAACGTGCCGCCGCTGGCCTTTGAAGGCAACTGTTTTTCGGAACTAGAAAACGGACTGAATGACATGTTGCGCACTCTGCGTGAGGTTACTTTGGAGCAAGATACACAGGCTATTCTAACCGGTATTTTGCCGACCATCCGAAAATTTGATATCAATCTGGATAACCTGACACCTGTGGATAGGTATTATTCGCTCATGGAAGCGATTAATATGATGCGCGGCAATCGCTATGAGGTGCGAATTGAGGGACTGGACGAGTTGAACGTGCTAGTAGATTCTGCCCTAATAGAGGCTTGCAATACGAGTTTTCAGGTGCATTTGCAAGTTAAACCGGATGAATTTGTCAGAAAATATAACATCGCGCAAGCCATTGCAGCGCCAGTGTTAGCCATTGCAACCAACTCGCCCATGCTGTTTGGCAAACGCCTGTGGGCGGAAACTCGCATTGCATTGTTCCGGCAGTCGATTGATACGCGCATCGCCTCCGAACATTTGCGCGAACGCAGCCCGCGTGTAACCTTCGGCAGTCAGTGGTTGAAAGGCTCATTGCTCGATATGTACAAGGAAGATATTATGCGTTTCCGCGTAATTTTTATGTCTGATATTGAAGAAGATGTGATGGAATGTGTGCGCAACGGGCAAACACCGCGCTTGCGTGCATTGAACATTCACAACTCCACTGTTTACCGCTGGAATAGAGCTTGTTACGGCATCAGTTCCAATGGTAAGCCGCACTTGCGCATTGAAAATCGGGTGTTCCCTTCTGGTCCTACGGTAGTAGATGAAGTGTCTAATGCTGCCTTCTGGATTGGTTTGATGAATGGCTTCGAGGATGCCTACGGCGATGTTACTAAACTGATGGATTTTGACGATGCCAAGTCTAACTTTTTGGCTGCCGCCCGCGTGGGTCTTGGCTCTAAGTTCACATGGTTCAATGGCAAGAAAATTATTGATATGGATCTTATCCGCAAGGAACTAATTCCACTTGCCAAAGAGGGTTTAAAAAAGGCAAATATCAATCCTGAAGATATTGAAAAATATATCGGCATTATTGAAGCTCGCAACGAAACAGGTATTACTGGCTCGCGATGGATTCTGAACTCCTATGCCAAACTCATTAAGGAAACAACCAAAGAAGAAGCAACAGCAGCTATTACAGCTGCCATGATTAAAAATCAGATACAAAACGAACCCGTCCACCAGTGGAAAGATGCCAGCACAAGCGATATCGTGGAGTACGAACCCACTAGCATGATTGTGGAAGAGTTTATGACCACAGACCTGTTTACTGTTAAAAAGGATGATTTGGTAGAACTTAGCGCCGATATTATTGACTGGAAAAGAATTCGTTATATGCCCGTGGAAGACGATGAAGGACGACTCATCGGGCTTATTTCTTCACGTGCCTTGCTACGACATTTCCTGCGAAAAAGCCGCTACCCCGACGGCAACGATACCCGCGTGGAAGACCTAATGGTAAAAAATCCGATTACAATTACCCCACAGGCAACGATTTACGAAGCAATGGATTTGATGCGCAACAAGCAGCTGGGTTGCCTGCCGGTTGTAAACAAGGATAGCTTAGTAGGCATCATCACTGAATCAAACTTTCTGGACATTACAGCAAGCCTTCTCAAACGTTTGGCACAAAAGCGAAACTACAAGAAAAAGGAAAATGGAGGGCTGGCGTAAGTTTATCGCCGCGAGTCGCTTTTCGCTAACTTTTAATTTGCAAGCAACTGACTATCAAGCTATCTATAAGTAATTCGCAACAAATTAATGGTAGAATAGCCCCTGCTATACTTACCCTACGAAAATCTTTTTGCCATTGCACGTGATTACCTCTTCACGCCGAGAAGGTTTTTTGTGGTCATCAAAAATGAGCAGCTAGACTTGTGATACGCCTTCTTCATTTGCTACACAAGGCAAAAAGCATGGTCGTTTTTGCAAATTGACGCAGCTATTGATGACAAAATAATCGCCCTTACAATACAATCAAAAGATATGGCTCAATCGTCCCAATCATCCTGCCACTGCCTGTAGGCGCGTTGCAGTTCGTTAAGCGCGTGGCGATCTTGCATTTTTTGGCAGATGGTGATGCCTTTTTCGTAGGTGGCAATCGCTTCATTGTTGCGCCCTGCCTGGCGGTACATTTCTGCTAAATGGTAATAAGTAGCTGTGTAGTCAGGTTGTGTGGCGGCTAACCGCTCCAACATCTGCAAGGCTTTGGCAGGTTCGCTCTTGCGGCATTCCATAGCGACCGCATAAATCAAAAAAGCATCATCTGGTTCATTTTCAAGCATTTGCAGCAATTCCTGCAATCTTTTTTCGGATTTCATCAAACAATGTGGTTTAAGCAAATGTTATGCAAGCATAATATTTTTGGGCAAATCCTTTGATTTCATCTAAAGGTTGGCTTAATTCGCAAAACAAATAAAGTACACCGAAAATTCATCTTTTCCATTAGCCTAACGATATGAAAATTTTAGTTTGTATCAGCCACGTACCAGACACGAACGCTAAAATTCCGTTTAAAGACGGAAAACCCGACCTAAGCGGTATCAGCTTTGTAATTGCGCCATATGATGACTTTGCGTTAGCGCGTGCCGTAGAATTGCGCGACCAAACCAAAGGCAAGCTCACCGTGCTGAACGTAGGTTTGGCAGATACAGAGCCTACCATCCGCAAAGCGCTAGCTATTGGTGCTGACGATGCGATTCGCGTCAATGCACACCCGCACGATGCATTCTATGTGGCTTCGCAAATTGCAGCTATTGCTAAGCAAGAAAATTACGACCTGATTCTGATGGGACGGGAAAGTAGCGATTTCAACGGTGGACAAGTGCACGGCATGGTTGCTGAAATGCTCGGCTTACCTTGCGTGGTTCCTTGCATGAAGTTGGACTTAAACGGCAACGTGGCTACGATGCAGCGCGAAATTGAAGGCGGCAAAGAAATAGTAGAGGTAGCTACTCCTTTTGTAGCAGGCTGCCAAGAACCTATTGCCGAGTGGAAAATTCCGAATATGCGCGGCATTATGTCGGCCAAGACTAAGCCGTTGAAAGTTGTTGAGCCGATACCAGTAGAAACTTACACCAACATCAGCAAATATGAAATGCCTCCGCAACGCAGCAGTGTGAAGATGATTGATAAAGACAACATCGGCGAACTAGTGCGCCTGTTGCGCGAAGAGGCAAAAGTTCTTTAATTTTCAACCACATAAATAACTCTGTGAAAATGAGCAATGTATTGATATATGTAGAAGCCGAAAATGGCGCTGCAAAAAAATCCTTTCTGGAAGCAGTAAGCTATGGAGCTGCCGTAGCCGAAATGCTGGGCGGTAAAGCAATTGCCATAGCTACTGCCGACCTTTCAACCGACCATGCAGGCGAAGTTGCCAAATTTGGCGCGGATAAAGTGTTGCATTATGGCGGAACTGTTGTACAAGGCAGTCAAATCGCAGAGTTGGTAGCTGCTGCTGCACAACAAGAAAACGCTGCAGTAATTATTACTGCGAAATCTATTAATGCCGATTTGGCTGTTCCAATGATCGGTGCAAAACTTAAAGCCGCCGTAGCAACCAACGTAACCGCACTGCCCGATTTGTCTAACGGTTTCACTGTAACACGCGCTGCTTATACAGGCAAAGCCATTACGCAAGTTTCTTTGACAGGTGCTGTAAAAGTATTAAGCATTAAGAAAAATGCCTCTGGCTTGAAGGAATATAACAAAGTGCTGGTGGTAGAATCTTTTAGCGCAAGTATCAGCCCAAGTAAAATCACTGTCAAAGAAGTGAAAAAACAAACCGGTGAAATTCTTCTGCCCGAAGCTGACATTGTAGTCTCTGCCGGTCGCGGACTGAAAGGACCCGAAAACTGGGGGATGATTGAAGAACTTGCCAAAACCTTAGGGGCGGCTACGGCTTGCTCCAAACCTGTAAGCGATATGGACTGGCGACCGCATCACGAACACGTCGGACAAACAGGCATCAAAGTAAGCCCTAACTTGTACTTTGCTATCGGTATTTCAGGAGCTATTCAGCACTTGGCAGGCGTAAACTCTTCCAAAGTGATTGTTGTCATAAACAAAGACCCCGAAGCACCTTTCTTTAAATCTGCCGATTATGGCATTGTCGGCGATGCTTTTGAGATTGTACCTAAGCTCAATGAAGCTTTGAAAGCCGCTTTGTAAGTATTTGATTTTCAATAAAAAAATCTGCCTGATGTGTCTCGAGCGCGTCAGGCATTATTTTTTTATAAAAAAATTACGCTTCTAATTTCATGCGCACCTTAGCGATTTGCTCGCCCAGCCATGGCATTGGTTTTATGCGACGATAGGTAAGATGGAAGCGCTCAACGGCGTATTTTTTGATGTGCGCCATAGCTTCCTCTATTGAATCGGTCAGGCAGATGAGGTTCATATCTTCTGGGCTAAGCGTGCCTTGTTCTACCATCATTTGCATGAATTCAATCAGACGTTTCCAATATGCACTGCCAATTAGCACAATCGGGAAATTATCAATTTTTTTGGTTTGAATCAGTGTGAGTGTTTCAAAAAACTCATCCATCGTGCCTGCTCCGCCGGGCATCACCACAAAGGCATAGGAATATTTGAGTAACAATACTTTACGAACAAAAAAGTAATCAATGGTTACCCACCTGTCCATGTAGGGATTATGCGCTTGTTCGTGAGGCAGTTTGATGTTACATCCTACCGAATAGCCGCCCGCTTCCTTAGCGCCACGATTAGCAGCCTCCATAATACCTGGACCGCCGCCTGTCATCACGGTAAATCCCATGTCGGCTAATCGGCGACCAACTTCCCGTGCTTGTATGTAATAGGGATGATTCTCGTCAAATCGCGCCGAGCCGAATACGGTTACACAAGGACCTACAAAGTGTAATTTGCGAAAACCCCGAATAAAATCGGCTAACACTCTAAGTGTAAAAAGAAATTCTGCCCGCCTGCTCCGAGGACCTTCCAAAAATTGTTTGTCATCTTTGGTACTGTTTGTTGCCATACTTGTGAAAAAATAAACGAAGCACCAATAACCTTCATAAATCGCTTCGTTTTACAAAATACGAACAAATTATCGGATTACTTTATTGAGTTGCCCCCAGAGTTGGTTGTCAAAACTTGAAGCGGCTAATTGCACATTGCCCGCCGACTCGCCCATGCGTATCACAACTAATTGCTGAGATGGAACTACGTAAATTTTTTGGTCATTTTTACCAAGTGCTGCATACATATCCGCGGGCGCATTGGGAATAAGCGCACCGTTAAATATAAACCTCACGGCGGGCAGCATATGCGCGCTTTTACCGTTCAACCACGTCAGGTAGCCATAGGAAGGGTTCAATTGCTGTGAACTGTTAATTATATCGTTAAAGTATGCGTCATCATCCAGAATAGGTGTGCCGTTCCATTTGCCCCGATTGAGCAGCAGTAGCCCAAAACGTGCCATGCTGCGGGCATTGCTGAAATACACGTTGTTGAATCCTACTTTTATCCATGAACCGCTCATGCCGATTCGGCTGCCAATAACGCGTCGAAAGTAGGTGTTGTAATCGGTGCGTGCTGCCGTTTCTACCACTTTCTCCAGTAACGTATAAGGCGCATTGTGATACGCCCAACGCGTTCCGGCATCTGCCGAGTATTGCAGGCAAGCGCGGAGGGTGCAGTCGTCATCAGGTACAGCATCGTTTAGCCCTGTAGTCATGGTGAGTTGGTGGCGAATGGTAATCAGGTTTTCTTTATCGGCAGGCAGCGATGTCCAGCCACTACCCAAATATTGAGAAGTACGGTCGCTAATGCGCAGCAGTCCCTGTTTCTGTGCGATGCCTACTAACATCGCTGTCAGCGTCTTACCCGCCGAAGCCCAATACCATGTACTATCTGCTGTAAACCGCCCGAAGTAACGCTCAATGACTATTTTGCCGTTTTTTAGAACAATAAAAGCCTTTGTATTTTTCTGTTGCAGGAAAGTGTACAGGTTAGTTAGTTCAGTTTCATTCCAGCCCAAAGAAGCAGGTGAAGCAGTTTCCCATGTGTTTCCGCTCACAGGCGGAAAATACATTTGAGCCAATGAATCGGGAGCGGGCGAGGGCGCGTTTTTTTGGCAGGCAACCATTGTCAGCAGACAACAGGCGGCAAAGGCGGCAAAAAATATTTTCATAGGTTTTTTCCAGTAAGACAAGCGGTTGGCTGTGAGGTTTAACGGGGGCAAAACATAAATGCGCGTTGTGAGTTGATAACGCAGGCAACCGATTTAAATTATGACTTTACGCCTCTTGCTTGGCGACCAGCTCAATATCCGACATAGTTGGTTTGCAAAAGTTACCTCTGATGTGGTTTACTTACTAATGGAAATTCGTCAGGAAACCGATTACGTAACTCATCATATACAGAAAGTCATTGTGTTTTTTGCTGCCATGCGGCAGTTTGCCAATGAGTTGCTTCGACAAGGTCATCGGGTAATTTATTTGAAAATCAATGATAAAGGCAATAGCCAAAACTTTGCTGATAATCTTACGGCTATCATGCAGCAAATCGGGGCGGAACGCTTTGAATACCAGCAACCCGATGAGTACAGGTTGGACGTTTACCTTGCCGAATTTTGTCGCCGTTTGCCAATTCCTTCGCAAGTGGTGGACAATGAGCATTTTCTAACGGAACGCGATGAACTTGCTCTGCTATTTAAGGGTAAAAAAACCTACCTCATGGAAACTTTTTACCGCGCGATGCGGAAAAAGTATAATATTTTATTAACAGAAACAGGTGAGCCTAAAGGCGGAAAGTGGAATTACGATGTGGAAAATCGCAAAAAATACGACGGTAAAGCGCCCCTGCCACCCATTATGAGAGCTTCCGAAGCCTCTTTACAGATAATACAAGAAGTACTTGCCGATATCCAGCAAGCCGATATTACAACTATTGGCAGCGTGCAAATAGAATCGTTTGAGTGGCTGACCACACGGGAGGAAAATTTACGGCTACTAGCGCATTTTTGTCGTTACGGGCTGCCTGCATTTGGCAGCTATCAAGATGCCATGACAAGTCGCCATCCCTACTTGTTCCATTCCCGCCTCTCTTTTGCCCTAAATGTGAAGCTATTGCATCCACTGGAAGTTGTTAGTACAGCGGTCAGGTATTGGCAGGAAAACCAACAATGCATTAGTTTGGCGCAAATAGAAGGCTTCGTGCGGCAAATCATCGGTTGGCGCGAATACATGCGCGGCGTGTACTGGGCACAAATGCCCCGATATGCCCAATTGAATTTCTTCGGACACCAACGCCCGCTGCCCAATTGGTACTGGAACGGTAAAACGAATATGAACTGTCTACGACATGTTATTGGGCAGTCTTTGCAAAAAGCATATGCCCATCATATTCAGCGGCTGATGGTTACAGGCAACTTTGCCTTGTTGGCAGGCATCCATCCCGATGAAGTGGACAAGTGGTATTTGGGCATTTACATAGATGCAATTGAGTGGGTAGAAATAACCAACACGCGTGGCATGAGCCAATTTGCTGATGGGGGCATAGTTGGCACAAAACCCTATGTGAGCAGCGCCAACTACATGCATAAAATGAGCGACTACTGCACGCATTGCTACTATAACAAAGACCTTAAATACGGTGAGCGCGCCTGTCCGTTCAATAGCCTGTATTGGCATTTTTACGAACGACACCGCGATAAGTTAGCACGCAACCCGCGCATTGGGATGATGTACACAACTTGGGATAAAATGACTGCTGCTGAGAAAGAAAAAATTCTGACGCAAGCCAACTATTATCTGACGAACATAAATACATTGTAAATACTTGAAAATCAAAACGCATGGTACCATTAAAATTACACTGGCGGCTACTATTCAATAGTTTGCTGCCTATTGTAGGCAACAGCAACCAACACTTCTGCTTACATCTCAATTTATGGTATAACTTTGCATTATGCCGTCATTTGATTTTCAAACAGGAGAAGTGCTGCTTGTAGACAAGCCCTATAAATGGACTTCTTTTGATGTTGTTAATAAAATTCGCTATGCCATCCGGTACAAAAAAATTGGTCATGCAGGTACTTTAGACCCACTTGCTACCGGTTTGCTAATTCTTTGCACTGGAAAGAAAACTAAACTGATAGAAAGCTATCAGGCGCAGGTAAAGGAGTATACGGGAACGATTGTGCTTGGACAAACAACCTCTTCCTATGATGCTGAAACAGAGCCGACAGCAGCTGTGGACATCAGCCACCTGACCGAGGCAATGTTGCATGAAGCCACAAACAATTTTAAGGGTGCAATTGAACAACTGCCACCTATTTTTTCAGCCATCAAATTGGATGGCGAGCGACTCTACAAAAAAGCCCGACGCGGCGAAACCATAGCACTGAAACCACGCACAGTAGAAATTTTCAGTTTTGAACTGGAACAAATTGTCTTTCCCATAGTTCACTTTCGCATAGTATGCTCAAAGGGCACTTACATCCGTAGCCTTGTGCACGATTTCGGGCAAGCATTGGGTGTGGGCGCTTACCTGGGCAGCTTGCGACGCACCCGTATTGGCGACTTCTCGGTTAGTAACGCCTGGCAATTACCCGAACTTATTGAAGCAATCAAAGCACAACCAACCTAAGGCATGAAAGTACAGCACGGGATAGACGGTCATACGCCGCCCTCATATGCCATTGTTACGGAGGGTACTTTTGACGGGGTGCATTTGGGGCATCGGAAAATTTTGTCAACAATGGTTGAAGCAGTGCAGCAAATCAGGCACTTTAACCCATCTGCAGAGAGCGTGGTCATAACCTTTTGGCCGCATCCGCGTCTGGTGCTGTTTCCCGAACAGCAAGATTTGAAATTGCTTTCTACACTGGAAGAGAAAACCGAAGCGCTTGCTGCTATTGGTATTGACAGGCTGGTTGTCTTGCCTTTTGATAAAACCTTTTCTAACCTTACGCCCGAAGCCTATGTTGAACAAGTTCTGGTAAAAGGTTTAAATACGCGGCGGCTTATTATCGGTTATGACCATCGTTTTGGTAAGAATCGCGCAGGTGATTTTAGCTTCTTGAAAGCCAATGAAGAGCGCTTCGGTTTTGTCGTTGAGGAAATTCCTCGTCAGGACGTAGAAGAAGTTGGTGTAAGCAGCACCAAAATTCGTCAAGCACTGTTGCGAGGGGAAGTAACAACTGCTAACCGCTACCTTGGAGCGCCCTACACACTTTGCGGCAAAGTAGTGCGCGGCAATCAGTTGGGTCGTACCATTGGTTTTCCGACCGCCAACCTGTACATTAGCCAAACCTATAAACTCATTCCCAAAGATGGCATTTATGCCGTCCGCGTGCGCTTCAATCAGGCAATTTATGGCGGAATGCTCTACATTGGCGTGCGCTCAACACTTGGTAATCATTTGGAACGCACTATTGAAGTGAATGTTTTTGATTTTAATGAAGAAATATACGACTCTTTTTTGCAGATAGAACTGATAGCTTATCTACGCGGTGAAGAAAAATTTGACAGTCTGGAAGAAATGAGAGAACAACTCAAGCGTGATAAAGAAAATGCATTGCAGGTTTTGGCCGTGTGAAGTTGGTTACAAGTGCGCTATGCTCTATCAGAAGTGGTTTTTGTGTTTTTTTGGCATATAAATATCTGACAATCAAAATAATCAATCGGGTAAGTCCTCAAAATCGCTTACATTGGGGCATCATTTGAGTGTGTTTTCTTCCATATTTTGCGTCTAACTCTAACAAAAAACCATCATCTCTTCTGATGATGGTTTTTTGTCGTACCCAGGGCCGGAGTCGAACCGGCACGGCATTACTACCACTGGTTTTTGAGACCAGCGCGTCTACCGATTCCGCCACCTGGGCAAATAGTGGCACAAAGCAACAGGTAAAATTTGGTTAATGCAAGCCTTGCAAGAAATTTTTTTTTGCGGGCAATAGCGCTTAGATTTGCTCATATTACTAACCAATATGCGCAAGATTCATAAGATTCTGGTTGCCAACCGTGGTGAAATTGCATTGCGTGTGATGCGTACTGCACGTGAAATGGGTATTCAGACAGTAGCTGTTTACAGCGAAGCAGACCGCAATGCGCCTCATGTACGTTTTGCCGATGAAGCTGTTTGCATCGGTCCACCGCCTTCTGCACAATCTTATCTGCTGATGGATAAGCTAATTGACATCAGCTTGCAAATGGGCGTAGACGCTATCCACCCGGGTTATGGTTTTCTTTCCGAAAATGCTACTTTTTCGCGCAAGGTTAGCCAGGCAGGTTTAATTTTTATCGGTCCTTCGCCAGAATCTATTGAAACAATGGGCAGTAAGTTATCAGCCAAACTTGCTGCTAAAAAATACAACATTCCGCTTGTGCCGGGAACAGAAGAAGCCATTAGCGACATTCCTGCTGCTAAGCAACGAGCAGCAGAAATTGGCTATCCCGTGCTGATTAAAGCGAGCGCAGGCGGCGGTGGAAAAGGCATGCGCTTGGTACATAGCGAAGAAGAATTTGAAGAGCAAATGAACCGTGCCATCAGCGAAGCGCAGGCAGCCTTTGGCGATGGAGCAGTGTTTATTGAAAAGTTTGTTACTGCACCGCGGCATATTGAAATTCAGGTGCTCGGCGATAAGCACGGCAATATTATTCATTTATTTGAACGCGAGTGTTCTATCCAGCGCCGCCATCAGAAGGTAGTGGAAGAAGCACCCTCTTCGGTACTGACACCTGAAATTCGCCAAGCGATGGGCAAATGCGCCGTTGATGTGGCGCGCGCCTGCAACTACTACGGCGCCGGAACAGTAGAGTTTATTGTCAATGACAAGTTGGAATTTTATTTTCTTGAAATGAACACGCGCCTACAAGTAGAACATCCTGTAACTGAGATGATTACAGGGGTTGATTTAGTGCGTCAGCAAATTTTGGTTGCCGAAGGACATCCGCTGACCATCCGTCAGGAAGACTTACAAATCAAAGGTCATGCAATTGAAGTGCGTATATGTGCTGAAGACCCTGCCAACAATTTCCTACCCGATATTGGCAAATTGCATACTTATATCCGTCCACAAGGACCCGGTGTCCGTGTGGATGACGGTTTTGAGCAAGGCATGGACATCCCAATTTATTATGACCCCCTGATTGCCAAGCTCATTGTTCACGCCGAAGACCGCAACAAGGCTATTGCCAAAATGCTTCGGGCAATTGAAGAATATCAGATTACCGGTATTCAGACTACGCTTGGCTTTTGTACGTATGTATTGAACCATGAGGCATTCGTCAGCGGTCAGTTTGATACCAAGTTTGTGGAGAAATATTTTACACCAGAAGTACTTCAAAGTATTAACCGCCCCGAAGAAGAGCGCGTTGCAGCTGCCTTAGCAGCTTTTCTGTTGGCGCAAGGCAACAGTACGCCCGCTGTCGCTGCCACTGCGCCCCAAAGTGCCACCAATTCTTCCGCCTGGAAACGCCGGGCAAGAGGATAGGGGCAATCACATCCTGATTTAATTGATTTTCAGGATTGTTGATTGATAGAGATTTACGCATTGCCTGCCAATAGTCAATTGCAAATCGTCAATACTTCGCCGCTCGCAAAATAGCTTCTAGTTCGCGGATGATTTCGCGCTTGTTATCACGTGAGGGTGCAAAGACAAAACCTTCGTAATAATATATCCTGCCTGTTTTAGAGTCGGCAAAACTGTAACTTAGGAACGGACCGCCCATGACTGCATTGTTGGTGCGCCACAATCCGCGCATTTCTTGGGCATAGTTGCCATTTACGGTGCTTTCACGCAAAGTAGGAGGCTCTAAGGGTTCTGTAATCATGTAAGATTCAGGTTTTTCAGGGTCGCCGTACAGATGTGCCTTGCCCAAACTGTTGCGCCATGCAATCAGGCTGTCTTTACTGAATTGCTTTTCAGAATCATAAGGCTTATACGCCAGAATTAGGCTTTTGTCTACCTCTGCATCTGGCATTCGCACCCAAAGGAAGCCTGTTTTTTTATCAGGGCTAATTTCTTCTTTGACGAACTCAAAGCCACGCGGCAGTAAAAGTTGGATATTGTGGGTTTTGGCAATTTTATCTTCCAAATTGTCTTTAGCGCGTAGCTTAGAAAGTCCGTTAGTAATGCGTTGACGCTCAGTTTCTGCAAAAATATCCTGTAATTTCCGACGATTGATACGCAAATGATTAGCTAATTGTTTATCGGTTTGACCAAATAAAAATACAACCATTTGCCCAACGGCAAACTGATTGGGTGCAAGTTGGTAAAACAAACTGCTGTCCTGTGCGATTTGCTGCAGTCCCTCCGGCGGGAAAAAGGATTTGAGCCTTTGAGTAGCAGCTGAATTCCGCTCCATAGATACCACAAAGACTAAATTTTTGTGTTGTTTTAGTACATTATTCAGTTGTGTAGCGTGCGCTTTTCGCAGCGAAAACATGCGTTCACCGCGAAGTGTGCCGGGCAACTCGGCGCTATATACACTGCGCAAGGCTTCCCCGACTTCACCGCTCCATTGAGCAGTGTCCATCACTACAATAATTTCACCTGTTCTGCCACGTGCTGCCGGTAAATCAGAGATAGCAGGCTTGCCTCTCTCACGGCTGCCGCATGCCCAGCCAAGCATACTTAGTACAGCTAAGCCTATCAGTTGTCGCAATTTCATCATGTTATATGTGTTCAAAAATATAACCTTAAATCAAAATCTTTTTATTGAGCCGTCTTGCTTGATAATCGTCTTTGGAGTCGGCAAGTTACAGCACTGGGCGAATTTTTTAGCTACCTTTGGTATCATCAATTGTAAACCAATTCATATGAAAGGCTACGGACTTATTGGAAGAAAACTTTCTCATTCGTTTTCTAAAAAATTTTTTACCGAAAAATTCGAGCGCGAGCAAATTGATGCTGTGTACGAGTTATACGAACTATCCTCTGCCGATGAGTTGATAGCCCTAATAAGAAATAATCCACACATCAAAGGCTTGAATGTAACGATTCCTTACAAACAGGATGTAATGCCTTTGTTGGACTATATAGACCCTAAGGCAGCTCAAATTGGCGCTGTCAATGTGATTAAGGTGGGTACAGATGGAAGTTTAACAGGTTACAACTCTGATTATGACGGCTTTAAATATTCCCTGCAACGCTTCATTCCCGCAGGACATATGTTTGATGTGCTGATTTTAGGAACAGGGGGGGCTTCCAAAGCTATTCAATCGGTGTTATCCGATATGGGTATGGAATATACCTTCGTTTCCCGAACACCTGCAGGCGACAACTGTATCAGTTATGACCAACTGCCAGCCTTAGGGTTAGATGCCTATCGCCTAATTGTGAATACGACTCCGCTGGGCATGTATCCGCATGTGCATGAGTTTCCACCACTACCCTATGAACAACTGACAGCCTCCCATTACTTGTATGACCTGGTTTATAATCCTGAGGAAACCGAATTTATGAAGCGCGGCAAAAAGTATGGTGCACAGGTCAAAAATGGTTTAGAAATGCTCTACCGTCAGGCAGAAAAGGCATGGGAAATTTGGCAGGGCTGATTTTCTGATTAAACCTTGCGCTTGCTATATGGTCTTACTAGCAAACTTAAACACTAACGCGTATGAAAATTTTTGGAGTAGTTGTGCTGATGTTTCTTATTAATACACAGGCACAGGCGCAAGTAGGTCAAGGACACAGAGGTCAGGAACAAGGCAAGATGACACCTGAACAACGCGTAGAAGCGCAGTTAAAAAAATTGACCGATGAGTTGCAGTTAGATACCAAACAACAGGAGCAGGTAAAAGCTGCGCTACAAGACCGTGCGAAAGCAGCGGATGAGTTACGTGTGCAAGCCGCCGCCGAACGTCGAGAAAGATTGAATAAAATGCGCGCAATTCATCAGACTTTTCAGGCTTCTATGAAAGGCATCCTCAATGCTGAACAACAGACGAAATTTGAGCAGCTTCAGGCAAAGCGCAAAGAGCAGGTGAAAGAACAAATGCATAGGCGGGGCGGCAAGGGAAAACACGTCAGATAAATTGGTGATAACAAGGTTACAAGGCGCTTGAAGCCTAAAAGCCATTCTGCATGAGTTGGAGTGGCTTTTTTGTCAACGCATGTTTATTGCTCAAATTTTTTTGATGTGAAGCATGGTTTGTAAGGCTGTAAGTCCTTAATTTGTGATACCCAGTTCTTATGTGCATCTTACTATGAATCACGCACTGCAAGCCGCTAAATTCAACCAGGATGTGTCGCGCACCAACTGGCACGATGAAACGCTCTGGTTTGTCCGACAAAAGCGTGATGCAGCTGTTCGCTCCGTTCCCGAATGGGAACAACTTCGCGAATTAGCTTCGCAGATTAAAGCTAATGTTTTGTCTAACTTGGATGACTATCTTATCCAGTTTGAAAAAAATGCGACCAAAAACGGTATAATTGTACATTGGGCAAAAGATGCCGACGAGCATAATCAAATTGTGCTGCGCATTTTGCAAGCCAAGGGCGTCTGGCGCATGGCAAAAAGTAAGTCTATGCTTACCGAAGAGTCCCATTTGAACCAATTTTTGGCACAACATGGTATTGAAGTAGTAGATACCGATTTGGGCGAGCGTATAGTGCAGTTTGCTAATCAGCCGCCAAGTCATATTGTGCTGCCCGCCATTCACATGAAAAAACAGGAGATAGGGGAGTTGTTTCACGAAAAGCTGGGGACTGAAAAAGGCGCAAGCGATCCCAAATATCTCACCGAAGCCGCCCGACAACACCTACGCGAAGTGTTTTTGCAAAATAAAGTAGCATTAACGGGTGTCAATTTTGCCATTGCCGAAACAGGTGGCTTTGTGGTTTGTACCAACGAGGGCAACGCCGATATGGGTGCGCACCTTGCTGATGTGCATATTGCAAGCATGGGCATTGAAAAAATGATTCCCCGACAGGAGCATTTAGGCGTTTTTCTTCGCCTATTGGCACGCAGCGCCACAGGTCAAGCAATCACTACTTACTCTTCCCACTTTTTGAAACCTAAAAGAGGTAGCCAAATCCACGTTATTTTAGTGGATAACGGACGTACCGAGCAGTTAGCTCGCCCTGATTTTCGCAAGTCGCTGTACTGCATCCGCTGTGGGGCTTGCATGAACACCTGCCCCGTTTACAGGCGCAGCGGGGGACACAGCTACGGCTATACCGTCCCCGGCCCGATTGGCTCTATTTTGTCGCCTAATGTGAACATGCGCAAATACGCTACGCTGCCCTTTGCCTCTACCCTTTGCGGCTCTTGTAGCGATGTTTGCCCTGTGAAAATTGACATCCATCAGCAACTCTACAAGTGGCGACAGATAATTGCAAAAGAAGGATTGCTGCCATTTTCCAAGCGACAAAGCATGAAAGTGTTGGGCAAAATTTTTGGTAACCCTACCTTCTACCGAGCAGCAGGAAAAATTGGACGAGATATTTTGCGCTTTGCACCTGAATTTTTGATTAATAATCCGCTGAACGCTTGGGCAAAAAATCGGCAAATGCCCGAGCCGCCTAGAGAGACCTTTCGCCAGTGGTACTTGCGTAATCGCGTGCAGCAATGAAAAAAATGCAACAATAAGGGTATTATTATAGAATTTTCGCAAAAAAACAACATAAATTTGCCAACTTAAAAACTTCTTGCTTTATGAGTTCCCTTGCTACATCCTACGTACAGGCAGGCCTCCAAAGCCTTTCCGACCGCATCAATTCGCTAGCAGAGTCGCAAACCCTTGAAATGGCTAAAAAAGCCCGTGAGCTAAAAGCCAAAGGAATAGACGTTATCAGTTTGAACCTCGGAGAACCTGATTTTCAGACTCCGCAACATATCAAAGAAGCGGCTAAAAAGGCGATTGATGAAGGTTTTACTTTCTATACGCCTGTGGCTGGTATTCCTGACCTGCGTAAGGGAATTGCTGATAAACTCAACCGTGAAAATGGTTTAGATGTCAAGCCTGAAAATATTGTAGTTTCAACAGGTGCTAAACAGTCGCTTGCCAATGTATTGCTGTGTTTGGTAAACCCTGGCGATGAGGTGATTATTTTTGCGCCGTTTTGGGTATCGTATATGGAAATGGTCAAACTCGCCGAAGGAACGCCTGTCATCATCAGTGGATCATTGGAAAATGAGTACAAAGTAACTGCCGAACAGGTAAAGGCTGCTATTACGCCCAAAACCAAGGCAATTATGTTCTCATCGCCCTGCAACCCGACTGGTGCAGTGTTTTCGCGCGAAGAACTGACAGCTATCGCCAAAGCGGTGAAAGAGCACGAAGCCAACGGTGGCAATCCTATCTACATCATTGCCGATGAAATTTACGAATACATCAATTTTACAGGCGAACATTTCAGTATTGGCTCGTTAGATTTTATCAAAGATAACGTCATCACCGTTAATGGTTTCTCCAAAGGCTTTGCCATGACAGGTTGGCGGGTGGGCTACATGGCAGGCGCTAAGTGGATTGCCGACGCCTGCGACAAAATCCAAGGGCAAGTAACGTCGGGTACTTGTTCCATTGCACAGAAGGCAGCAGTAGCGGCTATCAAAGGCGATTTAGCACCTACGCGGCAAATGGCAGAAGCGTATTTGCGCCGTCGCAATCTTGCCAAGCAGTTGTTAGACCAAATTCCGGGCGTTAAAACTAATAACCCCGAAGGCGCCTTTTACATTTTCCCTGATGTAAGCGCCTACTTCGGCAAGTCTTACGGCAATTACCACATTAAAAACTCTTACGATTTGTGTATGTATTTGCTCAATGAAGGGCATGTTTCTATCGTAGATGGAGATAGTTTCGGTGCACCGCCCTGTGTGCGCATCTCTACCGCTGCTGCCGATGAGCAAATCACAGAGGCTATCCGTCGCATTGGTAAGGCTTTGGCAAAGTTGCGTTAGCATTGCTAGTCAAATTAATCGACATGCCGCTCTCAATCGGGGAGTGGCTTTTTTATATTGTTCCATTATGTACGCACAAGTGTTCACATGTGAACATTTATGTACGAGTATGAACCATTAAAATGCTGATTTTCAAAAACTTATTGCTTTTGGTGCTTTGTTTGAATAGTAGTGTTTAGCTAATTAAAAGCCTGTGTTATGATTCAACTGAAAAATATCCACAAATACTATTGGGTAGGGAACAGCCGCCTACATGTACTGAAAGGTGTAGAAGCCACCATTGAGCAGGGCGAACTAGTGTCTATTATGGGTTCTTCAGGGTCTGGCAAGTCCACGCTGCTTAATATTCTGGGTATTCTGGATGACTATGACACAGGAGAATATTACCTGAACAATACGCTAATGAAAAACTTGTCAGCCACCAAAGCCGCCTATTATCGCAATCGCTTCATCGGTTTTGTATTTCAGTCATTCAACTTGCTGAACTTCAAAAACGCGATGGAAAATGTAGCCTTACCACTGTATTACCAAAAGGTGAGCCGCAAGGAGCGCAATAAGAAAGCGCTTGAATACTTGGAAATGGTCGGACTGCGCGATTGGGCAGCGCACAGCCCTAACGAAATGTCGGGCGGTCAGCGACAGCGTGTGGCTATTGCCCGCGCCCTGATTAGTCAGCCCAAAATCATTTTAGCCGATGAACCAACAGGTGCATTGGACTCCAAAACTTCCCAAGAAGTAATAGACATTTTCAAGCAGGTAAATGCACAAGGCATAACAGTTGTGATTGTAACACACGAAAATGATGTAGCCAATCAGACTAACCGCATCATACGTCTGCGTGATGGTCAGATTATCTCTCATGCCAGTACCCATTTTGGGCAGGAAGATGTAGTAAAACATACAGTTGTGCATTATTAATTACATCTTAACCTACTACGTCTATGTTTGACTTTGATAAGTGGCAGGAAATATTTAGCACTATTCGTAAGAATAAGATGCGGACTTTTTTGACAGCCTTTGGTGTTTTTTGGGGTATTTTTATGCTGATGCTCTTATTAGGTGCGGGCAACGGTATGCAAAATGGTGTAGAGGCTGAATTTGCAGAAGAAGCCAAAAACAGCATCTGGATTTGGGCAGGTAAAACAACAATAGCGCACAACGGAACTAAGCCCGGTCGGTACATTAAATTTACCAATAATGACCTTCGAACACTAGAAACAGGATTAGAAGATGTAGAAAAAATTTCCCCACGCAACCGCTTGACAGGAGAATTTACACTCAATTACAAACGGAAAAATGGTTCTTATCAGGTTTTTGGGGCACAAGGTGATTTTTTCCGCATCAATGGTGAAAAATTAAAAGCAGGTCGCTTAATTAATAAGTCTGATGTATTGGAGCAGCGAAAGGTGATTATCATGGGTGAAAAAGTTCGCAAAGTACTCTTTGGTGAAGACGAAAATATTGGTATTGGTGAATACGTCAATGTAAAAGGTATTCCATTTCAGGTAGTGGGTATTTTCACGAGCAATGGCAACAATGGACGCAACGAAGAGCGTGCCTACATTCCGTTCAGCACCTTGCAAAGCGTATTTAATCAGCGCAACGAGGTGCAGACTTTTGTAGTTACGCCGCGCAACAACAAACCCGCAATTGATTTAGAAAATGAAATTCGCACTACGCTTGCACGTCGCCACAATTTTTCACCCGCAGACAAACAGGCGGTCGAAATCTGGAACAACGAAGAAAATTACAAACGTTTTCAAGGGCTATTTAGTGGCATCCGTATGTTTGTATGGGTCGTTGGCATCGGTACGCTCATTGCAGGTGTGGTGGGCGTAAGCAACATTATGATGATTATTGTTAAAGAACGTACCCGCGAAATAGGTATTCGAAAAGCATTAGGCGCAACTCCTGCCAGTATTGTCAGCCTGATTATTCAGGAGTCCGTATTCATTACTGGGATGGCGGGTTATCTTGGCATGCTGACAGGTATTGGGCTACTGGATGCCCTTCGTTTTCTGATAGATGCCAGCGGTGCTCAATTGCCTTACTTTACGCGTCCTGAGGTGGATTTGGGTGTAGCTATTGCTGCAACGTTGGTGCTAGTGGTGGCAGGTGCGCTGGCTGGGCTTATTCCGGCAGTGCAGGCTGCCCGCATTAGACCAATTGAAGCACTGCGGGCTGATTAATACGCAATCATCATTGTGGGAAGGCTCATCGGTTGTGCTTCGTTCTCTTAAATCATGGTATAAAACTTACCGCTGCTATGCTCGACATAGATAAATGGAAAGAAATATATGCCACCGTCAGTAAACATAAATTACGGACAGCACTGACCGCCTTTGGCGTTTTTTGGGGCATATTTATGCTAGTTGTATTGCTGGGTGCAGGCAAAGGCTTTGAAAATGGGGTTATGCAAAGTATTGATATTTCGCCACGCTCTGTTTTCATGTGGACTCAGCGCACCAGTGAGCCTTATATGGGGCTGAAACCAGGGCGTTTTATCCAGCTCAACACCGAAGATATGAAAGCCCTTCGCGAACAGGTTGCAGGCATAGAAGTATTAGCGCCGCGCAACATGGTGGACGGAATAGTAACGCGCGGGCTAAAAAATTCAACGGCTTTCCGCATTTTTGGTGACTATCCCGACTTTTTTCGCCTCAAAAAAATGGAAATACTAAAAGGTCGTTTCATCAATTATACCGATATTCAGGAGCGCAGAAAGGTGTGTGTGATAGGGGAGGAGGTAGTAAATGTACTGTTTGCTGAAGGTGAAGAACCCATTGGGCAATATATTCAAATCAAAGGCATTTTTTTCAAAGTAATAGGCATTCAGCGCGGGTTAGGCACACGCGGTGAAGACATACGCGAAGACCGCAACACAATTTATCTGCCACAAACCGCTATGCAACAGGCTTTTAATCAGGGCAACCGCGTATTTTGGTTGGCAATGCTGCCTCAGCCCGGTGTGCCTGCCGCTCAAATTGAACAAGAGGCAAAAAAACTGTTGGCGCAGCGACATAAAGTAGCACCTAACGATTTAAGAGCGTTCGGTTCTGCCAATGTGGAGGAGGAGTTTCAACGCATCAACGGTTTATTCATTGGCATTGCAGGATTTAGCTGGCTAGTAAGTTTAGGCACTATTATCGCAGGTATTATTGGGGTGAGCAACATTATGCTGATTGTTGTGCGTGAGCGCACCAAAGAAATTGGCATCCGCAAGGCATTGGGCGCAACGCCGTGGAGCATTGTTAGCCTCATCTTGCAGGAATCTGTTGTGATTACTGCTGCGGCAGGTTACATCGGCTTGATATGCGGCATTGGATTAATTGAGCTGATTAACTATCTATTGAAAAAATTTGAAGCCGAAGGTGAGTTTTTTGCCAATCCCGAAGTGAATATAACCGTTGCGCTGTCTGCATTAGTTTTGCTGATTGTTTCGGGCGCTTTTGCCGGCATTATTCCGGCAGCAAAAGCCGCAGCTGTTAATCCAGTAGTGGCGCTAAAAGACGAGTAAGACTTTGCCTAACAAAGTTCTCATCAGGAAAATCTATCTTTGCCCGAAGATAGATTTTCCTTTTTTATTCACCATGAAACATATTCTTTTGCTGGGCGCAGGTCGTTCTTCTGATGTCTTGATTCATTATTTGCTGGAGCTTTGTCAGAAAGAAGGCTACCGTCTGACAGTTGCCGATGCTTCGCAGCAAACTGCACAAGCCAAAATTGCTGCCAACAGTGGCGATGGCGCATCAGCAAAAGCAATTATACTGGATGGAAACAATCAGGAGCAGTGTCGTAGCGTAGTGCAGGATGCCGATGTGGTTATCTCCTTGTTGCCGCCTGCTGCTCACTTAACAGTAGCCAAAGCCTGCGTAGAGTTTGGCAGACCTTTGCTAACCGCCTCCTATGTATCGGCTGACATGCGCGCCTTGCATCAGGAAGCAGAGGCAAAAGGCGTGCTTCTGTTAAATGAGTTGGGCTTTGATCCAGGCATTGACCACATGTCAGCTATGCAAATTATTGACCGACTTCATGCACAGGATGCAGTAATTACGGCTTTACGTTCGTATGCAGGCGGCTTGGTTGCACCTGAATATGACAACAATCCTTGGCACTACAAATTTACATGGAATCCGCGTAATGTGGTGCTAGCAGGTAAAGGCACTGCCAAGTACATGATTAACGGGCAAGCAAAATATGTCCCTTATCATCGCTTATTTAGTCATACAGAAGATGTATTCATAGAAGGTCTGGGCGACTATGAAGGATATCCTAACCGCGATTCTATCATCTATCGCGAATTATACGGGTTGCGGCAAATTCCGACGATTCTACGCGGCACGCTGCGCCGCAAGGGCTTCTGCGCCGCATGGAATACCTTTGTGCAGTTGGGCATGACCGATGATGAAATCATCATAGAAAATTCGGCGAACATGACTTATCGCGAGTTTACCAATACATTTTTACAGTACAGTCGGATGTATTTGGTAGAAGAGAAACTTGCCAAAATGATGAATGTAGCACCCAAATCGGAGCTGATTGAAAAAATTAAGTGGCTGGGCTTATTTAGCCATAACAAAATTGGTTTGGAGCGTGCTACACCGGCGCAAATTCTTCAAAACCTTTTGGAGCAAAAGTGGAAGTTGGAAGAAGGCGACCGCGACATGGTAATTTTGCAGCATCGCTTTGAATACCATAAAGCAGAAGGCAACTTTGAAATAGTGTCAGATTTGATTGTTTATGGAGACGATAACCATCATACAGCAATGGCAAAAACAGTAGGCTTACCGTTAGGTATTGGCGCTAAACTGGTACTGCACAATCAAATTCCACTGAAGGGCGTTCAAATTCCGGTTATGCGAGAAGTTTACGAGCCTGTACTGGCTGAACTTACCACAAGAGGTATCAGTTTTCGTGAAAAAGAACGACAGGTAGAGTAAATTATACTCAATCAAAAACGGTTTTTGTACTCTTTTAGTTATAAACCCCTGAAAATCAATATAATCAGTCAGGAAAATCTTAAAAATCACTTCAATCATAGTATAAAATACCCTCTCAATCCATCGCAGCAGGATAATATTGAGGCTACATTTCTCGAATCCAGATATTGCGATAGCTCACACGGTTGCTGTGGTCTTGCAGGCGGATGGGGGCGTTGCCATGTGCAACGTATTTATACTAATACTGAAATGAATCATATACCACGTATATTTTATCCTGTTAGGGATTGCATGTTGGTAGCATTAAAACCATTCTACCCATTTTTCTTCCCCGTAGGGGCTGCATAGGTAACGGAGCAGCAAAATAGGCGGGGGACAATCTTGCTGCTACCAATATTTAACCCCGTTGGGGTAACTTACTTATGATTCAATTCATTTTAGTATAATTTAATTAAGTGGTGAAATATACGTAGAAAGCATCAGCTAAATCCCTTTTGGGCGCACAATTCATGGTATGCAAGTATATACGTGCTTTTGCTAACTAAAAATAAAATTTTTCCGTTACCAAATAGATTCGGCAAATGTGCTGTTGGGCATGTAGCGCTAATCGTTGTATAATATCAAATCGGCAGACTCTGTTTTCTGCTGCAACTGCCAAGTAATACACGGCAAAAAGCAAGGGGAAAAATATGCATATCAAAGAACTTTTAGGAAATAGTGCCGAGATAGCAGGTTTCTATGCGATTCCATCGGTTTTCTCTTAATTTTGCAGCCGCATAAATTTAGATACAACCGATGAACATCGCCCAACCGCTTATTCCGACTATTTGCAAGTGTTTTGAAGAAAAATTTAGTATCCAACTTTTGGAAAGTGAAATTACTTTTCAGACCACTCGCAAAGAATTTGAGGGCGACATTACGCTAGTTGTATTTCCATTTCTAAAAAAAGTACAAGAAAAACCTGAAATACTAGCACAGACAATTGGCGAATATCTCTTGCAGCACAACCCACAGGTAGCTAAGTTTAATGTGGTCAAAGGTTTCCTGAACATATCGCTTTCGCAAACGGTTTGGATTGAAACACTAACCCAAATTGCCAACACTGCTAACTACGGACAATTTACAAGCAACGGGCAAAAGGTAATGGTGGAATATTCATCACCAAATACCAATAAGCCGCTGCATTTAGGGCACATGCGCAATATTTTCTTAGGTTATTCGGTCGCTAACATCCTGAAAGCCAACGGATATGAGGTAATGAAAGTCAATTTGGTGAATGACAGAGGTATTCATATCTGCAAGTCTATGCTAGCGTATCAAAAGTTTGGCAATGGCGAAACACCACAGGCTTCTGGTACGAAAGGCGACCATTTGGTAGGGCATTACTACGTCATTTTTGACCGTGAAAATAAAAAGGCAACTGCTCAACTCTTAGAGGAGTATAAGGTTGCATATCCTAATGAAGCCCCTGAAAAGTTGGCTGAACGCGCTGCTAAAAATTCACCGCTGCTGATGGAAGCGCAAGAAATGCTTCGCCAATGGGAAGAAGGAAATCCCGAAATTGTGCAACTTTGGCAAACCATGAACAGCTGGGTGTACGAAGGATTTGATGCCACCTATCAAAAAATGGGTGTTGATTTTGATAAAACCTATTACGAAAGCAACACCTATTTGCTTGGGAAAGCTGTAGTAGAAGAAGGTTTAGCTAAGGGACTGTTTTTCAAGAAAGAAGATGGTTCTGTTTGGGTAGATTTGACAAGTGACGGCTTAGATCAAAAATTGCTGCTGCGTTCAGATGGTACTTCTGTGTACATTACGCAAGACCTCGGCACAGCGGACATGAAATACGCTGATTTCCCGATGCAAAAATCGGTGTATGTGGTGGGTAATGAGCAAGATTACCATTTCAAAGTACTCAAATTGATTTTGAAAAAACTTGGCAGAAGCTATGCCGACGGAATA